>Ga0098059_1001010_pt1 | contig 14720 bp, 11 predicted proteins | sample 20_taG_FD_92580 | JGI IMG/M metagenome (GOLD analysis project Ga0098059, IMG submission 92580) | Marine viral communities from the Subarctic Pacific Ocean - 20_ETSP_OMZ_AT15318 metaG | ecosystem: Environmental > Aquatic > Marine > Oceanic | place: Subarctic Pacific Ocean | collected 2015-01-19
GTATAAGCCACTAATTATAGTAAAATAGGAGATTAATAACATGGCATTTTGGGGACAAGGAATGGATTCTGCAAGTAGGGATCCGAAAAGAAAATTTAGATTTAAAGTTGAAATTCAAACCCTTGGTGGTGGAGTTGTATGGTATGCAAAGACCGTTCAAAAGCCAACCTTGAATGTTTCTGCTGATACTACCCATAAGTACCTAGGGCACACCTTTAAGTTCCCTGGTAGTGTGACATGGGATGACATTGAAATCACTCTTGTAGATCCTGCTGAAGGCTCCTCTGGTGAAGATGCAGCAACAAAACTGCTTTCGATTGTTGAAGGTGCTGGCTATAGATTTCCTAATGACACAACTGTACTAGAGACTATTTCTAAAGGTAAGTCTGTAGGCTCTATTCAAAAAGTTATCATCTATCAACTTGATGGAAACGGAGGCAACATTGAAAGATGGGATCTTCACAATCCATTTGTTAACAAGGTTGCGTTTGGCGACTTGTCCTATGAAGATGATGCACTAAGTGAAGTTACTCTTGGCATTACTTTTGATTGGGCAACCTTCTCTGAAGGTAGTGGAACATCAGCATTCTTTGAAGGAAACTAAGGAGTCTTTAGATGACTTGGTGGGGTAGTTCATTAACTAGCGATAGTTTTCAACCAAAACAAAAAAGCCGCTTCATTGTCCAAATGGGCAATGGCGGCAATTTGGTCTCTGTTAAGAGTGTAAAAAAACCAATTGCGACTATTGAGTCCAAACAATACAGGTTGATCAATCATTATTATAACTATCCTGGTTTAGTTAAATGGGAGCCGATCACAATAACATTTGTTGACACCAAATATTGGGGCGATGGTGTTGGTGGTGCATATTCTAGTGATTCCAAAAGAGACTTTGAGCAATTTGCGACCGCTCGTGCGCATGCCAACCCCACGGAAAGAATGACATCCCATGCCTTGTGGGAAATGCTAATAGCTTCTGGTTATACTCCACCATCTTTTACTGGTAGTGACATTATATCTCCGAGAGCCAAAGGTATCTCAAGCCCAGAGAAGGCAGCAATGATGGATCTTGCCTTTGGAAAATCTCTTTTTATCCATCAACTACACCCAGACGGAACAGTAGATGTCACCCTTGGCGCTGATGGTAAGTCAAGTGTGTTAAAATCAGTTGAGACTTGGGAAATACACAACCCCACCATAACAAAAATATCTTGGGGAGATCTTGACTATGGAGATGATGGTCTAGTTGAGTACACCTTAGACATAGCATATGACTGGGCGGTACACTATCATGAGAATCCATCACAAAATCCTGGTATAACTAGTTAACTTTCCATTTGAGCGCACTATTTAGTGGTGCGAGGTGAAATTTGAAACGCAGAAACAATGAAGACCGTTTGATGGGCGGTCACAAACCTACACCATCCGAAGACATTCCACAAATGGCAAATCCAATGGATTTTGTAACTCCAAGCGAGATTGTAACCCTACCATCGCTAGGAAGATATCCAGAGGGCCATCCATTACATGGAGAAGACTCAATTGAAATTCGGTATATGACAGCCAAGGATGAAGATGTTCTAACAAACAGATCTCTTCTTAAGAAAGGTTTGGCGATTGATAGATTGATTCAAAACTTGATTAAAGATCCGGAAATTAATGCTAGATCTCTTTATATTGGCGACAGAAATTCAATTATGATTCACGCCAGAGCAAGCGCCTATGGTGCGGATTATAAGACTTCAGTTGCCTGCCCTGCATGCGGTGCCACATCAAAGTTTGGTTTTAATCTTGGGGATTATGAGGAGTATAATGGTGATAATTGGAGAGACATTGAAGATTTAGAAGATAAAGAAGATGGCACATTTGCAGTCACCCTTCCGCTGTCAAAAATCGTTGCTAGATTTAGACCACTTACTGGAGAAGATGAATTAAAATTGATAACAGCTGGTGAGAAAGAAGATATGACCAACAATCTAATCACAAAACAACTAAAACTCTTTGTTGTTGATTACAATGGATATGGCGACAGAAAAACAATTGATTATGTTTCAGAAAACATGACAGCAACAGATGCAAAATATCTTAGAGATTGTCAAAAGTTAATATCACCAGATATTAAAATGGAGCAAGAGTTCTGTTGTAAAGAGTGTGATCACAAGGAGGTTGTACAAGTTCCTTTTGGAACTGACTTTTTTTGGCCTGAGCGATGAGTATATGGAGCAAGTCTATGAGTGCTTTTTTACCTTAAAGCATTATGGTGGATGGTCCCTATATGAACTATATAATCTTCCTGTGGGCTTGCGTCAATGGTGGCTTGAGCGGACAATAAAAGAATATAAAAAAGAAGCTGAGGAAATGGAAAAAGCCTCAAGATAACAAAGGATGCTCGGTACATGCCGAGCATTTTGTTTATGGAACTATTTATTGGAGAAACGAGGGTTTATTCATGGCAGAACCAACAGATCCAAAAACACAAGTCGGCGCCCAGGCAGCGGCAGCTAAAAAAGCTGCTGCCGAAGAGCGGATACTGGCTGCTACGGAAGCACAAAGGGTAGAAGCCGAAAAACTTCTACAGACCTTAAAGGAGCAAAACGAAGCCTTAGCAGAACAAGATGCAATACAAGAGAGGATTGCAAGACAAACAAATGAAAGAGAAATAGCTTATGGGCAGGCCTTGAAGGACCGGACTCGGCTTCAAAAAGAACTTGAAGGTCTCAGAATGGAGTCGGAAGAGAACCGCGACAAGGCTGCCATTAAGGACACGGATCGCGAGCTGCAGCAAGCCAAAAAAACCATAAAGGAAATGGAGAGGCAAGAAACTGCAGCCCAAAAAGAATTAGACTTAATAAAACAAAAACGACAAGAAATTGAAAAACTTAATGCTGACACCAAGGCTCTCGCCAAGGACAATGAGCTAGCAAAAGACATGCAAGAGTTTGGAGATGCCTCCGAAGAAACTCAGAAAAAACTCAACTCCTTACAAGGAGTGATGGGTGAAACCTTCAAGGAACCAGGGACAGGTGGACCTTTGGGAGCATATGTTCGCTTTACAAAAGGTTTGAGTTCTGCTATGACCGATTCATTGGCTAGAATCAGGAAGATGGGTGGAGGAACAGTAAAGTTTGGAAATATAGTGAAATTCATGAACAACACCTTGGCACAAGGTGGTGGATTTCTCTTGGCGTTTGGGGCAGCACTTGCATCTGTAGGTATGAGAATTGATTCGCTATCAAAAGGCATACAAAAAGCCGGAGGCATAATAGAGAAAGGCATGACAGACAATCTCATTGCGGTCGCTGATGCTGGTATGAGAGCAGGGGTTGGGTTAAGCGAAGCCGCTGCTGCCATGAAAGCCCTTAGGGATGGCACATATTCAGCTTTTCAAATTGGAGGTCCTCACAACAACGAATTGGCACTGACAGTTGCTAGGTTGAACGAGATCGGAGTGGGCTCTGCAACATCTGCCAAAGCATTGGATCACTTTCAGAGAACAATGGGCATATCGGCTGAAAAAGCAAGCGATCTAGTTGTTGAATTATCTATGATGGGTGTAGCCACAGGGATTAGTACAACTCAAATGATGAAAGATTTTGATGCTGTTTCTAGTAGATTGGCAATATTTGGCGATAAAAACATTAAAGTCTTTGCAGAACTGGAGGCAATGGTCAAGGCCACCGGCGTAGCCATTGGTGACCTCACAAAGATGGCTAAAACTTATGACAAGTTTGATACCGCTGCCGATTCGGTTGCCAAAATGAACGCTGTTCTTGGCACTCAATTATCAACAATTGATATGATGATGAAAAGTGACTCTGATAGGGTAATCGCAGTAACTCAACAAGTGAGGGCTACGATAGGTGGAGACTTTGACCGATTAAACAAGTTTGAAAAAATGTATGTTGCTCAAGCCATGGGAATTGAAGATGTAGCAAAGGCCCAGAGACTACTAAACATGGATACAGCCGAATACACCAAGCATTTGGACTCAATGAAAGCACAAAAGGCAACTCAGGAAGATCTTAGAAAAGCATCAGAACAATTGTTGCCTGTGACTCAACAACTTAAATTATTAATGGACAACTTGTTCATCAAAGTAGCTCCATTTGCGGTTGCCTTCGTAGACTTTATTTCAAAAACAATAGATGGCCTTATTATGCTACAACCCCTGGTCCTCGCAGTCGGTGCAGGTTTGGCGATCTGGGCAGTCTGGGCAATGATCGCGGCAGGTGCCTTCACTACGATGGGGATTCCATTGTTGGTAGCCGGCATCACGGCACTTGCGGCGGTTTTGGGATATGCCACTGAGGAAACTGAAAATATGCACCAAGCGTTGGTACGACCCGGTTCGCCGCCATTTTATGAATTACCTGGTATTTTAGCAGCTGGTTTTAGTGGTGCTACAAAAGCAATTGAAATGGCTAAATCAGCGATGGCTGCCACCAAGGGTGCTCTTGGTGGTCTTTGGGATATTTTCCACAAACCTGGTTCTCCGATGTTGTTTATGTTGCCTGAGGTTTTTGCAGCAGGCTTTGTAACCTTAGCTGAATCGATCAGCAACGTGATACGAGATATAAATGAATTTGTATCTCTAATGATACAGGTTGCACAACTTGACTTTAAAGGCTTTGTAGCTCTGAGGACGGACTCAACCGGTACCTCAATGGTAATGGGTTCAGAAGATGTTCTAACTAGCATTTCTCAAGGCAAACTAACAGTAGATGTTAAGATGCCAAAACTTGAAGTCCCAAAGGTTGATGTAAAGGTTTTCATTGGCAATGAAGAATTTAAAGGATATATAAAGACAGTGGCTGCTGGTGCTGTAATGGGAGCGATATAAAATGGCAAGGCTTCCATCAGAACTTACACCATATAATATCTCGGATATTGTTGCCAAACGAACATTTGACAAAAAAACGGGCAAAGAAACATTTAAAGCATATGGCTCCGACTACTCAGAGCAAAACGGGAACGTCATTTATTTTGGCTCAGTACCAACTGAAAGAATTGTTGCATTTAAAGCATTTTTAGATTCAATAAAGCTAAATGTAATGAAAGATGTTGAGATCCACAAAATGGGAGATCAAAACTTTTCTATTCCAAAAGAAAGAAAGGGTAATTTGAGTTTTGATGTTTCTCTAAGTGTTCCAGCTCACTCTGTTAATGAATCGCGAAACAATGTGGCAAAAGTAGCAGAGCTTCAGAGACTGATTATTCCAGGTGAGTGGTTTAGGCACGATCATGATAACTTAGCCCCAACAAAGCCAGTGTTGATTGGTGCTTCCAATAGGACAATGACTGTTACGCCGTTTTTTGTAGTGTTTTTTAAGAACATAATAAACTCAGGACAAGCGTTTTCCAGTAACAAGGTGATAAACTCTTTCACCGACCTTTTTAAGCTTGGATTTCCTTGTTACATAGAGGATGTCAAATATGAGCCGGATCAAGAGGCTGGTTATTTTGAATATGATGGTTATTTGTACCCTAAAAACTTAAAACTAAATCTAAAGTTGAACTATGAGAGCCAAGAGTTTTATGCAGAGAAGGGAGTGGCAATGGAGGCGTTTCAAACCAATGGTCACTACGTAAGAAGGGACACGGGTTTATTCCCTTTTCACGTAAAGATTGGAGAAAAGGAGCTACCAGAGAGACCACCAGAGTTAAAATCAAAATTTGACTTCTCGAGAAAACAAATGAATGATATTTTCACAGGAAGTCGTGAAAAGTTAGACTCCTACATATTTATCTCAACGTCCAACAATCCTGATAAAGAAAAAGGCGAAGGCAAGGAGCCTTGGAATAGCAGTAAAATCGGTGCATGCAGGTATGTTATTTTTAAGCCAATGATTGAAGACTTCTCTAGAAGTTCAACAACTAAAGCGTCTATTGTTGAGGAGTCGGACAATCAATCCATCTACAACCATGTTATTGATAATGGGATGACATTTAACTCCGTTGACTATACGTTGAAATTTAATGTTGCATCGTCCTCCTTAGAGGAGGCTAAGAAAAATGCCGGTAAAATTCAATACTTGTTGCGCATGTTCTTTAAAAAGAAGCATGATGGCAAAAGATCGCCTCCACCTACAAGAAATGATATATCTTCTAGTGATGCTAGGAAAAAGTTGTTTTTTTACATCCCATCTATGATAGAAATGCCTAGAAAGCCACACTTTGGATCATTGCCAATGAATCATAAAACAATGTATTATAATGCTGTGCCTCTGTTTTTGGAGGAACTGGACATTGGTATAAACATTGAAGAGGGGTTCTTGGAAGAAGGTGGTAAGATATATCCAAAGTCATATTCCATAACAATGAAGATGATGAACGATAGCGCAAACCTCATCAGGCCATATTATATGACAGGTATGCCAGAGGACGAGAACTATGACATATATGCTCAAACTCTCACACCCACCCCGCCGCAAACAAAGAACTTGATTGATGATGCCAACGCCTATTTGTTTCCGTATAACAGAAAAACCTCAAAGATTGGGAGCTAAAAAATGCCAGAATATCCAAATAGAAAAATTGCTAGTCTACCAAAAGAAACATTTTTTGAGATCCTAGACAAAAGAGGTCGGAATGACATTGAAATAACAAGAACACAAACCTTTGAAGAGTTGTCTGGTATGGAGTTTGAGGTACTAGAAGAACATTTGTGGGCAGGACATGACAAGTTGTTTAAGTTGTCAAACAGATATTATGGAACGCCAGACTTGTGGTGGGTGATTGGAATTGTTAATTCAAAGCCCACCGATGGGCATTACAGCATTGGAGATGTAGTGTTGATACCAAGCAACCCTCAGGTAATAGCTGGGATAGTTTAATATGACAGTTTTTATAAAAATAGAAGACATAGGGTCAGACATCCATACCCCAGAAACCATAATGGGTGCTATCTCTGCTGGTATGATTGTTGCGCCCTTAATTTTTAGCTCCGAGGGTTTTACAGGCAAGAAAGCCCGACCCTTCACGAGATCAGAGCTTCCAGAAGATGACACTAAGATTAGAATTTTTTCCAGCGACCGGCGCTATTCAGTTTCGGCGGATCAGGTGAAGGAAAATGAAGACTTCAGACAAGGTATAATATGTTTCAACCCTTCAAACATTACAAACGCAAATCTATGGACAGACAATCCTAAAGACGACGACTTACTATATGTCCGACGAAACTATAAACAGCTAATGAGATTTAATTACAGGGAAATCTCTTCATATATGTCCAATCTTCGCAAGACCAACCCAAAGGCTGCCAATGATTTTTTCAATAAATTTGTAAACTCACGCATTAACTACATTATGTTAGAATTTGCCAATACCGTACCTGAATTGCAAAAAGAAACTCCACATGCAAAAGCTAAAAAACAATTGATAATAGATTACTATAGTAAAGGAGAAAATCAAAGTACAATAATTGATACTATGTACGCTGCCTGGAACGTTGGGTCATGGAGTCATATTGAATATTGGTACCAGAACATATTAGGTTCACACCAACAAACGGGTGTAACTATAGTACAAGGTAACCAAGGAATACCAAAAAACTCAGCTAAAGCAGCAAAAACTATAGAAATTAAACAGGTTAGTGTTAGAGATCTTTTGGAGAGCAATGACCTTGATTCTGGTGTTCCAACATGGCACAGCTCAGCAGTTGGTGCCATTAAAATCAGCTGGAAACGTCTGTTTGTCATCACAGGGTTTGATGATTGGTTAGCCAGCCAAGATGAAACATCTTTCCTTACGGCAGATGAGATATCAAACGTTGGTGATCTATTAGACTTAGAGGCAGATGCGGGAGCAGCCACCAACAAGACTCTAATATCGGCGGGCCAAAGCGCCAGCGGAAAAGCAACCCTTGACCCAACGAGGTTGGACAAGATCAATCTGTTTCAGTGCGCTTTGATGACAGACTTGTTACATGGGGGATATAGTGTAACAAAATATCCAGCTAGCTGGGCGGGAAAGCCATTTAACGGAAGAATCTATCCAGTAACTCCGGATGAGTCAGTTGCGAATCCAGACATATTGATGAGTAGATATCAAACATCTCCAAAATCAAAGAAAAACTTTGAGGTGATGGGAAGAGGTAATCAAGAAATGCACTGGAGCTTATCTTGGGTCTATTTAGATGATGACGCTGTTTTGGCAAAAGAAAAAGAAATATTTAAATCAACAAAATCCTTCAAGCAAGGACGAGATATAATAGCAGAAGAGTTGAGAAAGGCTGAAAAGTCAGTAGAGCCAGTACCTGAAGCATTGGGTCCAACAGACTACAACATGACTGGTATCGTCCTAACTTTTGAAGGTGCAGATCCGTCCACAGCCCGTCGTGATGCCCAAGCTACTTTAACAATTGATTTAGGTAACTTGCGAGCAATAACTTCATTATGTTCAATTATTGATAACTTTCTTGTTGATGGAAAAAAGACGACAAAATACCTAAAGCTACATGAATTAATAACTGCTCCCACCATAGAATCAACAGAGTCGGGAAGACTCCCAAATGCTACGATGCTAAAATCAAATATCCCAGATTTTTCCAGAATTCGTTTGCGTGTCTGGGCTGAGGCTGGTTCGTCAGATGCAATCACTGTTGACCTGACGACTATCCAACACACGATTGCAAGAAAAGAAAACAGCGAAACAGGTGGTGCAACACTAACCATAAACTACAGAGGATACATTGAGCAAATAATGGAACAACCATTCATGGATGCTCAAGGTGGGATTAATCTGTTGAACAAACGACTAGATAGAGATAAAAAATTAAAAGAATTAATAAAACTTAATTGTTCTGACCGGGTTTTTGCAAAAGCAAAAAAAGCCGTGGAATCAATAAATAAAAATGAAGCGATCATAGCGATGGACAATGGCGAACTCTTTCAGAAAATAGTAGCAAAGGGTCTTATCTATCAATACAAACCAACAACAGATATTGAGTCGCTAGGTGCCTTTGTAGATCCATCGGTAAACTATGTACATAGTGTTACAAAACTAGGGGATGAATATGCTGCTTCCGCCAGAAGAGGAGACTCAGACCCAAAAATTAAAACAAAAATGAAAGACCGAATAGCAACAGATTACGAAGGTCTGGAGAAACATAATGATTATTTTGTATTCTTTGGAGACTTCTTAAACGTTATAAATGAAATACTATACAAAAAGGATACTGCCGATATGGCAGATCATGCACAACAATATCCCACAAGATTTATCATTAATCCAGTAAAGGTTCCAAACCCCAGATATTTCAGTGAAAAATCGGGTGATCCGAAGCCATACATCATCATCAATCCTGTTCAAATACCAATTACCCTATCTTTCTTGACAAGGTGGTATAATCAAAAATATGTCAAAACAAGAAGAGTTTCCACCAATATCGGAGTATTCATTAAAGAATTAATCAACAACTTGCTTAATGATATAATGTTTGAAATATGTTTTGCAAACCAACTTGCGGGCGGAACACCTCCCACATTTACATCAACTTTTTTGGTTGATCACGATGATGAGTGGCTAAAAGTGAATAGCAAGACTGGTTGGCTTGAACCTATAATACAAAGTGATTTCAATTTATTTAAATCAAACGTTGCAGACGATAAAAAAGGAGATGTCTCCAAGGCAAAACATTATTGGACTTTTTATCAAACCTTCGCCTCCAATCCAAACGCAGTTTCTGCACCAAAATCAAATGGAGGGTTCAGAGCTGTTCCGAAAAATGATGATAGTGTTGTGACTTTGTATTATGGTTCAAACTTTAAGGATTTAAATTATTGTTCAAATGTTAAGTTTACCAGAACAGATATTGAATACCTAGAAGAAGCCAGATACATGAATTCTGGTTTGGGTAGTTTAAATTTACTTTCAAATGTGTACGACTTGTCCTTTGCCTTTATAAGTCAGCAAGGAAATACAGCATTTTACCCGGGGACTATAATAAACTTCATTTTAACAGATTTTAGTGGAGCGAATCAGTTTAAAATTGGAGAAACACCACTTGGACAAACAGATCCCCATGTAAAAGGGACTTTGGCAAACGTCTTAGGTTTTGGAGGGTATTATATAGTCAAAAAAGTAGTGTATGATATAAAATCAAAATCTCCTGAAGACTTTACAATATCTATAGAAACAAAATTCATGGGTACCGACGCTGATGCTGAGAGGCAAAACAGGTCACCGAGGAAAAAAGTACATATTAGCGAGCCGGCTAAGTGTGTAGCGGAAGTGAATGAGCTTATTTTGAGACAAAATTCGCTTGCTAGCGAAGTTGAGGATGAGAATAGGCAAACCCAAATATATCCGGGACAAGAAGGTGATCCCAACACTCCAGAGAATGCTAGCAACTCTCCAGATGGTGAAAAAATCAATTTCTATGGACACACTGAGCGTGTCACTGAAGTCACTGAAACCAAAGAGGAACAGCAGGGGGCAACTAAGGCAACTGGGCCAACACCCAGTCAATACTATCAGCAAACACAAGCAACTACAATATTATCTGGTCTAGAACAAGAAGCGAAAGATATTCAAGGAAATGATCCTCCACCAACAGAATCATTTGATCTTGATACATTCGTAGCAAAATATGGAGGAGGCACCCCTGGTGCCCCAGTGGATAAGAAGACTGCGGCTGCACAAGGTGAGCAAGAAGGTGAACAAGAAGTTATACAGGCTGCTGAGCCTGCGGCAAGTCAAGCAGATACTTCAAATGTTACCGGTTATCTTGATCAACTAAAGAGGGAAAAACCAGGTAGAAAATCATCATTCCCAGAGGCGGTAAATTCTGGTAAATTTAAGAAGTTTAAATTAAAAGAAAGAACTGAAAGTGGGAGTGTTTGGATATTATATGATGCCAAAGGCAAAACCACAGAGTTAACAATACCATAGGAATGAGGAGAGTATTATGTCCAGAATCTTTATGACAAACGAAAAGGGTGAGCCAACAATAAACCTTGCTTTTTATAAAGCCAAATGGAGAACCCAAGCTTATTATGAAAACAATGGCGTTGGACCAGCAATGGTTAAGAACTTTCACTTTATCGAAAGACTTCATTATGGTTTTGTTGACAATGAAAACAACTCTATCATACCAAGAGAGGAGTTTATTGTTGAAACTCAACATGGCCGAGTATTTGACTTTGTCGCAGACTCATATTCATTGATGCGTCTTAATTGGGGGACTGCCTTACAAAAAAATCTTGTTTCAAGTGAAAATTCTGCTTTTGGTAGTCTGAAAATGATTGGTTCATATAAAAATCCTAAATCAAAATATGGAGAATATCTTGGAGAGATCCTCCGTTTTTACAACAACGAACACATACCAAATATAATTGGTACTAGTAATATAACATCTTATGAAGACTATGTCAATAGTTTTTTTGTTTTCTTATTTAAAGAATTTGATGACTTCCCTGTAACGATGACAAGGTGGAATACTTCAATTTTCTCAGACATAAAAAATACAGGTCTGGCTTTCTCTTATGCGGATGTTGATTTTGATGCCGATCAGCAAAAAATAACTCAAATTATAGATCACCCTTCTTTTAATTATTTTAAAAACCTTTGTTTAAACATGGGATTTTCAATGGACCATAATTATCCAAATACACTGGTCTATGACATAAAATCTCCCGCTAATTCTGGTTTAAGATCTTCTTATGGTTTCCATACACTTTCTGGTCTTTTTGAAGAAAGGTTTGTACAAACACACACTATTGATAATGATTTATTATATAGAATTATTAATATATATTATAACAAATATGTTCAAAAAAGACCACAGATAAAGATAACTAAAGTTGTTTGGAATGGAATATGTAATGTTACTAAAATAAAATCAAAATATATTAGATTATCAACAGTTAACAACAGCCACAGACCATATACAGATGTTGAAGAACTAAATTTATATTGTAAAATCAGAAATCTTGAAGAAGGCTCGCCATTTTCAGATCAAAAGGTTGATAGCGTATTTAAAAAAGCAAAATACTTTCTCAAAAAAGTTGACAAAGCTAAGGCAATGAGTTACATTAATAGTAAGTACAGAGATCAGGTCTGGAATAAAGATCACGGATTTCATGACCTTAAAAGAAAACTTAGAGGAAATACCACAACAGAAACCCAAAGAGAACAAGTCGGTCCGACTATTCCCATTGGTTCTGGTACAGGTGGAGGATCCTCATACTAGGAGGACAGATGATATTTCAACTTATGGATAGCAAATCAGATTGTGCCGGTGTCTATTTATCAAACAAATTTATATATGGCCGAATACCATCTGGGTTGACTAAAACTTGGGCATGGAGCCAACATTTAGATGGCAGAGATATTGATTACGCTCAATTATGGGTGGGAGGTAATTCGCTAGATGATTCCTGCCCCGAACACCTTAAGGTCCGTTGGACAGCCGCCCAGGACCTCTTAAGATCACATTTTAAATCATTCTCAGTTGCCGGTGTAAGGTTGACCGATGTCTGCTTTTATGATCTTGTCCCAGAGAAACACTTGCAGCATTACTTTGACACCAAAAACGAGATAACCTCTTGGATATTCGAGAACATTGAGAAGCCAAAGAATTATTCGTTCCTAAAGGAGACGTTTGGCAACCTTAGAGAGTTAGCGAAGCATGAATTGAGTGTAAGTATGGTCGGACTGTATTCTGATGCTGCCGAGGATGCGAAAGCAAAGAGTCTTTACGGTCAATTGGAGGGTAAGCCCGTCCATGTTGATTACGACATTTTTGGAACCGTTACGGGACGCTTAACAACAAAGAGAGGTTCTTTCCCAATGTTGAATTTGAAGAAAGAACTCAAGCACCATGTCAAACCAACGAATGATGTATTCTTGGAACTTGACTTCAATGCAGCCGAGGTGAGAACTCTCTTGGCGCTACAAAACATAGAACAACCACAGGAGGATATCCATGAGTGGAATATCAAAAACATTTTTAACAAAGAAATGTCTCGCGAAGAAGCAAAACAAAAACTATTCGCTTGGCTCTATAACCCCGAATCAAATTCCATTAATGACGGAGTCTATGATAGAGAAAATATTCTCAGAGAACACTATCAAGGAGGAATTATACAAACCCCGTTTGGGAGAGCAATTAATGCTCCCGGGCCTAAAGCCCTCAATTATCTTCTCCAATCCACTTCCTCAGACAACACAATTGACCGCTTTAACAAAGTCGCTCGTTTCCTTAGGGGAACAAGATCCCATGTCGCTGCTGTTATTCATGATAGCGTTGTCATTGACTTACACAGAGACGACAGAGGAATGATTCCACAACTTAAACAGATATTTGAGGACACCAAGCTTGGCAAGTTCATGGTGAATGTGTCACTTGGAAAAGATTTGGGAAATATGAAAAAATTTACTTGGTAATACAAAAGGAGGAACAATGATATTACTATTAGCAACAACACTAGCTTGGGCATCGGACGTATATGAAGTCTGTGTCATGGAAAATCAAATTTGGAGCGAGGAGTGGCAAGGCTGGAAAACTGATCTTGTTACAACTTTTTACACATTTGAAAAAATTCAATTCATAGTACATAAGAACATGTTTGAAGTTAACAGAAAAAAGCACAAAATTGAATCCCATGAAATAATTGAGGGTCTACCATGCTTTAGAGAACATGAAAACTCTTTTGTTTGTTTGGATGAACCAAATAGCCAATTGTTGTGGGAATTCAACTACAGAAGTGGAAAGGTGACAAGAGATGTCATGAAGATATGTTTGAAGAATGGAGAGTAACATGTTAATCGTCGGACTAGGTGAGGCAGGCAAGAATATTGCCAAATTATTCAAGCCTCACACAAAAACATATAAGATATTAACCTTTGATGAGGGTGAAGGTCTTGATCCTCAAGTAAATGTTGAGGGCTACGATGAACACCCAATAAAGATTGCCTCTAGAGGGCTCAAATCGCACTCTGAAGGCCTTCTTTTTGTCTGTGGGTCCGGTAAGGTTGCTGGAGCTACTCTGAGGCTTTTAGAGGCCCTACAAGCCCATAAAATGACCGTAGTCTATCTCGTCCCCGATCTAGAGTTTGCTTCTCGAGAAGAAAAATTAAGGAACCGTGCTCATGTGGGAATATTACAAGAGTATGCCCGCTCAGGTAAGATAAGTGAGATAATTTTGCTCTCAAACAAAGCCTTGTTAGATCAAGCCGGAGCCGGGCCAATCCGAAAGTATTATGAAAAAGTCAATTATTATATATATTCAATATTTCAGAACCTCAATTTCTGTCAAAATGTGGATCAAGACTTTGGAAAGATTCATAATCCTAAAGAAATCTCTAGAATCTCTACAATTGGGTGGAGTTCAATGCATGGGGACGAGCAACTCCTCTTCCCTCTTGAAAACATTACGGAATCATGTTATTATATGAATATAGACGAGAGTGACCTAGATAGTGATGAAGACCTTTTGCCGAACTGTCAGCAAATAGTTAGGAACAACAATAATCTGGAGAGGCATTCATCTTTTGCGATTTGGACAAGCTCTGAGACTGAAAATCACTACTATGTGAAACATTACACACATTACATACAGGAAAATTAATGAATCTGAGGGATTTGAAAAAAGAATTAAAAAAACTTGAAGAAGCAGAAGAAAGGCTGTTAAGTTTTTTGATGCAACACCCTGAGCATCGCAAGGAAGCTGTGGAGAAGATCTTTGAGGTCTGTTCTTTGATTTTGAGTATGAAAAAGA
>Ga0098059_1001011_pt1 | contig 14718 bp, 23 predicted proteins | sample 20_taG_FD_92580 | JGI IMG/M metagenome (GOLD analysis project Ga0098059, IMG submission 92580) | Marine viral communities from the Subarctic Pacific Ocean - 20_ETSP_OMZ_AT15318 metaG | ecosystem: Environmental > Aquatic > Marine > Oceanic | place: Subarctic Pacific Ocean | collected 2015-01-19
ATAGCATCTAATGCTTCGCGTAGTTCCGCTATTTCACAACTGCCCGGCTCACTGTTTTGTTCACTAATTGAGTGGCGACGCTCGATTATTTCGATCAAATCTTGAGGAGCATTTGTTAGTTTTGCAGGGTCAGACTTTTTTGAGTATGGGAATGTGTAAGAGTTCCCTGATTTGTGCATGCTGTTAGGCATAACAACAAAACATCCAGAGCTTAGAAAATCAATACCCGGATACTCTTTGACTGTTTTCTTAATCTTGATTTCTTCATCTTTAGAAAACCAGTAATGGCGCGATCCGCTACCACTACCGCTATCAACGATAAAAGTGCAAGAATCCTCTAGCTTTTCGCCCAAGTCAGTCTCAAGCTTATCCAGAGATGCCAAGCCGCCGTTTTTTGTGTCAATGTCAACAATGACAACATTGCTATCAAGAACAACACCCATCCCGTGGCGAACCGTTTCTGCATCAAACAACGCCTCTACAGCGTCCACTGTCATTGCTGGCATTTGTGCCCACTTCTTGCTAGACGGGTGCTTACCTGCGTTTTTGCAGTCATCCCATCCACACCCGCAACTACCATTTGCATTAATTGGATGTAACCGCATTACACGGAATCCAGAATCTGCAAAATCTAGCGCAGTCTCCCTGAGTGTGTCCAAGTCAACAGACTGGTCGTAAATATTTTTCTCCATCTCGTAACCTCTTAGATTTAAGGATTCTGCAATCTTATTGGTTTTTGTTGTTCGTTGCAAGGGTTGCGATCATATCATAAGGCTTTTTGCTTCTTATTCGGGCTTTCTTGTTACTAGTAAGTCGATCAAATCGTACAAATATTAACCAACAAAAAGGGACTTTTGGCGCGGCTGGACTTTTGGCACTTTTCAATCGCGTCATTTCTAGCCTTAGTGCCACGGGCTTTTCACCTTTTCACCCTTTTGGAACTAAACCCCCTAAAGTGTTAATGTGTGTAAGTGTATAAATACCCTTACAACCCTTAAAGAGGGGGTGTGTATAGAGTGTGTATAGAGAGTATATAAATATATAGAAATATATATTTATATATATAATAATAAGTACTATAAGTATTTTTTATAGAAAAAGTGAGCGCTTACTAACCGCGTGTGTTAATACCTATGGTTACTTGACCAAATTAGTCGGGATTAAACTTTTAGCTCAGATTTTCGCGCTAAAAGGGGTTCCAAAAGGGCTTTTAGTAATTTTTGTTTTTCTGTTGTGTTTTTTTATTTACTTTGCGGCTTGGCGGGTGTACTTTGTAATCAAATAACTTGAAGGATAAATAAATCATGGTAAACGCAAAATACATTGCACAAAACATCGGAAACGCTTTGTATCTAGGTGTGAGATACAAAATGCCAAAACTAAAGAATCACGAGTTAAAACAAGTGCTCGAAATTCTAAAGCGTGATAACATCAAGCAATCAGACATTCTTATGAGCGGGCTAGTAAATTGATTTTCTGTAGCATAGACCCCGGAAAGTCGGGGGCTTTATCAATTTTGAATACCGATTGCGAGCTTGTTGCAATTATCGACATGCCGCTGATCAAAAACAACTCTCAGACTTATATCAATGTGTTGAAGATTGTTGATTTGCTTGAGGCGCATAACGTCAAAGACGTGGTGATCGAAAAGGTTGGTTGCCAAGGATCTGACTCTAAGCAATCAATTTTCACCTTTGGTAAAAACACCGGAGCCATGGAGTCGGCGGTCGCATGTGCTGCAAGCAACATTCAATACATTACGCCTCAGAGATGGAAGATCGCTACAGGCTGCATCAAGAAAGACAAGAAATACCCAGCTAAACGATGTTGCGACATTTACGGATCAGATTTGTTTACCGGTCCGCGCGGCGGGCTACTAGATGGTCGTGGCGACGCTGTAATGATTGGTTTGGCCGCAATAAAGTTGGGTTTGATTAAGTGATAGATAAAGTTAATTACATTTATCAGACGCTAGAAAAGATAAAATTTCCGCCATTTTTGATTAATGGCAAAGAGTATAGTATCGGGTATTGTGAGATTGTAGGTAGGGGTGATGGTCATCTCGCTTTAAATAACGATGAGACCGGAAAATTCATTTGTTTCTATCACGTCTTGTCGCCTACTGACGAAATAGGCGAGCACATTAACAGGTTACAGCGAAACAAGGCAACCGGCATGTTCATCCACAAACAATTTCTTGTTGATGATTTTACAGAAGATCAAATGCGATTTATCTTGCAAGATGGAGGATACAAGTGTAATCTAGGTGTTATTGAGATTTATACTTCTGCATGCGTTGCCGGTGTAAACCAGTATAGAGACGACATTATTTTTTAGTTTTTGGTTAGGAGGGGGGGTTATGAATAGAGAGATTTGGTTTAGGGCTTGGGACAAAAAACAAAAGCAGATGGTTTATAAGTTTATGACTGGCAACACAGCTGATTCAGAAAATCACTTTTGGACTTGCCCGCAAACATGGGATGTAAACGACTGGGTTAATAACGACCAGCTTGAGATCATGCAGTACACTGGGCTAAAAGATAGAAACGGTGCTAAGATCTTTGAGGGGGATATAATTAAAGCTAGAATGTACCCATTCTATGGTGACGCAGATGAAAATAAAGAAAACCCAGAAGAGCTAAATTACTTGGCGTTAGTCGGTTTAGACTACGATGGCGCATATTACGATTTAATTAGAGTTAGCGAAAGAGTGTTAGGGCGCGCTTGCGGATCAAATTTAAGTGATATACATGATTGCTGCGAGGTTGTTGGTAGCGCTTATCAGAATCCTGAATTACTACAGGTGGCGGGATGAATAAATGGATTAGTATTGAGGATCGGTTGCCTGATCCGGGAGAAGATGTTTTAGTATATGACTCAGGGATTGGAGGAGGAATTAGTAAAGCGTATCGGTCTTATGAGGAAGATAGGTTTGAAATTTTATATATGGAATATACCTTTGCAAACGTAACCCATTGGCAACCGTTGCCAGAGCCACCGGAGACAAAATGAGACACCAGCCAACAAAAGAGTTTGATAACGAGTACTTTGATCTATTGCGCGATGTACTTATATACGGCCAAGAAACTACCGATAGAACTGGAACCGGAACGCGTAGTTTGTTTGGTCAAACAATGAAGTTTGATATTTCCGGTCAGTTTCCATTACTAACCACTAAGCGAATTAATGTTGAAGCCGTAGTTAACGAGCTAGTATGGATGGTATGCAAAGGCAGCACTGACGTTAAATGGCTGCAAGAGCAGGGCCATACATTTTGGAACGAATGGGCATTTGAAGACGGCACTATCGGGCCAGGCTATGGCAAGCAGTTCCGTGATTGTAAGGGAGTTGATCAGATCGCCGATGTTATCAAAAGCATCAAAGAGACTCCGCACAGCCGACGCCACATTGTTAGCTTATGGCAACCAGACGAGTTAGCGGACATGGCTTTACCCCCTTGTCACGGGCTGATTGTCCAGTTCTACGTTAGGGGTGAATTTCTAGACTGCCAAATGTATCAGCGCAGCGGGGATATGTTCCTTGGCGTCCCATGGAACATAGCATTCTACAGTCTGTTAACTAAACTTATTGCTCGGCTGACAGGTTATCAGTCAGGTCATTTTATTCATTCGATTGGCGATGCGCACATATACTTAAATCATATTGATCAGGTTAAGGAGCAGTTGGCGCGCAAGCCTAAGTCTTACCCGTACCTTCAGATAGCTGGCAATTTTAAAGACATTAACGAATTCAACTATGATATGGTTTTTGTTAATGGATACAATCCACATCCGCCCATTAGTGCGGAGATTAGCGTTTGAGGGCTAACCATGCACAAACCAAAGTACTTCTCACTACAGGAGCTTATGACTCCCAACTATCACAAACGATATGGCGAGTTCTGTTGGAGCTTTCTGGATGAGCGAATTCTAATCATTGCTGATAAGCTAAGAAAGCGTTACGGCCCTATGAACTGCAACACTTGGCATTACGGAGGCGATAGAACTGAATCAGGTCTACGAGCGCCCGGTCAAAAGCACTATCGACCGACTAGCCAGCATGCATTTGGTCGCGCGGTTGATCTAATCCCGCTAGATACGTATGCAGTTGAAATTCGTAATGATTTAAAGAAAAATGGAATACAAGTGTTAGACTTGCCAAACTATATTGATTCAGTGACTTTTGAAGATAATGTTTCGTGGCTGCACGTCGATGTTCGTAACGGGCCAAAAGGATTAAACTTTTTTAGCCCGTAGGGGTTGACAAAGACAATAAAATAGTAAACAATAACCCCTAATGTTAATTCGCTAGGGGTTTTTTTTATTATGGGTGAGAAAGTTAAGTTTAAGGTTAAAACTGATAAAGATGGGTTGACGGCTGAGAGCCTTGCCCATGAAGCGGCACGCTTTTTAGATATAGATGTGCCCGAAGTCATCCAGCCATACGAGGTAGAAGTATGAATAATGAGATTTTTGGTACTCTAAAGGCTATGAAGCGAGCAAAAAGCGACGCCCATTTGTTAAAAGCAGCGAAAGATTACCTGAAATCACTAGACTCAGATATTGAGATCAGAAGTGATCCGTTCACTGACATAGATGCAGTGATGATTAAGGTGTTTTTTAATCAAATAGAGCTGGCGGAGCTTGCAGAGCATCTAGAGTGCTCAATGACAAATCTTATGGCGTACGCCCGAGTTCTGAGTGTTTCGCCAAAAGGCGAAAAGTGGACCGCGAAAGACTTGGATAATATTGCTAAGCGTATCAAAAACAAAGAGTCACCTACGCAAGTTTTTGCCAGCTTAGGTTTGAGTGTTCCAGATTCAAGCCTATCCATTTCAATCGATCAGCGAAAAAAGCTTAAAGAGAACTCAATTAAGCTTAGCAAAAACTCAACACAGAACGGTCTAATATGAGAAACAATATGACACTAGATGAGTGGGCGGTTGCGGCTTTAAATGCAAATATTGCTCACGATGGTAAAACAACTAGCGACGCGCTAAACGGTAGGTTTGAATCGATTGCTAAAAATGCTTTTGACTTGGCAGAAGCAATGAAGAACGAATCAAGAAAGCGAAACGACTCATATGTCAACCAACAACTAAAGGATGAAAAATAATGAAATTTACGGTAAGTCAGTCTGAGCTAAATCGAGCTATGCAGTTCGTCGCCTCAGCTATTGATGGCAAGTCCACGCTCCCTGTCATGAGCAATGTTCTGATTACCGCCGATGCGGATAGCATTACATTGTCTGGCACTAATGGAGAACTTGAAAAGCTGATTACTATAAGTGCTGATGTTAAAGAACATGGGGAAACTACTGTTCCAGCCAAAAAGATGACAGACTTTGCTAAAAATGCAGACCCATCAAAAGACGTGACGCTTGAGCTAAAGAATGCAAAAGCCTCAATCAAGTCAGGGCGCGCTAAATGGCAGTTGAATACGCTACCTGCTAAAGAATACCCGGAGTTTATGTCTATTGATGAAAGCGAATCTATCGAGTGTGACATTGCGCTTCTGGTTGACGCTGTAAAACGATGTAGCCCAACTATGGCGAACAATGATACTCGATACTACCTTAACGGTATGCTTTTCGATATTGACGGAACAACAATGACAGTGGTAGCCACAGACGGGCATCGAATGAATTTCTATGAAATGCCTATTAGCGAATCGCAGCCACGTCAAATAATTATCCCTCGCGCTTCAGTCAACGATATAGTTAAGATGATCAGCAAGGGATCTGAGGCAAGTATTGTTATCGGCAAAGACAATATTAAAGTGTCTGTTGATGGAATGGTGATGTATTCTAAGTTGGTTGACGGAAGATACCCGGACTACAAGCGAGTTGTTCCTAGCGACTGCCCCGTGACCGCGACAATCAACACTGAAGAATTTCGATCGTCTGTTCGACGAACCATTCCAATCACTACTAAGATCAACAATGGCATTCTGTTTGGCTTTGCTGGTGACTCATTGACCATTAGTGCGACAAATGAGGTTTCTGAACAAGGCACAGAAAGTATGCCTTGTCATATTTCTGGTGGAAGCATGGAGATTGGTTTCAATGGTGCATACGTGATGGACGCTCTATCTTCAATTAACGAAGAGAATACAACTATCAACATGAGTAACAGCAGTTCCAGCGTGATTATTAACGAAGGCCCGTTTTCTGCGGTTCTTATGCCTGTTCGATTCTAATTATTGATGCACCCTTCGGGGTGCTATGGAGGATAAATGACAACGATAGCATACAAACACCCGTACATTGCCTATGATTCTTTATCGACAAAAAGGGGAATTGTTATTTCGGGAAACGAGAACAAAATGTTTGAAGGATCTGGCATGAATCATTTCCTTTGCGGAAAATTGGCAGACTGTCAAAATTTTGCAAATAGCATTAATGAATCGCCAGCAAGCGTTTTATATGAATGTGAATCCATATCTGTCGATAAGGAAGGAGGTGTTTTTGGAATAACGCAAAACGAAGAAGGTTTTTTTGAGCTATATCCAATAAATCAAAGCTGCAACTACTCAATAGGTTCTGGCTGCGACTTTGCTATGGCAGCTATGGATCTAGGTAAATCAGCTAAAGAATCCGTAGAGTACGCCGCGACACGTGATATTTATACAGGCGGAACTATCAGAGTGTTTAATATTGAGACGATGAAGGATGTTGATGTATGACACCAAAAAATAAGATTGCTACAGACGAGCAGATTATAAGCGCACTAAAAAAGCATGGATCGCGAGCTGAGGCGGCTTCAGCTTTGAGGATGGCTCCCAAAACTTTATCTAACCGTGTTAGTATGATTAAATCTAATGGCGTACATAAGCCTAAGCCAGTAACAAGGCCGAGCAATTTCAAAAGCGCTCAGAAAGGATCTGTACGGCGATACGTTGTGACATGCGCTATGTCTAATGCTCCGGTGCATAAAGATTTTTATGATTGCTTATCAATATTTTGTAAGGAAGAAAACGCAGAACTGGTTGTTATTCCACAAGAATACAACTGGCAAGATCATTTAATAGGCAAACAAGCCGCAATTTACGACAAGCTAATTGAAGATAAGCTGAACACAAAGGATGTCAAAGTCAATAATAACTGTGTTATTAAGGCTAGTTATCCGTTGCATGCGACTCTGGTAAATCCGTTGCAAGGGTTATCTATGGCTTCTCCAGAAAAATCCTGCATATTTGGCCATCCGTCAAGAAGCTTTAAAACAGTACCTACCGCACAAGATAAGTATCCTTTGCTTCACTATACTAGCGGGGCTGTTACCCGGCCAAAATACACAAGAAGTAAGACGGGCCAGAAATCAAGAGATATGCACCGTCTTGGCGCAATTTTTGTAGAGGCAAACAATCAAGAGTTCCACTGCCATGAGCTTAACTATAGCGAAGCCAATAGAAATGTTCAGATGCTTGACAAAGTTTATTCCGCTATGGGTGTTCGTACTTCAAAAGTGACTGCTTTGGTTATGGGCGATGAGCACGTAGCCCAGTTCGACTCTGAAGTGATTAACGCCTTATATCGTAATAAAGGATGTTTGGTAGATGTACTGGATCCTGAGTATGTAGTTCGTCACGATGTTTATGACCACAGCGCGGACTCGCACCACACAAGAAAAAACACAGTAGACAGATTCATCAGACGCATGAGTGGGGCAAACGATGTTGAATCCGAATTAAACTTAACCGTTCAACACATTGACGAGACAACAAAGAACTTTACTAACGTCATCGTTGAATCGAACCATAACGACCATTTGGATAAATGGTTAAATGAATTCAATGTTCATTCTGGCGATCCTATAAACTTTCCTATCTACCATTATTTAAATTATTTAAAGTTCGATGGTTTAAAATATGGGAAAGACGCAACCGCATTTGAGCTGTATTGCAAAGAAAAGATGAAGTGCTATGACCGCGTGGTATGGGCGTCTCGAAATAAAGAGTTTAAGATTAACGGCACCGTTGTTAGCAATCACGGAGATATTTCAGGTAACGGGGCTATGGGCGGTAAAGGTCTATCTATGCTAGGGATCGACATGGTTATTGGGCATTGTCACAGCCCTTACATAGATAAGTTGGTGTACGCGGTAGGCGCTCAGATGCTCAAGGCCAGTTACACTAAAGGGTATTCAGGGTGGTTAACAACTAATTGCGCGATGTATCCCAATGGGGAGAAAGCACTGGTAAACGTAATCAACGGCCGCTGGCGTCTGTAGTTGCGTGCTAATGCTACAATAGCCCCTAACACAGGGGCTATTTTTAGGTATATGCTTTGGCGACTTTTTCAGAAGAATTATTTATTTTGTCAGTATCTCATGCACACTACAGGGAGAGAGTAGGCGCACATACCGCCAATGAAGCCTTAAAAATACTGGATAGGGTTTATAGTGAATCCAGAGATGAGCTTTTATCTAATATAGAAATGCTCAGAGAAAACTACGGTAACAGAAACACAAAGCAATACGCCAGCTTTGCGAGAAGTCTAACCGAGGTTACTTCTAATATCGCGGCTATTAGAAGTAATTCTTTTGATGATCTTATGGATTTAATCTTTAAAGACCTTGATGATTATGCTGATTATGAGGCCGAATACACTCTAGGAAAAATATTCAACGAGGCTGCTAAGGAATCGTTGTCTGGAATCCCATTCTCTATAAAGTTTGAAGGAATAAACCCAGCTCAACTATACGCCGCCGCCATGACTACGCAGGTCGCGCTGGGAAGCGGGCTAAATGGAACCCTCAACTCGCTAATCAAAAAAATACCAAATGCGGAACAGAAGAGAATATTCAATAAAATAGAAGAAGGATTTGTTCAAAATCGAACCAATCAAGAAATAATCAGGAGTATTTTTAACAAAAAAAACAATAGAGCGCAAGAATCCATAACTAGAAATAGCATTGACGCATTTGTTAGAACTGCCACAAATAGTATAGGCAATAATGCGCATAGAATGATAGCGGAAGCTAATGACGATCTGATAAGAGGCTATAGAAACGTAGTCGTGTATGACGGTCGTACAAGCTCTATATGTAAGTCAATAGCCTTCGAGTTTGGCGACAAAGTGCTTCCATACGATGATTTTCCCCCGGTTCCTCGTCACTTGAGGTGCCGATCAATGATCGTAGCCGTACTGAAGCCTTGGAATGAAGTTCTTAATACAGGCAAGGTGGAGATAACAACCAGCACTGGAACTCAGTCGTTTTTCGCCGGGCCAACAAAAGAGTCAGCGGCCCAGTTAACCGCTAGATTAAAGCGCGAAGGCATGACAGATTTGCAAATATCTAAATTTAAATCTAGAATAAGCGGACAAACCAGCGCAAGAACACTGTCGGACTTTTTAAACGAACAGAAGAAAAGAGGTAATAGAGAATTCCTTGATACGTTTTTTGACAGTAAGGAAAGGGCGCAATTGTACATTGATGGCAAGTATAGCGCTAAAGAGCTATATAACCTTGAATCACGCAAACCTATACCGCTTAAAGATTTGATTGAATAGTTGTTGACGCTAGATATCGCTTGATACATAATCCCCTTAGTTAATTAAACAAGGGGATTTTTTATGTCTATATGTCTTAATACATTAAGTAATAAGGAATTCAGAATTAGATCGTCTGTTCTGAATATGAGTTTAGAAAACTGGGATAAGTTAGGAAAAAATGACTATAACGGAACTATTGTTAATTTTTTTTAATGAGTTCGGACTGGTTGGCGGATTAACCGCTAAATTTAACGAAGAAGAGAGTCGGTTTTTCGACTTACTATACAAGTACGGGAGATGAGTGTCGAGCGTATGAGTCGCGTATTCTTCGCTAGCGATCTACATCATGGCCACAAGGCAATTACCAAATATCGTAAACAGTTTTCTTCTACTGAAGAACACGACAATACGATTGCTGAAAATATTCTTACCACTTGCGGTAGTCGCGATACGTTATGATTGCTGGGTGATCTGTTTTTTACCGAAGATAGCCTTAATTATTTTGACCAGTATGTTAAACATATCGGCCAAGTGAATGTAGTAATGGGTAATCACTGTACTAATAATTCAGAGCGACAGCGGGCCGTTCGTTACATTGCGAACCGCTGCAACAAGATTGGCGCTTTGTTTAATTACAAAGGGTTTTGGTTAAGTCACGCACCAATTCATCCAGACGAATTAAGAGGCAAACTAAATATACACGGCCACACGCAAGACAAAACAGTTGACGATTCGCGCTACTTTAGCGTATGCTTGGAACAGATCGAATACAAGCCGATTAACTTTAAAGAAATTAAGGATATGATGTGTACACAGTAAAAAAACACCGGAAGAAAACCAAGCCAATGATGAGCCAGCTCATTTGCAACATGGTCACTAACCAAGGCGCAAGCCCTCATCATATTAAAATGATTACTGGCGCAACTTATATGCAAGTGGTAGGCACTTTGAATCACTATCAACCTAAGCAGAGAGTCACAGACCCAGAATCAGTTGACGGGCTAAGCAGGGCTTTGCTTAGTCGGCCTATGAGCGACTGGGGATATATTTATAAAAATTACAAGTCAATTTGAGAGGTATATATGGAATACAGAGATTTTATCAGAACAAAGGAATTAGAGCCTGTAAATTCAGGATTTGAAGTTGATGACAATTGGCTAAACCCATCCATGTTTGACCATCAGCGAGTTAGTACAAAATGGGCGCTGCGTAGAGGTCGTGCGGCATTATTCCTTGATACAGGTCTAGGTAAGTCTATTTGCTTGCTGACATGGGCCTCATGCGTTGAACGCTATACTGGTGCGCCTGTCATTATTCTAGCCCCGCTTGCTGTGGCTCAACAGATCAATGCCGAGGCTGTAAAATTCGACATTAAACAATGCGTTGTAGCAGTTAGTGGTGACGACTTTTGCGAAGCAAAACAATCTGGATTAAATATTGCAAAAACTTCAGATGATATTCACAACGATGGCGTTTATATTACCAATTATGAAAAACTGGAAAACTTTGATACCAGTGTTTTTTCAGGTGTTGTTCTGGATGAGTCGTCGATACTGAAGGGTTTTTATGGTCGTGTACGCGAGCAAATTACAGATCTGTTCCGTGATACGCCATACAAACTATCTACAACCGCCACACCAAGCCCTAATGATTTCATGGAGCTAGGTACTCAGTCTGAGTTTTTGGGTGTTATGACTCAAGCTGAGATGCTTTCTATGTTCTTTGTTAATGATACCAGTGAAACAGCAAAATGGCGTTTGAAAGGTCACGGCGCTAGTAAGTTTTGGCAGTGGTTATCCACTTGGGCTATAGTTCTTAGAAAGCCTTCCGATTTGGGCTTTGATGATACAGGGTACAACCTTCCAAAGCTGCATTACCATGAGCATATTGTAGAAACTGCCACTAATGATGGCGATCTATTCGTGCAGATTGCTCAAACGCTATCAGAAAGAGCTGTCGCGCGCCGTGCCAGTGTGTATGAACGATGCAAAAAGGCTTCTGATATTGCCAACTCAATTGATGGCAAATGTGTTATATGGTGCGATCGAAACGACGAGTCAGATATGCTTAAACGGACCATTAAAAATGCTGTTGAAGTAAAAGGATCAGATAAGCCAAGCCATAAAGAGTGGGCGCTGCTTGGTTTCGCTGGTTACGACGTTGACAAGCTTGTAACTAAACCATCAATTGCTGGTTTCGGGATGAATTGGCAGTCATGCAACCATATGGTATTTACAGGACTGTCAGATTCTTTCGAGAAGTTCTATCAGGCGGTTCGTCGGTGCTGGCGATTCGGACAAGATAAAGAAGTGCATGTGCATATAGTTTCGAGCGATAAAGAAGGTGCGGTTCTCGACAACATTAAGCGTAAACAAAATCAGCATAATGAAATGTCTGAAAAAATGATTAAATTAATGCGCGATTTAACACTAAAACAGATTGACAGCACACGCGCAACTAAGACAGAATACAATCCAGAACATAACATGACTATCCCAGCTTGGCTGGTAAGCGAGGAATAATGAATAAAGTAATTAATGAATCTTCACACGATCGTTATCACGTTTATCATGGAGATACAGTAGAAGTTGCTCAAGGATTGCCAGATAACTCTGTTGGTTTTTCTGTGCAATCACCGCCTTTTGAATCTCTTTTTACGTATTCAAACAGTGATCGAGACATGGGAAATAGTGATTCTAGCGAACAGTTCTGGGAGCAGTATAGATTTTTGATTAAAGAGCAGTTCCGAGTGATGAAGCCGGGCCGTATTGTTGCTATCCATTGCATGAATCTTCCGACAAGCAAATTCCATCATGGATTTATCGGAATTCGTGACTTCCGTGGCGAGATTATTAAAGCGTTTCAGGAAGTCGGTTTTATCTATCATTCTGAGGTTTGTATATGGAAAGACCCTGTTGTAGCCATGCAGCGCACGAAGGCGCTTGGTTTGCTACACAAAACAATCAAAACCGATAGCTCAATGAGTCGCCAAGGACTCCCTGATTATATAGTCTTATTCCGCAAACCGGGCAAGAATGATTTGCCGATCGAAGGTGAATTTACGCATTATGCTGGAAACGCTATTCTTGACGGATTTCGTCAAGTTGAATATAACGATGGAAGAATCGTTCAAATTCCTATAAAAGGACAATCAACCAGTATTGATGTGTGGCAAAACTATGCAAGCCCTGTCTGGTGGGATATTAATCAGACAAACACACTGAACTATAAGCTTGCACGCGATGGTGCGGATGAGCGCCACATATGCCCATTGCAGCTAGATGTTATTGAGCGATGTTTGCAGCTATGGAGTCGTGAAGATGATATTGTATGGTCTACATTTATGGGCGTAGGCTCAGAAGGATATGTAGCATTGAAAATGGGCAGGCGGTTTATTGGTGCAGAATTGAAAGAGTCGTATTTCAATCACGCGGTCAAAAACCTAGACGACGCATTATCGGTAGGGCAATACGACCTTTTCTGATATACTAGCCCTCATCATTTGAGGGCTTTTTTATGCCAGTAACTATAAGGAGAATTTAATGGCCGATGATGTAGACTTGGCTCAAGAGCGCGAGCAGATTATTATAAATAAAGCACTTGAGGCACATAAAAATAACCGCAATCGTGATCGTGAGATGCGGGAGCGAGCAGAATTATCCGGAATTGTGCTGCATTGTCGGTATTGTAATTCAGAGCTTATTGGTTACGATAGTCACTACTGCCCAAAGGATGTTGAGTTTAACTACTCTTGTGCCGAAGAGCATGAAAAGGAACGCAAGGCCATGGAGCGAAATGGAAATGGTTGATATTTATTTATCTTTACTACTTGACATTGCACGCACTTTACGTGTAGAGTTAACCCGTATTAAGTTGATGACACATGAAAGGGTTTGATTATGGAAATTGATTGGGATAGCGCTCCGGATGGTGCTGAGATGTATTGCAATGGTTTTTTTTATAAGCATGAAGGTAGCGGGCGTCTTGTCTTTTACCATAATGATAACAGAGAATACGTACCATCACATTACGACCTAGCATCATTCGAGACGTTGCATAATACGTCATACCGACCTAGCGACAAAGAAAAACCCGGCAATCATTATGATAATTACGTAAAAGTAAAAGTTTCTAAAGATGATGCAAGCAAAGGGTATGTAATCTTGAAGGTTGATCCTCACTTCGTTAGTAAGGCGCTAGATATGAAAGGCGGCGCTATGGAACATATTTTCAAAAAAGCCATGCGAGGCACTTCAAAGGGCCACACAAAGCTTGATGTTTTTGAAGAAATCATCGCATTAGCAAAGCGCGGCATCGAACTAGAAGAGGATGTTTTATAATGAGTATTAATAGCATTCTTAATCAAGTTAAACAGTTTAGAGAAGCTACAGGCCTTCCGGTCGATAGCGGTAAGAAATGCGATATGGACACCCATCGCGCGGTAATTAAAGAGGAATTAATAGAAGCTGCCGACGGAATGACGGATACCATAGTGACCCTTGCCGGCGCTTACTGGGATGCTGATGACTCCACTTCCGTTGCTTCCTTGATTCTTATTGAGGGCGTTATCGAAAGTATGAAGAATATAGGCCTAGACCCTGATGAGTGTATGGCTATCGTCCATGAAGCGAACATGTCTAAACTTTGCCGCTATTTCGATATAGATCCTACATTTGAAAAATATAAATCAATTGGCGTAGAGTCTTACTTAAATCAGGTTAACGATAAAGACTTCGCGCTATACAGTAGTCAAGATCAGCGCGACAATGAAGGTAAGTTTTATCCGAAACACAAGCTTTTAAAAGCCCACAACTGGCACGAGCCAGACTGGTCGAATATGCGCGAATGGGCCAGCGAAGAGATTTGTGACTTTTTGGGCGAATAATAATCGATACGATATAACGCCTCGCTAGATGCGGGGCTTTTTTGACTCTGCAATAAGGTTGAATATGACAAACGTAAAAAAAAGAGATGGTTCAGTCGTATCTTTCGATGACTCAAAGATTCTGGAGGCAATAACAAAATGCCTAAATGAATGTTACGACGAATACAACGACGAATACAAAACAATTCCCGGAGATATAGAAAAAGACTGCTTAAACCTTGTTAGCGTAGAAGATATACAAGACAAGGTAGAAAACAGCTTAATGAATCTAGGGTATAACGAAGCTGCTAAGGCTTATATCCTTTATCGAAATGAGCGAGCGCGTAATCGTAAGCCTGATA
>Ga0098059_1001016_pt1 | contig 14684 bp, 3 predicted proteins | sample 20_taG_FD_92580 | JGI IMG/M metagenome (GOLD analysis project Ga0098059, IMG submission 92580) | Marine viral communities from the Subarctic Pacific Ocean - 20_ETSP_OMZ_AT15318 metaG | ecosystem: Environmental > Aquatic > Marine > Oceanic | place: Subarctic Pacific Ocean | collected 2015-01-19
AGATTAACTTTACCTTTTAAAGTTACATCCCATCCTTGTTCTTCAACCACTTCTTCGTTATATTCTTTTGCTTTAATAGCATTATTAACTTTTCTAAGTTTTGAACCAACAGGTGGACTTAGATTCATTATTTCTACCAATGTATTTCTATGATCTTTACTAAAAGGACCTTTCTTTTCTTCTCTAAAATATGTAAGAGCAGTATTTTTTAATGTAGCAACAATAGCTCCATAAACACCAGAACCTCTAAGCAACGTATCTACCATACTATTTACTATTCTTTCTTCTTTTTTATTTAAATTTGATGCTTTCTTTTCTTCATCATCTTCATCATCAAATCCAGGAATCATAGCAAATAATGCATTTTGTAAAGCAGCAAATATAAACCCTTGTACTGCGCCATAATATATCATTTTAGATACATTAGTTTTTTGATCACCTCTACCATTAATAAAATCTCTAGATGCTTTATTAAATATTCTAGTAACCTGAGCAGGTGTGTTTTGAAATGCTAAAAGTAATCTACCTAAAACACCAGCTTGTTGCTGTGAAATTAACATCGGATCAGCCGATTGTTGAGCAACATCTGATGCCTCTGCAAAATCTTCAAAAGCTTTGTCTGATGCTTCTTGTTCTGATAATCCTTGTTTTTTATAAGTCTCAAGTCTATTTCTATAAAAAGTAGCACCACCAGATGCAATAGCAAAACTATCCGCAAGTTGTGTAGGTGTAAAACCTAATTTAAGTAAATAGCTTAACATAGCAGCAGGTTTATTTTTAGCACCTTGAGCAGCGTTAGCAAGTTCAGCTTCATTTATATCTTTTCTAAGACCAGATCTTCTTTGTACTAATTTAGGTGAGTTCCATAAAAATGTAAAATCTTTTACGTATTGTGGAAAATTAGCTAATGCTAAAGCTGCTTTAAAAGGATTATTATCTGACCAGTTTAAAAAGTTAACTGATGATATAGTTTGTAACAAAGCAGATTTAACGTTCATAAACATTATTGCTCCAACAGAATTATTAACCCAGTTTAAAAAGTTATTAGTTAATCTATTAGTTCCTGAAGGTCTGTTTGTACCGTTTTCCATACGATATAAAGAATCTTCCATTGCTTCTCTCCAGTTAGTTCCTAATGCAACTTCCATTTTATTTAAGTTTTCATTAGAAAATATAGCATTTTTATTAGCTATAAATTCTTCTAAAAATTGTTTTCTACCAACTTTAGTTGTTAAGCTATTTAAATCAGATATTAAACTTTCAACATCCCAATGAGGACTTGGTGCAACCCATTTAGGTTGTTTAGTTATAGCTAAAGCTGATTCATTAAATAATTTAAGTTCTGGATCTTTGTTAACAATATCATTAAGTTTTTTAATATCACGTTTAGATAAACCCGGTATTTCAAAACCACCTTGTGTCCATAGGTTTACTCTTAATGCTTGATCAAGAGTAAATTCTGTACCTGGAACTATTTTTCCTAATTTTTTAGCTACATTAGGGTTTTGTTTTAATAAAGTAGCATAATCATTTTTTAATGCTTGTCTGTATTTATCTATCTTAGCAATTCCGTCTTGATAAGGTTTAGTTAAATTTTCTTTAACCCATTTTTGTTGTGCTTCTCCTTTTTTACCTTTAGCATATAAATCATACATTAAACCATTAAAATCTTGAGCTCCTGATGGAATCAACTTAAAGTTTTTTACTCCTGCACCACGTCTTTTAGCAACAATATCTGAATATCTTTTTTTAGCTTCAATGCCTTTAGTTTCCTGAATCATAGTGTTTATCTCTGTATCTAACTTAACAGGATCTGGTAATGAAGGTTTTAAGTTAGGATTTTTAGCTAAAGCATCTTGACCTTTTTGTATAGTGTTTTCAGCATTTAATTTTTTTTGATCTAAAAATTCTTTATTTTTAATTACCTCACCAACTTCTTCTAATGTTTTTAATTCTGAAGAAGGATTCGCTTCTGTAAAAGGAAGAACAAAATGATTTTTAGCATCTTGCACTTTTCCTAAAACTTCTATCATAGGTGATTGAGCAATGTATTGTTGTTCTCCTATACCTTTTTTTTCATCAAATTTATTTCCTTCAATTTTAGAAACAATTCCTCTTCCCATACCAGTCCATAAATCATTTAAATCATCAATTAATTCTTTATTAATGTATTCTTGCCCTCTTGCTGCAGCTTGATCAACCATAGATTGTACAAATCTTGTAGTCCTTAATGATTTAGAATAATGTTCATCGTGTATTCCATCTTCTAAAAACTTTGTATCAGTAAAAGAAACAAAAGGAATTAGTTTTCTAATAAAATGACCTTGATAATCAGATTGCAAACCTAAAACATGGTTTATGCCATTTGCTAATTTAGGTTTGTTTGCCACTAAATTAGTTATTTTTTTAATTATATCAAATAATATATTTTTTTTAGCTTCATTTTCTTTAGCAATTAAACCTTGTGTTGATTTATTGTTTTTTATTTCGTTAATTTTATCTAAACTTAAACCACTTGTGCTTAAAACAGCTTTTCCTGCGTATCTTAACGCAAGTTGTAATTCTGGACTTTTATTTAGCTCTTTTACTTGATCTTTAGTTATACCTAAAGCTTCCATAGCTTGAGTTGAATTTGGATATATCATACCTGATCTTCCAAAGTTAGGATTTGTTTTACTAGCACCTGTACCTTGCATAGTATATAATAAAACTACTTTTTCTTTTGGAGTTAATATATTTTTTAATTCTGGAACTATTTTATTTTTTATTCTATTTTTAATAGTTTGATTTTGTTTACCTCCTAAAACTTTCTTACCATCTTTACCTCTTAAAAATTTATCTTGAGGCTTCATCCTATTTTTATATTCTGAAACCTGTTTGTTTATTGGTTTAGCTAAACTAAACATTAATTTAGATTTACCTCTTTCAAGATTAGCTTTTGCAGCGACAACGTTACTAGTCTGCGTTTTAGTATCTAATATATTTCTAGCGCCTCTATTAGCCATTTGTTCCGCAACACCTTTAAGCAATCCTTTTATTGTTTGTGATTCAGAAGCTCTCGGAACATAATTAGGATCAACCTTGCCATCCTTAATACCTATAGAACCATCATAAACCTTGTTATCAAACTTTTTAGGAGTTCTAACTAGATTATTGCCAACTCTTTTAGGTGGATTAAAAAATGTATTTAATATATTTCTACCTAGACCTAAACTTTCACCACCAATTTTTACAGGTTTACCACCTTTCTTTTTCGATGCAACAGTTTGTACTTGTTTATTAGCTTGTCCTAAAACAACATTTTTAATAAATGGTTTAGCGGCTAATAATATTCTTTGTGCTTTTAATGATTCAGACTTAGATAAATTATCTGCTGCATTAGATAATTTGTTTGCAGGTATACCTATAGCTTTTGCCAAGACATTATAAGGTGTTATAGCTTGTAATTGTTTTGGTGTTAAATTAGGATTAGTTATATCAATTCCTTTTTCTTTAGCCAAAGCTTCTACACCTTGAGTAAAATCTTGTTCAAATTGTTTAACATTAATTGATGGATCTGCTTTTTTAGCAAAATTCATTACATCAATTATAGGTTTAGTGTCAAGAGCAGTCTCTACTTCAGTTGTAGTATCAGCTACTTGTTTAGCTTGAGGACTATCTAAACTTTCAGTAACACCTTGTTCTACAGATTCAACGCCTAATTTAGTTGCTAAAGCATTTAACCTTTGCATACCAGTATTAGCCATATATCTTTCAAAAGATACTTGATTACCATCTTTATCTTTTTTAGTTGGATCATATTTTTGAGCAATCTCAGCTAATTCAGTTTTAGCGCTATCTAAATATGTTGCTCTATCTAACCCAGCTTTTTCTCTAATATTTCTAGGTATACCTCTAAAATATTTAGTTACAGCTCTATTAGCCACTTTTCCCACCATGTCTTTAACTTGTGTAGGTTTTACTCCTTTAATTGTAGGTAAACTAGATTTAGTTACTGTTTTAGGTTTAGCTTTAGCTGGTTTTACTTTTGCTAATCTACCTTTTGCACCTTGTTCAGTTATTGTTTTTGTTTCTGCACTTAGTTCACCTTGCCCAACTTCTTTTTGAAAGTTTTGAATAAAATTAACAACATCACTACCTTTACTAAACTTTGTTTTCCAAGATGGAAATGCTTTACCTACAGTATCAGTTATAAATTTACCTATTTTAGTTAAAACTGTTTCAGGTATTTTTACATCTTTTGTAGCTATAGCATCACCTAGTAAATTCATAGCCTCTTCATAAGCATCTTCTTGACTCATTTTACCAGCATCTGCTGCTTTTTGATATTGATCTATTCTACTAAAAAGATTTGTTCCTTCTATGCCTTTTATTTTACTTAACTCAGCTAAAACACCTTTACCAAATTCTTTTTGCGCCGCAGGATTATTTTTAAAAGTCTGATTCATAACCCCATGTAAGAGTTCATGAGCAGCAACGTTTACTTGTTTGTTAGCAAGAGCAGCTTCTTTATTTATAATTATTTCTCCAGTTAATTTATTAAATGTTCCTGGATTGTTTTCATTTATAAGTTCTTGAGCAGTTTCTTTTCCACTTTCTATTAAAGATGCTTTTTTATCATTGCTTTGACCTCGTTTAATATTTTCAGCTTTTATTTCTGCAGTGGTCATTTCTTTTATAGTAACACCCTCCATTTTGCTGACAATGCCCTCAACATTTTTATACGTTTCATTATAGTGAGCTTCTATAGCTGGATCCATTATTGCTTCTTGACCTTTTTGCAGTCTAGCGTTCTCTATTTCAATACTAGTTATTAAACCTGCTTTAACTTCTGGTTTAATAGATTTATCCTTTTTTAAAGCTTCTATTTCTATATTATTAGTATTAACTTGCTTATGTATATTGATTAAATTATTTTTTTGATCTTGACTTAAATAATCAGTTGACATAGCTTGATCAACTCTTAGTTCAGCATTAGCACTAACAAGACTACCTATTTTATTTTCAATTATAGTTCTTGTTTCTGGATTTATTCCTTTATTTAATTCGTTTGCTAATTTGTTTATATTATTAGCATTTTCTTCAAATTTTAAATCTAAACTTTTAGTTTTAAATGGAGCCATTATTTGACTACCAATTGAAGGAGCTCTAAATAATACTCCACTCATAAATACTCCTCCTACATAAGCTTCTTCCATTCCATCCCAAATACCTACATCTTTTTTTCCACCAATATATTTATCTGCTAAGTTTTCTGTAAATTTAGCAAACATTTCTCCTACACCTTCTTCATTAACATCATATATAGTAGCTTTAATTCTATTAGGATTAAATAAGGTAGAACTTAATCTGGATCTAAAACCTTCTTTAGCTACATTAACGTTAATATTTTTTAATCTTAATCTTTTTAATTGACCTAAGGTTAATCTTTCAGAAACATATTCTCCTATACCGGTTAAAGTTCCTGCAGCCATTATTTGAGCTTCACTGTAGTTTTCTAAACCTTGAGCAACTTCTTTTCTCATGCCTCTAATTTTAGAACCACCAGAAGACATAGAAAGCAAAGGTAATGCAATTTGTGGCGCAGCTACCATTAATCCGATTTGTGGACCCTGTTGTGCAGAAAAATCTAAAGCCCATTGTCCCCAATCTGAAGCAGATTTAATATCAGAATAATTCATTGGTTTTGCTACGTTTTCTCTTAGGTCTTCACTAAAAGCATCTACTGAATCAACAATTGTTTTTCTATAATCTTGATATGCTTTAGATTGAATAGCTGATAGAGGAACACCTGGTATCCCAACTGGAGCAGGAGGCAACATTTTTAAAGCTTGATTTATTTGCATAGCTTTTTGTACTTGAGCATCGTCACCAACCCATTTGGTAGCAGGTAAAACTATATTTTCAAATAATCTTGCAGGTGTTAAATTAAGAGCAACACTATTAGCATACTCTTCAATACCTAATCCCATATCTATAGCACTTGAACTTGCTAATCCAGCAAATTTTGCTATACCATTATAGTTTCTACCTATTAAATCTCCAAATCTTCCAAGTTTTTCTTCATCAATTGCTAAATAATCTAACTTAGCTGTATTTCTTTCCCCTACAGCAATTTGTTGATTTTTTTCTTTATTTATTTTTTCTAATTCATTATATAGAACATCTAATTCTTCTGCTGTTTTCGGAGGATTTTTTTTAGCATTAGATATCAGAACTTCAGCAGATTTATTTAGTTCTTCTAATCTCACCATAACACCATTAGTGTTAGCTATTAATTTCTCTCCATAAGTACTCGTTTTTTCTACATATAAATCAGTGATTTTATCTAATTTTAATTGTATTTCACTTCTGGCAGTATCAAAAATACCTTTTTCTATTTCTATTTTTTTACCATCTCTGGTTATTTCTTTAGTATTAAAATTATCTTTTATATATTTATCAATATTTTCTGAATTAGCTGTAGTTGTTAAATCTTTAGAGTATAATTGTTTAGCAGTAGATATAACATCTTGTTGATCGTATTCTTTTATATTTCCATTTTTAACTTGAGCGTCTAAATTTTCTTTTGCTTCTTTTAAAAAATCTAATTGAGTAGTTATTTTTGTTTGATCTTCTTCATTTAACAATTTTTTATCTCCAATTTTTTCATCACCTATTTTTCTTTCATATAACTCCGAAAAAAAACTTACTACCGATGCTTTAGCGTCCTGGAATAAACTTCCACCTGGAACAATACCACTAGTGGCACTTACACCTATTTTTGCTTGCATATCAAGATCTTCTTGTGTTAGCAACCCTTCAGGATTTAAATTAGTTACTTCTAAAGTACCAGTTTCTTGATTAGTAGAAAATAATTCATCAGCTTTTTTTACTACATTATTTTTTTGTTCTTTAGTTAAAGCTGTTTCTTTCATTACTCCTAAAGCCCATTTTACATCTTTAACACCTTTTTCATCATAACCCAAATCATTTTCTAAAATATCATCAAGATTAGCTTCGTAGTTTTCTGATTCGTAACTAGGCATATTAAGCTCTCTACCAGTTTTAGGTAAAGGATTAAAATATTGGGATGTTTGGCCAAAAGCACCTTGATTAGGATTAGATAAACCTACACCACTTAAATCATTAGCTTGTGCTATACTTTGTGCAGCTTCAGTATTGTCTAATTGATTTTTTAATTGGTTTGTTGCTTCTTGAGCATAAACTTCTGTTTCACCAGTAGCATCAGCATAACCAGCTTCTACACGTTTTTTTACTTGTTGGGCATATTTCTCTGTATCTGTTTTCCAGTCAGCAATAGGTTCTATCTCTGTTGCATCTTGATTTTTAGATAAAAAATCTTCTGCTTTATCATCAGGAATATTATACGTTTTACCGTTTATAAAATAACGAGGCATATATTAAATTTTAATTTTCAGCAAATTCTGCAAATTCGTCAACTTGTTCCTCAACCACTTCTTCTTGTTCTTGAGGTTGATCTTTTAATCTTGGTGTACCTAATGGAAATTCTTTACCTATTTCTTTTTCTAAATACCATTTTTTATAATCTTCTTGAAATTTTAATTGTTCTTTTTCTCTTAAAGCTTTACCTGGTTTTATATAATGATTAGTTACTTCTGATATAATATTATTATTAAAGGCTATTACTTGATCTGAACTTTCATAAGCTCCTAACATACCCGCAGTAATTTTATCTATTTCAGTAATAAATTGTAAACTTTCTCCTATAATTTCTTTATCTATAATATAAAAATCTTGAACCATATTACCATCTAAATCTCTAGTTTTAATTTCTAATTTACCATCAGCTTTCTTTTTTCTATAAACCTCAGTTACACCTCCAGTTAAAACTTGTGTTTCCCCTGCTTCTTTTACTTCGAATATTTCAGGTATAGATTGTTTTAAAGCTTGATTTTGTTGGAAAGTATCCGGTATACTAACAAACATGTCTTGAGTTTCAGATAAAGCATTTAATTTATTTATAAATAATCTTTCTACAAAATAACCAGTTTCATCATATATTTCCCAAGCTAAATTTTCAATATTACCATCAACAGCTACTACATCTGTTTTACCAGGTAAATCTTCATTTAATATTGTTAAAGCTTTTACTCTACTAATTGGTGTACCCATTAAATCTAAACCACCCATAAGGCCAGCTTTTTGCATTGCTTCTCCCCACACTTCTGTATTAGAACTTATGTTTGTTATACTATCACTTATAGCCTCGACACTAGAAGTTATAGCGTTTACATATTTTCTAGCCATAACAGGATTGTCAGTAGTACCATTTTGTAAACTTAAAGTTAAATCAGCATATTGTTTTATAAAAGGATCAAAGAATTCACTCCAGTCTACTTCTTCTATTTTAGTATTAGAATAACCTAACTGATAAGATAAAGCAGATTGATATTCTGCAATTTCATACTTTATCTCTTCATTATCTTTTTTGTTTTGTATTAGTTTTTCTTTCAATGCCATAACTATATTTGTTTAAATTTGTCCACCACCTATGCCAGTATTAAATGGTCCTACATCAAGATTATATTTTCCAGCATTTACATTACTTGTAAAATCGGTTTGCATTTGAGTAAAAGGATTTGGACTAGCTGCTCCTGGTGGGGTTTTAGCAGCAAATGGATTACCAAATGCACTATCAGCTATTCCACCAAGTCCTGAAGCTATATCTCCAATAGCAGAAGCTTTAGCCATAGAAGCTCCATACTCTCTTCCTTTTGCAGTTTTATACTCTCCTCTTAAGAAATTCATTTTTCTAACATCTCTTTTCTCTTGAGCATCAAATTTATATTTTCTACCCATCATTTCTCCTTCTTGCATTCTTCTACCTTCTTGTATTTGCACTTGTTGCACTCTTTGTCCTTCTCTTAATTCTAATTGTTGTAATCTTTCTTCACCACCTGCTCTCATTTTTTCATTTTGAGCCTCTTGTTGTTCTATACTAGCAGCAACACCTTTCTTACTTTGTAGTGCTGCTTGAGCTAAAGCTGTAGCACCACCTGCGCTAGCTCCACTAGCCATTAAAGCATCTAAAGTATTTGCTAAAGCTAAATCAGCTTCTTCTATTTTCATTTCTGCAGCAGCGGTAGATACACTCATATTAGCATAAGGATTACTTAAATTTCCACTTAAGTCTTTAGCTAGTGAACTAAGATTAGAATATTTATCATAAGGGTTAATAACCTTTTGTCTAGTTTTTTCTAAACTACTCATCTCTGCTGTAGCTCGTTTTCTATCAGCGGCAGCTCTTCTTTGATTTCTTTTAGCAGCAGCTTTTTTTGCAAAACCACCCACTGCTTTTCCTATACTGCTAAATAGTCCCATAAGTTAAATTTTTATTCATTCTTGTATTTTAATATGATGATTCTACAGTATCACTAGAAACTGCAAATAATTCTTTTTTGTTAGTGTAATAATTTATATCCGTTGCATCTATTGTATTCCATTCTAACGTCATTATTGCTGTAGAGAAAAAACCTTTTATCCCTGAAGCTTCTGGTCCCCATAATACTTCTCCAGGAGTAGCTCCTGAATTATTTATTAGATTAGCAAAATATTTGTTTTCTTTTCTTTTAAAGTTTACTGCAAATATATTTGTTTCTAATGCAGCTAATGTATTTAAAGATGTAGCCGAGGGTGGTTCATATCTATCAATTGAAGATATAATATCTCCTGAACTTGCTATTAAAGAAGATAATTTCCAACCATCATTTCCTTCATAGTTAAAAGTTTTAAAGTTTTTAATAACTGAAGGATCTCTATTTAAAACTACTGTAACTGTAGCAGAACTTGTAGTATCATAAAAAGTTCCATAATATCCTGTATTATGTAAATATAATTTATAATCATATAAACTATAAAAACTATTAGCTAAGCTTACTAGATATTTAGGTTTATAAGTAAAGAAACTAGTCCAACCCTGTACACTTTCATCAAATGATAATGTTTTATAACTAGTATCACTTTGAATAGATAAAATATAATTTTTAGTGTGCATATCCCAACCACCAACAATTTTATTAGTAGAAGAAGCGCTTAATTCATCTCTAAAGAAATCATGCATACCATAACCAGAAATTTCTACAATTTCTCCTCCAGTAGATAATCTTAAAACACAACCTCTTTTTCTATCTGTAAAATATTTTCTATAACCATATACCGCAAAACTAAAAGGATCTGTAGATATTCCATAGTCTCCAGCATAAGGAACTATTTGACCAATAACTAGTTTTGTAGAAGTTATAGCTGCATTTCCTTCTGCTGAATATATAGCATCTTTATCTATTAAAGCTCTACTAACTTTATCTTCTTGGAAGATAATTAAATTAGTATCTTCTGCATAAAGTTTTTGTATTGAACCATTAGCAGGATCTACACTTCTTGTAATATCTTCTCCAACTGAAAATTGGTTTGTTTGATTTATACCAGTTCTGGAATTAAATATTCCTGAATATATTAAAGTATTGATTCTATTTTGTTGTATAGGATTATCTTCATCTACATAAGCTTTTACACCAAAATCAACTGTAGTATTATTATAACCTCCTCTAATTCTAGATTCTTCTATATACCAATCATTGGTTGTATCTGCAGCATATGGAGGATTGAACGGTATATTTTCATATGGCGCTGTGGGTGCCGGATTAGCATCTACTACGTTTTTTAGCTTTTTTAGTAAAAAGGTATTGAAATATTTAACTTCTAATGTGGTAGCCATAATTTATTATTACTTATTTTACTCTATTATTACTTAACATGTTGATACTTCATCAATTATTCCGTCACTATCATTTATCTTAAAATATTTTCTATTTCCAGCACCAGTATTACCACAATCATAAGAATAAGTACTAGAAATAGCTAAAGAGGAACTACTGCCATTAGGTCCTGTTCTTATTTCATCACCAACCGTTGGGGTAGAGCTAGTTTGATTATAGTATGTTACAGTTCCACAAGTAGCATTTAAAGTTCCTGAAGGAAGCGCACAAGTTTGATTAAACCCACCTGGTTCAGATGCAGTAAAAGGAGTTCCGACCACTGAAGAAACAACTGTAACAGATTGAGACGCTGTTTGTGATTTAGAACCACTTGCTAAATCTACTCCATTCCAAGTATCCTCTATTTTAATAGTTAAATTATGAGTTCCAGCAGTAGCAACATCATCAACTATTTTACTTAATACTCCGGTTGATTCATTAATAGAAAAATAATTATTAGTATTACCAGCCGAAATACTCCATTTTAATTGTTGTGTTTTTAACGTTCCATCAGCTGCTCCATTAGCCCCCACGTAAGTATCAGTTGCTAATACTCCTGTATAACCATCATTAACCCCTACTACAGGATTTAAAGCTACTCCCGCGTTTATAGTTGGTTGAATATTTTGTAATTCTATAGCCATTGTTAATGGAGCTGAAACTGTTCCGGTAGCTTCATTAGTTATTACCATAGACATAGTATAAGTTCTAGGATTAGGATCAAAACCATATATAAAATCATTTCCCACTTGTGAAAAAGTATAACTATAAGGTGCGGCTCCTCCAACTCTAGTAACAGCAATTCCATTAATTCCTAAAGTTACATTACCTGTTACATCGTTTCCGTTACCATCTGTAACACTAAATTGACTTATAGAAGTGTTAGTTAAATCTGTTCCTGCGGGGTTCACTGGATATAGTCCAGCTATAAATGCACCCGTAGAAAATTCAGTAAAGCTTAACGAATTATATGCTTGCCATCCAGTTGCTCCATCAAAATCTGATAAAATAGCATCATTAAGAGTTGAAATTAAACCAACTGTAGGTGTTTCCCAAAAAATTTCTAATAATGAATCTTGAGGTTCTGTTTCATAAATAGCTAAATAAGGAACCATACTATTCCCTGTAGCATCTGAAACCGCTCCAATATCTTTAAATGTAGATAATCTTGCAATTAATGGATTAGAATCTAATTGATACATACTAGCCTGTCCTGTAGCACTTAAAGCAGAATAAATATCTACAGTTGTACCATCTCCTAATATTTCATAAACCATATTTGCATCACTAGCAGCAGAAATAGTAATAGCTGTATCTGAATAACTTAATTTAGATGATGTTCCTGTAGGATTAGGAAAATATTGTATATTAGATGCTACATTAGCAACCATTGTATTTTCAACCCTACCAAACAATTGTATTGAGCTTCTAAATTGTTTTTGTTGTGGTCCTACTTCAGTTAAATCTCTAGGTATTTTATTTATATTATCATTTATTAAAACAATATTTGAAATATAAGAACCAGCTGGAGTGGTAGGAAAATCTACTTTTGGAGATACTGCAGTTTGATCAGGGTAACCTTTTACAATACCTGGTAAATAAACATTATAATAATCTTGTTCTTGTTGTTTTACTACTACTTTATATGAATACCATCCAATAGGATTTATATTGTAAGAAAACTTTTTATCAGGAGCAGCAATAGATTGTTGTAAATAATTAGAATTTACTTGACCATCAGTAGTAACTGTATATTCAGGTGGAACATTTCCATCACTAACAGGGGTAACTGTTACTTTAACATAATCTGTATATTCTCCTTCTAAATATGAATCTTTTACTGGTATATTGGTATAAGTGCTACCATTTAAATGAAATTTATAAGTATTACCTGCAATCGAAGGTTGATCAGCTGGAGTTGCATTATATGTATCATAACCATCTCCTATTGGTTTTGCATATAAACCAGGTTCATTTCCTTGAGCATTTGGTCCACTATTAGTACCTGAAGAAATAGGACTAGATATTTGTACTTTTAACGAATCTCCAAACCAATCTCTTATTGTTCCTTGTGTTAAATTTGTATTGTATGGATGATAAATAGTATCACCTCCATATTCTACTCCAGCAACTGTACTACTAGTTGTTTGAATTGATGATAAAATAACATCTGATTGTCTTCCAAATTTATCAGCCAAAACAAAACCAACTTGATAATTTCTGTTTTGTTTTAATGAGTGATTAGGGTATTCACACCAACTGTTAAAATTTTCTGCTGTTGATTTATCTCCTGCTCCAATAACATATTCTAAATAATTAGGAGGACTATACTTATCTAAAAAATTACCATATATAATTCTATTTCCTGATGTTTCTTGAGCAAAAGCTTTTACAGGAACTTTATCATATACCCTTACAGTTTGGTTTTCAGGTAAAACTTTAAAAGGTTTTCTTGATTGATATTGGTAAGTATAAATATTACTTGAGGTATTAGAAGTCCATTCATTAGCTACAACAGTATCTAAAACTTTAACTGCTCTAGCATCAGATTCTTTATATAAAATTTGAAAACTTTGAATTTTATAACTTGAAGAAGCTGTAGCATTTATTTTAGATAAAATATCTGGAAAAGGAATTAATAATTCAATATTTTGAACTCCATTTTCCATAAACTCCACTACAGTACTTTGATAAGCATCGTTTTCGTCTACTGCTGTAATACTTCCACCACCACTACCTAAAAAATATCCTTTTTGTTTAGGAATATATGCTATTTGAGTAAATGGTGCCATTAAAGAATATTCTCCATCATCAAATTCAAATCTATAACTAAGTCTTATAAATTTATCTTCTAGATAATCAGGATCTCCAGGCCAAGGATTACCATCATTAAAATTTAATGTTATATCTTCTCCTGTCATTGTAGTTGCTAAAAATGTAATATCAGCTGCGTTTACGGTAGCAGGTGCTGCATTTAATACAACAGAAACATTAGTGTTAACCGCACTTACATAAAAATAATTATCTGCTTCGAAATCTGTATTACCATATTGAACAGCTAACATACCTTTATATATACCAGTGGTATCAGCAATTAACAATGTAGCTGTAGAGCTATTAGTTGTTGTTGGGGTGGTAACTTTTTGTAATAAACCAATAGGTTGATAAGGGTTATATTTTGCTACAGAAATACTACTTTCATTAGTATAATAATTTAAATTTTCTTTAGCTAATTGTAAATTAATTTTTCTAGGTTGATTTCTATTGTCTGTCCAAAATAAAAGATTTTCAATATTGTTAACCCCTGTAATAGCTTTATTTTTATCAAAATTTAAAAAAGTACCAGAAAGTAAAGTTGTTTGAGAAGAAGTAGGTATAAATTCAAAAATATAACAAGAGTTATCTACATATGGTAAGGTTATAGCTGTTTGATCTGTATACATATCTCTATAATCTGTAACAAAAACAATTAATCTATTGTTCGCGTCATCTGAATAATATCCTATAACTTTTGGTTCAAATGAAAATGTTAGAGAAGCACCAGCTGCTACGTCCCATCCTCCAGGATATGCTTGTACTATCGTATTAGGTGCGCTATATACAACTGAACTTACTTGTTGTTCTGTAGCAACCCCATTCGTGGTAGTTCCATGAATAGTCATACCTTGTTTTATGGTTGCAGTTTGATCTGTTGCAATACTTATTGTTCCAGTAGCACCCGGCGTAATATTATTAAAAGTATTAATTGTAGGATTTAATCCAAAATTAGTAGATAATTCATTACCTAAAATAGTTTCTAAAGCACCTATATCATCTGATTCAGATTTACCTACAGAAATATTCTGCGCATCTCTATATTCACCGTTAGGTATTAATCTATCATCCAAGTCTTTATTCATCTTGGAT
>Ga0098059_1001018_pt1 | contig 14679 bp, 19 predicted proteins | sample 20_taG_FD_92580 | JGI IMG/M metagenome (GOLD analysis project Ga0098059, IMG submission 92580) | Marine viral communities from the Subarctic Pacific Ocean - 20_ETSP_OMZ_AT15318 metaG | ecosystem: Environmental > Aquatic > Marine > Oceanic | place: Subarctic Pacific Ocean | collected 2015-01-19
ATCTGGAGAACAAACTAACCAGTTTGCACCACCACGCATAGTTTTTTGGTGAATCTTGTTACTAACTTTTTGGATTTTAGTTCCTAAAGTTTGGAACCAAAGACCTTGGTTGTAAGCTTCACCTGAATTAGCACCTGTCCATATGTTATTACCATCGTATTTTTCACCAATAGTAACTGACCATCTTTCAGTAGTTAATGCATTTCTTTGTAACATATCTAAAATCTCTAAATCGATTTCTTGAGATATGTATTCAGAAAGCATTGAAGTTAATTCAGCTTCTGCATCAATAGAATGATAAGCATTTAAGTCTTGAGCGAACTCAGGAGTCCAAACTGCTTTTAACTTTCTAGTTTTAGCAACGATTGGAATACTCTTCATTTCTAAATTGATTTCTGGAATAGCTAAATCAGTTTCTGGATTAGCTGCCATTGAAGTTGAAGTAGTTTCAAAGTCACCTCTAGTGATATCAGTTGGCATTTTAATAAATTTAACTATATATCCTTCTTGATTTGAAGCACCTGAACCAGATGCTACGAATTGAATATAAGTTCCGTTTTGTGATTCATTACCTGAAGAATCAGTTAATTTAGTAAACTCAGTAAATACTTTTTCAATTATCTTATAGTTCTTTGAAGTAACAGTTGAACCGGACGTATGCGTTAAGGTAAATGCTCTTATAGCTTCCTTATCTAAATACTTATGTCCTGATGTACCATCAGCATCAGTAAAGATTGATGAAGTAGCGAAGTAATATCTAGCTACTGCTTTACCACCTAATACTGCAGCAACGTTTCCACCTGTTCCTCCGTGGAATTGTCCAGCATATGATTGTGAGAACACAGTATTAAAGTTATAATCTACGCCTCTTAATGAAGCAGTAGTTACTGCAATTCCTTGATCGCCTGAGCCACCTGAATGTGCAGCTCCGCCATCTGTTTTTGCACCAGCAGTTTCAACATACTTGTTAGTATATCCAAATCTACCTGCGCCGTAAAGACCTTCTGTTGGGTCTCCAGTTTGATCAGTTTCACCGAATACAGAATCTTTTTGTGAATCTTTACCTTGTGACGTTTTGAAATCTGCTACAGATGTTCCATACTTGTAATCAAGATAAAAGATAAGACCTGACGGTAAGTTCATAGGTTGAACAGAAACGAAATCTTTGGCAGCAATCTCTGCGAAGATTCTTCTAACTAATGGTAAAGCTACACCTGACCACTCTTCCGAGTTTGATGCAGTACCAGTTCTAGATGATTCATCGATAAGTTGTTTAGCTTGGTTCTCTAAAAGAACAGCCATACCGTGTTTTTCGTAATCGTTATCCAACCCTTCTAAAAGACCAGTTTTCATCCATTTTCCTACAACAGCTTTAGTTTCAGTTAATTGCTGTCTATGGATGTTACTAGTATTGTCTAAAATGTTTCTAACACTTTCCATTTTCTTTTCTCCTTGGGTTAATTGATGAGACCAGCTAATTTCTTAAATCTATTAGCCATATCTTCACCTTCGTTTAATATTTTTGTTGCTTTACTCGGTTTCGTCGAAGCAGTTGGTTTAGACGCCATGCCTTCTTTAATAGTTTTTACGTTACGTGTTGACGCAGTACTATTCATAGATTCAGCTAATGTTGAATAAACTAATTTTACTTCTCTGATGTTTTTTGCTCTATCAAAAGTTTCGATAACTTTTAATTTTTGTCCTTCACTTAAACTATATGCTTTGAATAGTTTATTAGTAAATAACAGTTTGCCGTTCAATAGATTTACTTCATTGATTTTACCTTTAAGGAAACGCACTACATCGTATGCTTCTTTAAGGTCAGATTTCAAAGTTTCAACAACTTCAACACTTTCTTCTGTAGTGTCTTCGTCTTCTTCTACTTCGTCTTCTTCTTGAAGTGATCTTATGATCTCTTCTAAATCAACTTCTTCTTCAAGCTCTTCAGTTTCTTCCATTTCGCCTTCTTCTTCAGTAAGGTCTTCTGGTTTTGCTACTGAGTCAGGATCTTCTTGGTCGCCGCCGTCTGCAGCATCTACCTTGTTGTCCCCTGCGCCAATATCAGATGAATCAGTAACTTCCTCTACAGGTGCTTCTTCTTCGTCTTCTTCTAGCTCGTCTTCAAGTTCTCTAATGATTGCTTCAAGCTCTAAATCTTCTTCCATTCCTTCTTCTTCTTCATCTTCAGCTACTTCTTCTTCTTCGCCTACATCAGCTGGCATTTCTTCTGCAGCTGGTTCGTCAGTTGGCATTTCTTCTGCAGCTGGTTCGTCAGTTGAAAGGTCTTCATCATCTTCATATGTTTCTGATGCTTCTTCTTCTCCTTCCTCCTCAGTTGCTAAATCTTGCTCACCTGCGTAAGGTGAAGTTTCTTCAGTCTCTTCGATTTCTTCTTCTTCTTCTATTTCTTCAGCTTCATTTTGAATTTTAGCTGATAGCATAGATTGAAGTTTCGGGGTGAAAGCTTCTTCAAGAGCGATTTTTGCGTTTGCTAGTGCAGTTTCTCTTACAGCTTTAGCGTCAGCGATTGCTTCTTTTAACAAATCATTGCTCATTGTTAGTTCTCCTAAATTTTTAATCGGAAATAAGATTATTAAGAATCTTAATGGGTGGGTTATTTTTTATCGACGTCACATTAGATAGTAGTAACGTATTGTAATAATAAATACGATAAAAAAAAGGAAAACATTCATTTTCCTTTAATTTTTTCACGATTTTTATAATAAATCAAGACACTTGCTAAATAGCAATATGTAGTGTTTATATTTATCTAGCGACTCCGTCGATAATAGCAGTCCAAACATTTTTATTACTGTTGGCTCTATCTATCTTTCTTTGCTCATTCTTCATCATCCCTACAGCTCTCTCTTTCTCTACCTTGCGCTTCAATGATGGTTTAGTGTAATATCTTTTATCCTTGAGTTCCTGGATAATACCTGTATGTTTCATCATACGTCTGAATCTTTGTAGTGCTTGATCTATACTGGATCCTTCAGGTACTTTAACACCTCTAGGTTGTCCTTCAATTTGATAATCCTGTCTAGTAAGTCTTTTTCTACGTTTGAAATTTTTTTTCTTGAAATCGTGATTTCGGGAGTTAGTATCCGATTGATTTCTGTGCTTCTGGTTTCTACTGTATGCCATTCTGTTATGTTTATATTATACGTTATTTATATATAAATATACAAAAAATATTTGAACTAACCAAATGTTTTTAGTGATATTTTGGTATATCCTCTGTATTCATTAAATACATGTCGCCACGTGCATCATCTACTATTGTCATATCTCTTAAAGCTTTTCCATTCCGAAATAGTTTTTCTATAGGCACACCATCTACATTTGTTTCAAAGCCCCAATCATCTCTTAATTCATCTAAATCAGGATCACCTGGAAAAGGAGTTGATCCTTTTTTAATTGTTTTATATCTTTTTTTAATTGGACCTCTTACTTCATTAAGCTTTGCTTGTTTTTGAACCCATTCATTTATATTAAATTTCATATTATTTCTCCTGTTTAGTTGGTGCTAATGGTATTCTATTATCAGTTTCACCTATTTGATAGTATCTTCCTAATTTTTGTCCTATATCTTCATATAGAGCTTCCATACGTTGTTGCATTGTATTTACTTCAGTTGCCACTTTTTCAAATTTTGTTAGATTAGTATTTATTTCTTTTACATCCTTCTTAACAGTAACTGAATCAAACCAATCATCAGTTTCAGATAATGCTACCTTCCCAGCTAATTCGCATAGTTCTTTGATTGCACCAATTACTTCCTTAACACTATTAGGTCTATAAATATGTTCGTTAAATTTATTAAATTTAGCAATAGTATTATTAACAACTTGCTTTTCTTCAATTGTTAATTTTCTATAATTTTCTTCAACTCTAGATTCGTTGACTAATGGTCCCATTTTTAACATATTTTATTCTCCTAAATTATATTACAACAACCTGTCATTTCACAAAGTATATCACGAATAATTTTATCCACCTTCGATTTACTTAGTTGTGTTATTTTACCTTCAGCTAATATACCCTCATTTTGTACAGGTCTCATGAATGCTCCATGAGTTGATGGATTAGAAACAAAGTCCCAACATATCAATTCAAAATCATCCTCTACTTGAACAGTAGCTTCATCAACCTGTTTTACTGATCCCATACCTCTAGAACTAATGCCTAATGTAATTCCGGCTTTTAATAATTCTTTTAATATGTTACCCGATGGTGTAGATAATATTTCTACCTTACCTATAACATCATCTCCCTTCCACCAAACATCCTTTACATTGTGAGATACATTTTGCAAATTTACTACTGAAGCTTCAGGATGATCTAATTCCCCTAGAGCTCTATTTTCTGCAATGTTTATTTTTTTATATTGTGCAACTTCTCTTGCAAGAATTTCCTTAGGATAAACTCTACCATTTTGATTTTTAGAACTAGCTCTTTGTAATACGCCCTGCACTATAAGACGGCCATCATTTGTTTCTTGAGCCTCCATTAGTTGTTGGGGCGATACTTCAAAATTAATAGTATCAATTAATAGTTGTTTATTCATAATATTATCCTGCTAATTCTTTTAACTGTCTTCCTATCCTTAGGATTCTCTCACCGATTTTTCCAATACGAGCTTTAGATGATTTCCAATAACTATCACTACTAACTCCCATCTCGGTTTTTAATTTATTGTTTTGTCTTACTATATTTTCTATTTCATATAGTCTACGGTTTATTTCTTTTATTGCCGTATTAACTTTTGCTTTTGGAGTAGATGATGTATCACCCTTATAATCCTTATAAGTTAATTCATTCATCGCCTTTTTATATATTGACTCTCCCATCTTTCCCACAAATATCTTTTTAAGTGACTTCTTTACAATTTTATATCCAGTACTATTTTCAGAATTAGATTCTTCTTTCTCTTTATCTTCTTCCCTATCGTCTGTAAATGCATATGGTGTTTTCGGTGGTCCTGCGCCACCATCTAAATTACCAGTTACATTGGTCTCATCAAGATCATTTAACTGTTCTGAAATGCTTTTTATATATTTTTTAATACTATTTGACATTCTTAAGTTCCGTAATTAATTCGTATAGTTTTAATAAAGATACAATTTCCTTATCTTTAATTGTTCTTGATTTACCCAATCTATTAGCCTGCTTCATTACCTCTTTTAATTTAATTTTTAATACAGGGTCATTAACAGATTTAATTTTACGATTAAGAGTTCTTTTAATATAAGGAACTTCAGAAATAATATGTTCTTTAAGACTTGATGTATCTGAAACATTATTAATAAACTTTCTTAAGAGACTTTTCTGTCTTTCGTTTAACTTATCATATTTGCTATTAAACTTATCAATTAAAATTTTATATGATAGTAATCTAGTATCTTTGTCTTGTCTACCATAATCCTCTTGAATTAATGTACCTTGTTTTCTAGGAGCATCGCTTTTAAGAATATGTTCAATTAATTGATATCTATTTTTTACATCTTCTGCAGGTTGTAATTCCGTTTCGAATAATCTAAATACAGATCCTAATTCTCTATAATTATTTACTCTTGATTTGAAGAATAATTCAGAATCGAAATTTTGTTTTATTTCTTTAATTAAATTATATTTCTCTCTTCGTAGAGATGATGAGTTCAATTGTCTTCTAGCAGTCAATGCTGCATCTAGAAATTTATTTGCTTTGGTTTCTGTAGAGAATTTTTCCTTTATTACGCTTTGATATAATTCTAATTCTCTACCTAATTGTGTATTTGAATTAAAATATTTTTTAATTATCTTAACGGCTGATGAATCCTGATTGGCTAACGTATCAGACGCAATCTGTCTGACGAGCAATTCAAATAGAATACCTGTATTTCTGTATTTGGAGTGTTTCATATGCCTTTGCTTCCTTGTCTTATTATATTGTATATTTCCTCTTAAATAAATATTAAGTTTGGAAAAAATATTACATATCCATCAGGTTATTCTCGTCTAAAATCGTGCCTTTATCGGAATCTGATGAAGATTTTTCTTCTAATGTCTCTTTTATTATACTTCTGGTCTTATTTTTGCCATTTAATGACTGAACTAATGATTTCATCGATTGAGAATCTTTATTATATTCCTCACGCTTCAATGGGCTATTACCTCTGAAATTATGTTTTAATGGTTCTGGATCTCTGAATGTTTTTGTTAAATCCTTATTACCTAAAGGATTTTGACCTAAATCGTGATTTACCGAACCATAAGAATTGCCGATGGGAGGCCTGCCAACTGGATTTTCAGCTGGGTCATCATCCTTATTATGATCTTTTCCTAATGATGCTAGATCGTGTGGAGTTCCAAATGACTGGTGAGACTTGGCTGGGTCATTTCCTTCTTGCTCGATTTGACTATGTCTAAAGCTTTGTTGTAAATCTTTTATTACTCCGGTTTGCTCTCTTTCCCATTGTTCTTTACTCATATTCAATATGTTTTCATACATCCATTGAGTAGATATAATCTTGCTACCTTGCATATCTTGAATCAATCTAACCTTTTCTTGCCATAATGAAACTTTTTCTTGCTCATATACAGTTGAAGGAGTTGTTAATGCTAATTCAAAATTAATTAAATCGTCATCTGTATATCCTTGTGTATATAGATGGACTATTGCTATCTTTGTTAATTCAGAAACAACTATTCTTTGGATCCTTTCAATTGTTCTTGCGAATCTAATATCTTCTGCTGCTAATGTTGCCTTTCCTTCAATTCCTTCTTCATAACCTAAAAATGCTTTAGGCACTCTTAACGCTGACATCATTTTATTTTTAAGGTATTCAATATCATCAATTGCGTTAAATTCCAAACCAGATAAAGATTCTATTCTTGTGCCACTTTCACCACCTCTTGTAGGCAAATAAAAATCTTCCATCATATTTTGCATATTAAATTTAAGATTATATTCCCCAGTATTGCTGTCTACAAATGGAACCTTTTTCATTTTGTCAATAATAGCTTGCATGTATCCATCAACCTCTTCTGGTGGTATGTTTCCTACATCAATATTAAACATACGCTTTTCAGGAGCTCTCATAATACGATGGATCATCATTGCATCTTCCATCATTATCAATTGTTTCCATGTTTTTCTTGCTGGTTCTATCATAGCTCTACCATATGGTAAAAAATTGGTGTCTGACAATAATCTAAAGTGAGCTATTTCAAAACTTTCATATTGATCTTTTCCACCAACACCGTCTTGCGTAAATCTAGATGCATATGGATTCTCAGGATCATATCCCTCTTCTCTCCATATTTCGTAAGGTGATAAAGGCACAACATTTACTATACCATATTTTTCTGCTATATCTAATTTAAGGAAAAAATCTCCGTATTTACAAAGGTTACGAACCCATGGCCAAAGATTGAATTCGATATTAAGAACATCATAAAAAAGGTTGTGAACTATTTTTTGTATATCTTCTTTATTACTACGAATTAATAAAACATCACCAAATTCATTTTTCATTGTTGTTTCATCAGCATATATGTCCAATGCTGAAGATAATATTGAATCAGTGTCCATAGCTTCATAATCATTGTATAATTCACTTTTTGCATACTGAAAATTTTGTTGCACTTGTGATCCATATCCACCGTGCTGATGTTGTTGTCTTCTTAATCTAGAAAATCTATCAATTCCTCCTTGAGATTTTAGATTTCCAGAAGATTGAAGTCTTGATGTATCAGATACTTTTAATCTTCTACCACCAACATTTCTAACAACTACGTTACTAGAAAATAATTTTTTTAACCTTCCGAATATTGATTTATCTGCCATTGTTTTATTCCTCTTTATATAACTATTATAGTAACCAAGTTATATCGTTTTCTTGATTACCTATTTTTTGTGTCCATGGATTTATATCAGGTTTGTTCGTACTTGTATAAACACCTTGGCCACTATTTTTTCTAATATTACTTAATGCAGACTTTGTTAACTCTATCCCCTTTTGTCGAAGCATAAGAGCTGTATCCCTTACCCACATTGCTATTGCAAATGCCATTACCAAGTCATCGTTATATCCAACTTGAGCTTGTGGCTTATTGCCTTTCCATATAAAAACCATTAATTCATCGACTAACCTTTTAGATTTGATATTGCATGCTCTTTCTCTAAAGTAAGTCTCTAGTTTAGATATAATTAGTGGTCTGGTTTTTGAAGTCGTCGTAAAACCAGGTATCATTTTATCATCCGGTCTTAAATCATACCTTTTTTTCAATCTAGATTTAGTATCGACTATTGAAAGGTCGGATGTTGAATAAAATAAATTTTTATAATTTCTATCAATTGCTGGTTGTATAGCTGCCCATCCTACATTTGCATTCTCTACCACTAACATAGCATCATTCCATTCGGTTGCTACATTTACTAACATATTACCAAAATCTTTTGTTGGTAATTGGCCTCTGTATTCCGCTACTTGTGTTATTGTTTCAATTTCTATTACATGAAATGTAGAAAAGTCTGTAGAATCCCCTCTGGCTACATCGGCTACTACCACATAATCCTTATTATAGTCTACTGATTCCCATTTCCAATAATTGCCATCAAAACCTTCTTTAGATATAGGATCGCATACTTGGGATTGTTCATACCACTGAATAGTTGTTCCATCAACCACTGTATGTCCAGATGTGATAAAATCGCAATCACATTCTTGTGCGGCCATTTTAGGACCTAATAGTTCATCTTGCTTATCTCTCCAATCTTGTTCTCTATCTGGATGCAATGACCAGTGTAATTTGATTGGATTAAATCCGTTAGAGCATGCCTCTGCCCCAACCCATGTTTTATGAAAAAAGTTACCTGTTCCATTAGGAGTAGATAAAACTATTGCTCCACCACCAGTAGCTAATGTTTGTTGAGATGAAGCCCATATTTCATCAATGTTATCAATAAATGCAGCTTCATCCATTACTAATAAAGATAATGCTTCAGATCTACCAGCATCTCCTGCTGAAGATACTGCTTTTATTTGGGATCCGTTTTTGAACCTTAAGGATAGTTTATTATCCTCTACACAATTACCTTTTAACCAAGTAGGTAAATTATCATGCATTACTCTAACCTTTGTAACAAGGTTTTTAGCTACTTCCTGTTTTGTAGCGATTACTAATATATTTTTATCATTTTGAAATAACATAGTCCATAAGGAATATCCTGCTGTCAATGTTGATATACCTAGCTGTCTTGATTTAAGGATAACATTATAATCATTATCTCTAAATTCTCTTAATGATGATTCTTGGAATGGGTATAGATTAAATTTAATTTTACCCTTTTGTGGATGCTGTATATAACAATACTTTTTCATGAAATGTACAGGATCTTGAGCACATTTCGTGAATTCTAATTTTATTATATCTTTTAAGCTTTTTTTTGCCATAATAGTCCACCTTCTTATAATAAATATACAAAAAATTTATTTAAGAAACAAATTTATTGAGGTAAACTATAATCTACAATGTGTATTATTGCTATGGTTCCGACAATGCCTAGAACGACTCCGCCAGCTGGAGAATTCCAAAATTTATCCTTTCGCGATAATTCTTTTTTATATAAATTAATATTTTCATTCAAAAATTTCTTCTGCTGAATAAGCAAGCTAATTTGTAATGAATCGTTTACCGATATCTGTTTATTAACATCTATAATTTTATTAAGATCTAAAATAAATAAATCCTGTTTGGCTATTACAGAATCTAATGATGTAATTTTTAATTTATATTCCGTATTAAGTTTTTTTGATAAATCATATGCTGCTTTATAATCCTTAGTCTGTGAAAATCCTATAGTGGATATACAAAGTAGTAAAATGGTAAGTAATTTTTTCATAACCTTCTTCTTTATTATTATAATATCTTTCCTAATTTAGATTGGTTAAATAATTTGTGTATTGCAGTCCATATTTTTACTTCTTTTGCAAATGCACCCATTCCCAACTTATCAAATTCTTCCACATCCTTCTTTCTTGCAATGTCCTGTAATGTGCTTAATAATCCACCATGACCCATATTGTCTGATATTTCATAATACTGTTTTTTTAGGTCGTAGTATGAATTGCCTTCATTTAGAGAACCGAATGGTTTAGTTGTAACTACTCCACCAATACTTTCATTTACGTTAGATTCATCAGTTGTTCTTTTCTTTTTTCTACCTTTCATAAAAACTTTATCCATGTCGATAGTTTCTTGTTTACCTTCAAAGATGTTTTTAATTTCGTTACGTATTGCGGCTCTAAATTTTTCTTCAATATTTTTCATATTATCCCACTTTAACTAATTTATGTGTTTGTGTAGCCATCCATGAATTACCTACTCCAGCCATTTTTGCTGCCTTCTTAATAGCTTCAACAGTAGATCTTGCCTTTACCGTATAAACTTTTTTTGGATCCAAATCTACACCGCTTAATTTCATTGGTGCAAATTGCATTCTCCAGGTAGCGAATCCTTCATTAACAACAGCTTCGGTTTTCTTTGCTACAGTTCCTAATTTTTTATGAAGATACTCATCACTATCATCTGTATCGCCATCATTGTCAATATCTTTATCTTTAAGATCATCAAATTTAGTTGCTGCCTCTTTGTCATCGATATTATCTACCTTTTCACTTAAGAGGTCTTTTAATTTTATCATACTAGTTTTTTTCATAGTTACCCTTTTCGTTAAAAAATTCTTTAGCTTCTGTTAAAGATTTAATTTCTCTGAGGTCCCAATATAAGTCATCAAGTTTAGAACCTTTTAATTTTTTATGAAGTATAGCTTTTTGAAATTTAGCTGCCTTTTTACCATCCGGTAACATATATGCTCCACGGAATCTACCACCTGCTCTTAAAGCTTGTGAGGCCTGAACTCTAGGAATGCCTGCTGCTCCTATTTGACCATTAGGTAATACTATAGTATATTTAGTTTCAGTAATAGAAGGAGCATCCTTAGTTACTGGTTCTGATTCGGTAACCGGGTTCCACTTCATTTTTTTAAGTCTTGCGCTAGGTAATTCACCTAATACGTTTTCATTGATTTTGTTCAGAGTTTCCTCATTCAACAGGTCTTTCAATCTAGCCATATAATTTTTCCCTATAGATTTTTTTCTGCTTCTGCTAGAGCTGCTTCTAAATCCGCTATTGTTTGATCGTTCTTTTTAACGTTCTTTTTTGCGTCTTTAACTTCCTTGCTTCTACCATCTGCAGTTTTTGTTAAATCGGTTAGTTCATTATTTAATATTTCTTTTTCAGCCTTGACGTCCTGAATTTGAGATTCTAACCGTTTAACCTCTTCATCGTTCTTTGCAATCTTTGGATTTATTTTTCGCCCTTTAGCTTTTGCCGCAAGTAATATAGCTAAAATAGATCCTATTAGTCCTATTATAAATAGTATTGATTTTTTTATCTTACCCATTTTTAACTCTGTTCCTTTTCTGTAAAATCATATTTTTCGCCAATATACTTCTTAAAATATGCATACATCTTATTCATCAATATAGTATTATCCTTAAGATTGTTTAATGCATTGACTACTGTTTGCTTATCAATTTGATTTTGTTCAGGCGTTTTTGATGGATCATTTGGCTTTCTTATAAAGTCAACATAATTAGGCATCGATCCTAATGTCGTAGTTAATTGTAAAGTATAGTCGTTCATTGATTGAATCATATTATCTAACTTTTCATCGCCTTCAGAAGCTTTAGCTTGTTCCTGTTCGATCATGAATTGCTTTATACGCCATTCTCTATCACTAAATTGTTTTGCCATTTGTTAATCCCAAAATATCATTTTACCGATAACACCTAATACGGCTACCCATAAAGACCATAATGTAGCATTCGCCTTTTTTCTAAAATCAGTATTTCTATTTACTCTAGCTATTGCTCCTTTATCAGGATCCAGTAATACCTTTTTTATCATGGTAATATCTTCTTGCATTTTACCTTGACCATCTTTAAGATATTCTACATCTTGCTTAACTAGCTTTATTTCACTGTGTAAATGTTCGTTTGTTAATCTTGCCATTATTATTGCCCTACGTTTATACCTTTATTTGAAACGTGTTCACCAACATTTCCTGCTGCATATATTCCAAATACCCATTTTACAAATTCAGCCCATTGGCCAAAATCACATTGGCTTGTTGCTACAAATACTATTGATGCTAAAAATAGTATCATTGCGAACATTAATTTTTTACTTTGCAATTGTGTTTTAAGATTACTCATCTTCTTTCTCCGATTTTAATTCATTATATTTACTACCAAGTTTTGCCTTATCTCTTAAATCATCTTTGAATGAATCAAAGCGCTCTTGGATTTTTTCGTTTATCGAATCTACAGATTCTGGCAATTTCCATTTTTCAACCTTGCCATCACTATTTACATAATCCATTTTCGTAAAGGTTTTTTTAATTATATTAACTTCTTGTTCCGCTTCTTTAATAAAGGATTCTACATTCTTTTGGATTTTTTCCCTTTCATATTGTTCATATAAATCCTCGCCCTTTACATATCCTTCACAATGTAATAGTGTTTCTTCTTTAACCACACAATCATGGCATTTATTTTCTTTAGTAACAAATTGATGATCAAACTTGGTTATTTTTTTCTTACATTGTGGACAATTATTAGTAGAAAGTAATTTTCTAATTTTATCAAATCTACTTATCTTTGATTTATATCCATCTTTTTGAACCCATTTTTGACCATTATCATCTGTCCATACTTCTCCTAAAACTCTATCTGATTTATCATTCTCAAATCCTACAGTAGCTTTGGTTTGCGATCTATGTTGACCTTGCAACATTTCATTAACCGCTTTTATATTTTTTAATTTACTCATAACTATTTTTCCTTATCTCATTAACATATCATCGTACATTGATAAATCACGATCATAAACTTTATTATTTACCTTCTTAATTGGAAATGCTCTTAAATCTAAAACACTACCATTATCCAATTGAACCTCATGTCCTCTTACGGCTACAACCTTTGCCTTTTCATCTCTTGATACTTTTCCAAATTTGAAATATTGATCGTAAGTTATTACATCGCCGCTGTTTGGTTTTAATTGTTTTTGCATAAAAGCCATTTGACTTTTAGATAATTTATCATTTAATAATTTTTTCTTTTCATCAACGGTTTCGTTTTTGCCCTTTTCATACTTATCTTTAATCTTACCTATTTCTTCATGGTTCTCGCCCTTGCCAGCTGCAGATTGTATTTTTTTCATTCCCTCTTTACCATACTTCTTAACACCGGCTTTATATAATATACCACTTTCAGATAATTTATTTTCTTTAATCTGAACTCTGTTTTGATGGCCCAATCTTTTATCAAGTTCCTTACTAGATATTACGTCTCCCTTAACACCATCACCATAAAGAGCCATCCACTCATCCTTGAATACCTTGGACCATGTTTCACCCTTGGCTCCTGATTTGTGTCCTGTGAAGTGCACCATCGCACCCATTTTAGCTTTCGTTGCAAAGTTTCTTGGCGGTTTTTGTATTGGGTATTTTTTGAAGTTTGTCCATATAATAGCTTCAGTTATAGATTTAATTGATTTTTTGATTTTGGTAGCACCCTTAAGAGTTTTATCCTTGAGGTAATTGATTATTTCCTCTCTTACGATAGTGCGGATTTGTTCTTCTTTTTTTGGCATAAGTTTCTTTATCCTAAATTTTAATGCTGGTCTACCATTAATAGTTGGTTGGCCTTTTTCATCGGTTCCAAATTCCTTAACTTCAACAGGCTTATTCTTAAACCTGCCTGTAAGTATTATGTCGCCTATGTCTAAATTTATGTTCATATAAATAATTAGCTGTTTACATATAAAACAAGCCAGTAATTTGATTTACGGGTGCAAATGCTCCTGTAAACTTATAAGTTTTACCCTTATATATAAATACTATACCTTCTGAAGGAACCACCTTAGAAAATCCACCAATTGCTTGAATTTTTTCCAATTGCTGCGCTACTCTAGCTAATTTTTTAGGATCTCCTCCTTTTTTTACACCTGCAATAGCTCTATCCACTTGTTTCTTCATATCTTGAACTGCCTTATCTGGATTGGCTGCTAAAAATCCTGAAGCGTTCTGCAGTATTTCAGCCCCTACCTCAAAGAATAAAGTTTCCATGGCAAACATATTTTTCTTAACTTGAGCTGCATGATTTTCTTTATCAATTGTCTTTGCCCAAGATAATATTTTTTCGTTTTCTATATTTTGTTTATTTAATCTATATGATTTATCAAAAAATGCCCAACGTTTAGTTAGACCTACTAATATATCATTTGTTATTAAAGGAGCTTTGGAAGTAATAAAATTTTCCCACCACTTTTGATGATATAAAGATAAAGTATCATTATCCGATAATTTGAATTCGGATTTAATCTTATTTAGTTTACCAAAAAATTTACCTTTCATTTTACCGTAATCCTGAGAAGCTTTGACTTTAAGAATATTTGGACCAATGATACTAAAACTTTTTTGAACATTAGCATTTACCTGTCTTATCATACCAGCTAACATTCTTGCGCCATCCGATAAGGCTCCAACCGCGGTACCATTTTTATATTGTAATACATTATGAAATTGTAGATAAGGTGCATCATAATTTATAACATTTGCAGATGCTG
>Ga0098059_1001019_pt1 | contig 14678 bp, 5 predicted proteins | sample 20_taG_FD_92580 | JGI IMG/M metagenome (GOLD analysis project Ga0098059, IMG submission 92580) | Marine viral communities from the Subarctic Pacific Ocean - 20_ETSP_OMZ_AT15318 metaG | ecosystem: Environmental > Aquatic > Marine > Oceanic | place: Subarctic Pacific Ocean | collected 2015-01-19
AGCGGAGCTTCAGGCAGATCTTATTACTACAGCAACTGCTAACGGTACAGCTTACTATTGTTCTAGTGCTACTAATGCTGTAACGACTGGTAGCAAACTAGATGTTGATGAAGTTGTTACTTATCGAGATTTAATGAATCTTTCTATTGCCTTGGATGATAATAAGACTCCTAAGCAAACAAAGATTATTTCTGGATCTCGAATGGTTGACACTAAGACCGTTAATGGTGGTCGAGTTATGTACATTGGATCTGAATTGATTCCAGTAGTTCGTAAGTTGACTGACATTTCTGGATCAGGTGTTGGTTCTGGATTTGTTGGCGTTGAGAAATACGCTGATGCCAGTAACGTATTAAATGGTGAAATTGGTAGCGTTGACCAGTTCCGTATCGTTGTAGTTCCAGAAATGCAGCATGACCGAAAAGGTGGTGCAGCTTCTTCTGATACAGCTGGTACTGGTAAGAACGGTGCTGATGTTTTCCCAATGTTAGTAGTTGGAGATGGAGCGTTTACAACTATCGGTTTTCAAACTGATGGTAAGAGCGTTAAATTTTCAATCAATCACAAGAAACCTGGCAAAGAAATAGCTTCTTTGGATGATCCATATGGTGAAGTAGGGTTCTACTCCATTAAATGGTATTACGGTTTCATGGCGCTTCGCCCAGAACGTCTTGGCATTATTTGGACACTGAAAACAGCGCTTTAAACAATAGGGAATTGTCCTCCAAGAGCGCAGCTCTTGGGGGGCATTTTCTAAACAAACGAGGAGTTAAAACATGTCGAATACAAGTACTGATACTGCAATTGATGAAATGACGGATGAAGAATTACGTCAAGAATTGTCTGATGTTTATGGAGTCGTAGTACATCATAAAACTGGAAGAAAAAAACTTATATCTACTTTAGTAGATTCTAGAGCTGGAACATATGTAAAAGATGAATCTTCTGTAGATATTGGATCTACAGCTGCATCAAGAGCCGCTGTACAAAAAGCATTAGATGCACAAAAAGATGAGAATCTAACTCCAGAACAACTAGCTATGAAATTAGTGCGTATTATTGTTACGCCGAATGATCCATTAATGGCATCACATGCAGGCCTTATTTTTACTGTAGGAGCTTCAGGAATTAATAACGGAGAAATGATTAAAAAATATGTTCCGTTTAATAATGAAGAAGGATGGCATGTTCCTAACATTATTTACAATCAAATTAGATTTGCTGAAATGCAAAAATTTAGAACAGTAACTGCACATAATGGAGAAAAAGTTTTAGAGCCGTATATAACTAAAAAGTTTAACGTAACTGTTCTTCCAGATTTGTCAGTTGATGAATTAAAAAAACTTGCTGCAGCCCAACAAGCTGCAGGACTTAATGTAGGAGTTAACTAATGGCGCTCACTATTACTAATTTAACTGCTAATGTTACTACAAGTGCAGATAATGTAGTAACAGGAACTGGTGTACTAGATGATATGATGGAAACTGTAAATGCTCATCTAGCTGCCCAGTTTAATTTAGGTCGAATTACTGGTAGTGATTACGCAACTGTTTATTTAACAGCAATGCAGGCTACCTTACAACAAGCAGTAGCTTATACAATTGGAACTCAAAAAGGCAATGCTGAAGAATCTTTATTGTTTCAAAAAGAAGTTACAGAATTTGCTCAAACAGAACAAACTACTAAAACAGCTCCTACAACTACTTCAGTAGCAGGAAGAGCGAATAATCTATCTAGTGAACAAGCTAAAGGTTTTAAATGGAATGCAGATCAAAAATATTTGAAAACTTTATTAGATGCATGGGCTGTTAATACTTCTACAGCAGGCATAGCATCTACTGGGGTAACTGCATTAAATGTAACTGGTACAGGCAATATTAATACCCAGATTACTAACGCTGAACCAACTGGGTAAAAATACATGGGCTTTATTGCCAGCATTGTTAATGTCATAGTTGATGTTGTTGTTGGCATAGTAATGGCAGTTGTACAAATAGTAGAAGTGGTTGTACAACTTATTATGGTATTGCTTGGGTATGACGGAGGGAGTTCCCAAACTGTTGAATACTTTGAAGTTCGTAACTACCCTTTATTTGAAGATGTAGATAAGAAAAATCCTATCCAACAATCCGTTCTTCAATCCGTTTTAGATGATAAAGATCTTGCTACTTCATTAATTTATAATATTGTATTTCGTAGTTTAAAAGGCAATATTAAAGAATTTATGCAGTTTATAGAGAATGGAAACTATTTTGAAGGGTTTCCTCAGCTTGAATCTTATATTCTTATTGTTAATTACACAGAATTAACGGATGCACTCCAAACTCTTACCGGAGTACCCTGTACTCCTGAATCATCTGCTTTAAAAGCCTTATCACAATCAGATTGGATAAAGTATTGGTTACAAGAAAATAAAGAATATAATTTTGAAACCAATACGATGGGGGTTGGGCATGTAACTACAAGCACAACAGCAGGAACTCCATTTGCTGATACTTTTCAAGTAACTACCGCTACAAATCATTTCGATATTGATATAACAAGTGAATCTGTAACTAATGATTCTTTTGAAGCCGATCAGCGATGGCAAGTTAATTTAGGTACTGTTGTTTATAATTCTACGCCTGATAATTATACAGTTCAGGTTTATAACGCAGCGGGAACAATTAGAACTCTTCCATATACTGTACCAAGTAAACCTACAGGATTACATTATGTTGTTGAGTATTATCAAAATTCTGTTCCTAGCAGAACTTATCTTTTTGCGTATAAAGTAGGCACTGGAACTTACCCAGATTTAGATACTGTTGAAGAGCCTATTAATATGGATAATACTGTATTACAAGCTATTCCAGCTGTACCTCTCCGCATTAGTAATGCAAATTACACAACATTTGGATCTACTAAAAAACAACAAATTGAAGATCTTTTAGCTATTATTAATTTAGACGCATCTGAACTTATTGATGGAGTTTTAAGTGATAGTGGATTAGCTCCAGGAGATGTAGATAATGTATATGTAAATTTTGGTGTACGTATGTGGGATACTTCTCAAGCAGGCATGTCTTATTTATTTAGAATGTTTGAAAATTTATTCCCCGCTCAAGGAAGTACTCAAGGAGCATACAACAATACTGCTTCTGGGGACGATAAACCTACTAATAATATCTTAACAACTACTGAAGATAAAAATGATGCATTTCAATTCAACTATATTACATACACATTTACTTCATTAACAGATATTAATGCTAATAGTGGGAGTGCAGAGAATGGTATTTATTACTCAGATATGTCTAAATTTGGGGATGATGGTTTATTAAAATTTCCTTATTACAGCTCATCTGGTAAAGGTACTTATAATGTAGGTTATAAAGCAGATAATTTAACGGAAGTACAAGATTTTTTAGATGGTAATGGGGTAGTTAATCCAGGTACTACTACTACAGAAGCTGCTAATTGGTTACAAGTAACTGAAAGATTATCTTATAACAATTCTAGTCCGGTTTTACAAGAAGCAGATGGATCTACAAGTACCATCATATATTTAACTCCAGATGCTGTTTATGAAAATAATGGATCAGGAGTTCTTAGATACGTTCAACAAGCTTCTGAAGAGACGACTTCAGGGCAGTCAATTACGTACTATTGTATTAAACCTAATGGGTTAGACGCGTATACAGTAGCTGCTCCTATTGCAGCAATGAGAGTCGTAGATGGAGCAACAGGTGTTTTTAAAACAGTAAAGTTTAATTTAGGGGCTAAAGACGATTTAATGGTCCCTTTTATTTATACATTTGTTAAAGATCTATCTACTACACAAGCAGCTCAATTATTTTTATCAGGCGCACATGTATCTATTTACGTAGCTCATTATGAAGTAATAGTACAAGCTGGTATGAGTTTCTTTCAAGCCCTTGTAATGATTATTATTCTTGCTGTTATTATCTATTTTACTTGGGGTACAGATGGTGGAGCCACTCTTAAAGCTTTTATTAAAGCATTTGGTGTTGCAGCAGCAGCAGGTACTGCAACTCTTATTAAATTTATATTAGTAAAATTAGCTACTTATGCTTTTAAATTTATAGTTCAACAATTTATTCAGTTAATTATAGCAGAATTAACAGATGACCCTATGTTACAGATGTTATTAGGCATGCTTGCTAGTGTAGCTATTATGTCATGGGAAGGAAATGTAACGTATGAAGGTGGTGGAACAGAAGGCGCTATGTTTGATGGCATGGGGGATATGATAGGTGATGTCACGATAACAGAAATGCCGTCTGCTGGGTTTAGTTTTAACTCTATGACTAGTTTTAAAAGTCCTTTATCGTTTACTCCTTTACAGTGGGCATCTATTGGCTTACAGGCTTTTAATGGAGTAAGTTCTTTAAAATCAATGGCTATTCAAACAGCTGCTGATGCACTTTCAAAAGAAAGCACAGCTTGGAATAGAACTAGAGCTAAAAAATTACAAGAAATTAAAGAGATGGAAGATTTTCTTAATAAAGAAAATTATGGTATGTCTATAGCAGCAGCAACTCGATCATCATGGAGAATGCGCAGTAATAGTGGTGCTATAAAAGCTGATCAGGTAATAACAGGTATGTTAGGATTTGTAGATATAAGCCTAAGTAGTATTGTTACCTCTCCTGAAGCTACTTATGATTTATATGACGCAATGTTTAACTAATTTAAATAATGCAATTAATAGCTCTGTGTAGTAAGATTTAAACAACAACTGTATTCACACGTAGGAGATATATACATGCAATCAATAGATGATTTTAGAAGACAATGGCTCAATCAAGGTGGTCAGGGCGGTACCGCTGGTAGTTATGCTGATCCGAATAATACTGCAATTTATTCAGACAATAATGCGCCCTCAATCGGGGGGATTCCTATATGGAAACTACAACAACAATACCCTGCTGGACCCCAATCTAATCAATTTAATCTTAATACATTAGGACAGAGTACAGGTTTTGGGGGCAGTAATAATATGCTTGAGGATACGTTAGAATCTCTTGGGGGAGCAAAAGCAGCTGCGAATATGTTCTTAAAAGGATGGGGTGCTTATAATCAACATGTAGGAAACAAGCAAAACCAACAATATTTAGATAGTGTTGACAAAGCTATGGTATTTGATCAAGCTGATGTGAATAGGCGCTGGAACTTAGGTCTAGCTGACTATAAAGTTGCAGAAAACGATCTCAACGCACATCGTGTTGCTCAAGGAATGAAACCGCAATACGCTAACGTATAGGGGAAAGTTATGGCAGGCAAACAAGGAAATCTTATCAATACAATACTTAGACGAGCTGATAATACGCTATTAGATAAGAAGTTAGCAGGAAATCGAGAAGCTAGTAGAACTAGAGATAAAGGGCTAGCATATTTACAAGAAGGCCTTAATGAATTAAGCGAAACTGCTAATGACAACACTGATTTACTTTTAGCTAAAGCACGAAATCCTGATGAAGTCCGTGATGTATTAGATAATCAATTAGGCATGTTTGCAGATAAAGGAGCAGCTGGTAAATCTGCAACTGCACGAAATTTAGGTTTGTTGAATGAAAAATCTACAAAAATTAGTAATCTTACGAAGGATTTAGCTAATCGAGATGTATTAGAAACTTGGAATAATAAACAAACAATAAAAAAAGAACTTGGAGAACTTGCACAATTTACTCGCGGTACTCCTGAATACAAACAAAAAGCAGAAGAAATACATGCACGTCATATAGCTACTGGAACTCCTGATAAAGCAATTACTGATCTGTATAGTCAAGACTTTGCAAATGCTAATATTCAAATAAATCCTGAAACTATTCAAAATTCTATAGGAGTCGGGGTAGATATAACTAACCCAGATAACTTTACTACGAATGCCTATAATACTGCAGTTAAAACTATATCAGATAGGCTACAAGGACAGTGGACAGGTATACAGGATAAATCAGTATTTGATGCTAAAGCTAAAGATCTAATTAGTAAGTCTGAATGGGGTCAGAATTTTGATCGCCAAACTAAGCTTGAAGCTGGTCAAACTACTCAAGATGTTAGATTAAAAGATTATGCTGGTAATATTACTAATTCTATTAATTTAGCTGCACAAACTGGAGATCAAACTTCTGTTGATAACAATATTAATGAATTATTAACTTTTACTAAATCCAATAATATAACAGGTGAAGCTCTTGCACCGTTTAATGGATTTATAAACAGTGCTCTTGAACGAGCACAAGTAAATCCTGTTGACGTTTTTAACACAGTAAATTCACAAAGTAGATGGACACAAAGTAAAGGAAATATTAAAGAAATTACCCCAAATGAAGCGAAAAAGTTAGAAAATGAATTAAAAGATATTTATCGTAAAAAATATCCAAATTTAACTGATCAACATTTGCTTCCTAGAATTAAAGAGGATCTTAAAAAAGATAGTAATCTTGCATTTGCAATACAGCGCGGTAAAGCAATGACGCAATTTGTTTCTAAAATGGAAGCTAAAGAAATGGAACAAAGTGCGGACTTTAAAGCAAAACAAACTGCCACACTATTAAATATAAAAAGAGTAGGATTATCAAAAGCTATCTCGGATCAAGTACAAGAGCGATTAGGCAAATACATGGATAAAGATGGTGAAGATTACGGTAAAATTATAAGCCAAACTGGAAATGTAATTGCAAGATTTAAAAACTTTTTTAGAGATAAACAGGGAACTTTTGCATTAGATGGAGAAGCTGCTGAAGAAGCTTTTAATTTAACAGTAAGTAGAGCAATTTTAGGCAGTGCTGCATTAAGAAAAGATTTTTGGACTTCCCCTGATCTGATTTTAGCAGGTTCCAGTTTATCTGAAGATGCTGATAAACTTAGTGATCAAACTTTAATGAAAGCATTTGTTGAAGCTATGCCGGATTCATCAACATCACTTAGCTCGCTTAAAATAAATGAAAGGTCTACAAATGTTAAAGAAGGTATTACTGAATTAAGAAAACTGGCAAAATCGGCAAAAGAATCTGTAAATCAAGGTCACTTTTATACTAAATGGAACATATATGAAATTTTGGACAAAATACGAGGAACCGGTAAAGTTAATTAAATATTCTGAGAACTTTCCTATGGATATAATGCACTCATGGCTCAATCTAATAATGACTCCATCATACAACAATTTTTAAATACTAGTACTCCTCTACAAGAACCCGATCCAAGTGCTTATGATTTTATTGGACAATCTGATACTGCAGTAACTACTCCCCCTCCTACAGAATTATCTATAGCTAAAGCTAAACTACTTTTTGCTAAAGATAGTTCAAAAAGAAATATTGATACAGCCAAAACAGTACTTCAAGCTAAAAAAGCTTTAGGTATTGATCCTCGTGTTGCAATGCATGAACAACATATGCAAGGCATAGAAACACGTAATAAGGGACTCACCACTTTACAAAGCAATATTCATAACAATCCAGGTAATGTAGGAAAAGGGCAAGAATACGCAGGTGAAACTGGAAAAACTTATGCTAATGATAGAAAAATCCCTTTTGTGGATTTTGATACACCACAAATGGGTGTTAGAGCAGTATTTATGGATATGCGTTCAAAGATGGGAGAATTTAACGGTAATCTATTAAATATGATTAGTAAGTATGCGCCGCCAGATGAAAATAATACTCAAGCATATTATGAAAATGTAAAAAGTCGTCTAAACGGTAAAGAGATAGTAGATGAGTCTGATATGGCAGATTTAGTTAAAGCCATAATTGCGCAGGAAAATACTCCAGAAACTGCATCTTATTATTTAAATGATCCCACAATTTTAGACGAAGCTTATGCGTTATCTAAAATTCAGCTTCCTAGTGGAACTACTTATCAAGAAGCTAAATCACAACTTGATCAACAATCTGTCGGTTTCACTCCAGAGCAAACAGAATTTACTGTACCTTCCCCAGTAGAACCGCAACGCAGTGTAGGTTCTACGGCTTTAGACACAGTAACAACAGGTAGTACTGCTACAACTGGACCTCAAAATCTTGATGCTAATTTAGATACTGTAATGGCTAATGTCCCAACACCAGCCCCAGTTGAAGAAGAAATTACATCACCACCTCCACCTATCGAAGAAATTATACCACCTCCAGTAGTGGAAGATCCTCCTATTCAAAAATTACCTCATTTAAAAGAACATAAAGCTCCGGTTGAGGTTCCAAGTGCATTTAAAAATGGAATAAAAGAGTTGCTTACAAAGATGGGGCTCCCTTCTTCCTCAGCAGAACTAGATACATCTATTAATAATTTTGCTGAAAAGTATCCTGATCTTATAACTATTGATAAAAGTATTGATAGTGCAGATACAGTTAAACAAAATGAGGAAGCAATTAAAAAGTTTGTAGCTGAAAATCCACAATGGGTAAGTATGGAAGGGGTAGATCCTATTGTACAGGAACATGTACCTACCGCTTTGGAAAAACATCAAGATAATCTTGCAGCATATGCAAAAAAAGCAGAACTTAAAAGAAGAATAGCACCTAATTTTTCACAACGTCTTGCACAAACAAATGTTAGTCAAAATTTCAAAAATAGAGTTGCAGAGCTAACTAAAGGACCTAGTTTTGTTTCTCAATCTGAAATAGTAAATGTTAATGGTCGGGTAATTACACATGCGGATAATACATATTCAGCATTTCTTGATGGCAAAGTAATTAGTGGTTTTAAAACAGAAGAAGCTGCTGCATTCCATGCTGTTTCACACACTGCTAATCAACGGATAGTATCTAATGGCGGGTATGAAGATTTTACCTGGGGTGATTGGAAAAATATGTTAATTGGTGGTGCGGCTTTGGTAGGAGAAGCTGGGGCTCGTTTAACTATGGGAGATCCTACATTAAACGGAAAAGTACGTGAGTACAACGCATTAAAAGGAAGTCAAACTCTACTTAACGATCCTACAACAGATATTAGTGACAATGATCTTAAAAGTTACCGAGCTATTAGAGATAAAAAAGTATTAACTCCTGAATTAGAAGCATGGAAAAAAGAAGCCAGTACATTAATGCATTATGGTGTATCTAAATTTGATGCTATTTCTAAATTAGATAAAGAAGCTAAAGATAATGTTCAAAGATCTAAAGATATTGAAGAATATGCTAATGCATGGAGAGAATTGTTCCCAGAAAATGATTCAGGGTGGCAAGGCTCACAAGCTGCTATTGATTTAATTGCAGCTAAAAATGGGGATTGGGCAGGTATATGGGAACTCGTAAAAAACCATAAAATGGCTCATGCTAAAAAAGGTGTTGGAAGTGCTGCTTATTCAATAATGCTGATGGCTAATGGAGCTGCAGCTGTACCAGTATTAACTACTTTTGTTTTAGATGAAGTTAGAAAAGCTAAAATTGAATGGATAGAGAAAAATGGAGAAGAGAATTATACAGCAGAAGTTGAAGATCGAATTGAGTGGTGGACTACTGGACAAGTAATGATTCAAAAAGCAAGTCTAGGTTATTTAGATAAAACTATTGGAGCTGTTTTACCTGGGCGTAAAGCTTGGATGAAAAAATCACTAGAATACATAGATAAAGTTACTCCTGATTCTATTAAAAATTTGCCGATGTTTATTAAAAAACCTGGGGCTGCAGTAGCTACAATTGGTTCTGGTTTTATAGGTGAAGGAGTTACAGGTGGTTTAGAGGAAGTAGCTAGAGCAAAAGCACAAGGAGAAAAAGTCAGTGTTCTTGCTGTTGGTAAAGGAGCAGCTGGAGAAACATTCGGAGCTGCTGGAATGACAGGTCCAATAGCTGCTACTCGTGTTGCTAAAGGTGTATATGATGTTGCAAAATCTCCTTCTGCTAGAACTCAAGCTAAAAAGGATTTAGAAACTCGTAGAGATGATTTAAAAGCTGATCTTAAAAAGATTGAAGATCAAGAAAAATCTATTAATCCTAAAGATATAGCTAATTTTGAATCATTACAAAATGACGTTAAAGAGATAGAAGAAGCTTTAGCTCAATTACCTAATGCATCAATTGATAGGTGGGGGCAAGATGCTGAACCAAAATTAACAAGTAATAATAAAGTAATTAACGAATTATTTAAAACATATGGCCCTCTAATTAACGATAGTACTTTTTCAATTCAAGATGCATTAAACGAAATGCAGCAACAATTAGAAGAACAACTAGATGGTAAAAGTACTGAATTAGATGCATTTGAAAAACGTTTACCTATGCCTGCTGGCAAAGAACCTACAGTTAAAGAAAAATTAAGTCGTGAGTACGTATCTGATCTATTTTCAGATAAAAAGAAAGATACATCTATTAAAGTAAAAGATACTCAATATGGAAAACAAAAAGTAGAAGAGATTAAAAAACTTGAAGCAGAAATTAAACAGATTGAAGATTCAGATATATCTGAACCTCAAAAAATTATAGCTTTAGATATTAAAACTAAACAACATAATAAGTTGTCTGTTCAAGTAGAAGAAAGAGCTAGTGCAGATTTATTAAAATCTGAAAAACAGCATATTAAAAATCAATTAGCTAAAAACGAAGAACAACTTAAAAGTGATTACGCAGCAGGTAAAAAAGGCAGCACTATTCAAGAAATAATAAATACTCAAATAAGTATAACTGCTGGGAAAGATATTTCTGATGAAGAAGTTAATACTGTTATTAAAGAAATTCAAGATACTACAGAGTATATGCCTCTTGATGAAGAGACTGAATATGGTAAAGGCGATATTGTTGATTTAAAAAACACAGATAATGAAGAAGTTGATTCTTCACAAGGTTACATAATTCAGGAAGTACTACCGCAACAAGAGGACGGTAAAGTACATGTACGATTAAAAGGTATTGATGAAACTGTTCCTGTAGATCAATTAATTAATCGAGTTAGAACTAATGAAGATCCTCGTAATACTCTGGAAAAACTTGAAGCACTAGTGCAACGTAACTTAAGTGATGCTTCTAAAAAGGTAGTTCAAGCTGAATTTGATAGGTTAGTTAAAGAATATGGGCCTAAAGTTCAATTTAAAGAAGGGGATCTTGTAAACGCAGTAGATGATGAAGGAGTTTTACTTACTAAAAAACCTGCACGTATCACTAAATTTTTAGGTAAAGGATCTGATGGATTTGAATATGTAACGCTTGAAGGGGAAGGAACTGGTCGGAGACTTGATAGATTAGAACGGGTTGACAGTAAGGGCGGTAAAACATTTGGTTCTATAGAAGATAGTCAAGAAGAAATTGATGCATTGTCTATTGGTGACACAAAGAAAAAAGAACAAGCTGCTAAAGATGATGCAGATTCTACTTTTGAAGATCTTGAATTCTGGAAGCAGGAAGTTGAAAGAAAAATAGAAAAAGCTAATAGAGCTAAAAAAGAAGAACAAGCAGATAAATCATTAGCTAGTGTACATGAAGAAATTCTAGAAGGTGATTCTAAGAAGTGGAAAGGTTTAGCTACATATTATGAAGAGATCATTAATGCCTATAAGAATCTAACAGATCCTGTAATTCGTGAGAGAAATATTAGATCAATTACATCTAAGATGGAAACTCATGCTGGGAATTTAACTGGTAAATTAGCAGCGTTTAAACAAGCTAAGGGAATGCTACCTAATTTAGCATCTGGTATGGGCGCAGTTGTTGTAGGTTCAATAGATGAAAGTTCACCGAGAGGTGTACGAAAGATGAACTACAAAGTACAAACTATGCCCTTAACAGAAGCAGCTGCAAAAGCTGAAGCTAAGGCAAATGGAACTGAATACAAAGAAGGACAATCATTTGAATCTCGTAAATCAAATGGCCAGTTTGTAACACTTATTAGTGATAAAGCACATAAGTTTGAGAACTTTATTATTAAGCCATCTGGTGGCCTTATTGCTACATTAGAAGCAGAAGCTGATTATGGCAAATTAATCATGGGTACAGTACGTGGGTATAAGAATACCTCAATGGCCCAGAAAGCTGCTAATCAAGAAATTAAGATTGAAGCTAAACAGAAAGTATATGATCAGTTAGTTAAATTAAGAGGAACACTTGGTCGTGTTGTTACTGAAGTAACTGAAGAAGATCGATCAAAAATTAAAGTAGATGAGACAGGTGATAAGAAAGAATCTTTAGAAGATCAATTAAAAGAAGCTGAAAACCAGTTAAAAAATACTATAGATGTTCTTAATAAAACCGAGGATACAGATGCAACTACTAAAGAAACTCTTCAAGCCGGAGTTGAAACCCTCAAAACAACAATTGCAGGTCTTAAAGCCAGAATTGCTGACGAATCCACACAAGATCAAGATAAACCAGAAGGTGATGACACTACAACAGAAGATCAAACATCTGAAAAACCTCCTATATCTTCTGATGAATCTACTCCTGATGTGCGAAAAAGTACTAAATCTCAAGAAGGTAAAAAAGGAGAGCAACTCGAATTCGCATTCACAGGAAAGAATTTTATAGAGACTGCTACTCGTATGTACCACGCTGTTATAGATGCAGCGTCAAAAGAGAATTTAGATAAAGCTCTTGGGTTAGCTGGCAAGAAATTTATTGATCTAGTTAGTGTAGGTAAGAAGACTACAATTTTAGGATTACAGAATTTAGCTGATACGGATTTTGAATCAGTAGCTAAATTATCTAAAGCTTTAGAGGGACTAGGTATTAACGCTAAATCAGCTACAGTTTTAGCAAATAGATATGTTAAATTTTCAGCACGTTTTAGAGAAACCTTGTATCACCGAGTTAAAGAAGGTGGACATGTTGTACTGCTAGATACATCTTTAGATGCTGAAGAAAAACTTAAATATGCTGGTATTACTTTTGTTATTGAATCTATTGATGGTGAAAATGTAACCATAAATAGTCCTAATGCTAATAATAGTAAATCCCTCACAGTTCCTCTTAGTGAGGTAATGGATGTAGATAATTACGCTATTAGGCAACCTTTATCATTACTCTACCGAGAAGATGATAAGCCGGGAGCCAACAATCAGCAAGGCACCCTACCTAACCAAGTAATATTCTCAATGATGGTTGGGGCAATGTCCTGGAGGCAAAGAACTAGTGACAATAATAGATTTGGGGATAATGATTTTAAACAGGAAGCCTTTCTTTATGGAGGTGGTCAGAAACTAGATAAAAATGAAAAAACAGAATTAGGTAAAATCGGGTACGGGTATAATGATGTAGCTAAGCAAATAGGCCATGATATCTCTAAAATGCTACATCTATCCCCTGAAAAAGCTTCAGGTGAACTAACACAAGAAGGAATAGATATATACTTTGAACATTTACTTCCTGCTCTTGGTATGGCTGCTATTGAAACTGCTCAGGGTAATGATTCCGAAGCTTACTTTATTAAAGACATACACAAATGGGGTTTTGCTGAAGCTAATGTAGAAGGTAGAATTTATAACAACAATCCTGAAGGATCTCAAGCAGATAAAAATGGATTAGGATATAGACATCTTAAAGTAAATGAAGACCGACCTCCTTCTGATGAAGGGCTAACTGCAGTATCTGATTTAACTGCAGCACTTGAATTAGATATTCATTCTACTGCTGGTCCATTACAAACCCCACAAGACATTAAAACTAATGTATCTGGTACTTTTGGAGATGTACCTCTAGAAGTTCAGAGACTTATGAAAAAACTTCATAAGGTTGAGTGGAGTAAGTCTCAACCAATGGATATAGTTAGTGATTTATTTGAAGACCATCATGATGTTTTAAAAGAAATCATGGGCATTGAAGAGCTATATGAAACTACTGATAAAGAACCTAAAAGTGATAATAACGAATACATATATGTATTAGATAAAGAAGGTCAACCTCAATTAGATAAGAATGGTGACCCTATTAAAAAAGGGAAATGGCATCAGTATGATATGGAGTCTAAGGAAGCTTCTAATAGAGACAAATTAGATAGTTTAAAAAGACTTGTAGAAGCTAATGATCGTGCTGAATTAGATAAATTCTATTTTACATACAGCCTTCAAAATCATCATAGAATTATGCAGGAAGGCAGTATTAATCCTCAAGGAAGTAAAGTTGATCGTTTCTTATTAAAGTCATGGGAACCGAAAACGTACAATGAAAAGAATCTATGGAAGTTTGAGCTAGCTGTTGCTCAGAATTTTGGAAGTGATATCGATAAACAAACTTATGGGGAATCACAAGTATATTTTGGTAGTCTGATTAAAAATAAAGATGTATTACAAGCAGTTCATACTTACCAAAAATTAACTAAAGCTAGGGCCCTTGTAGAAAGCACTAAAGGTAAAAAAGCTAATAAGACTAAGCATAAGAATGCACTTGCAGCAAAGAAAGCAGCCGCTAAAGAATTTGCTACTGCCTTGTCTATTGTTAAAGCTAACGATGAGACTAAAGGTGGCAACATGTCATTACTTCAAGGTATTGCTGGGTTGTCTCAATACATGAAAGTAAATAGTGCATTAAGACGAACAATCAATACATCATTTGAATCAGATATTGTTATGGAGATCGATGGTATCTCTAATGGTTTTGCAATGAATGTAATGCAATTTCCTATGTGGGAGAATATGCCAGAGATGCTTGCTAAAGTAGCTACTTACTTTGGTGATGATACAGAGCATGATACTAAAGCTCCTGATACATACCAAACTCTTGCACAATATGTAAAAGATGCAATGGGGG
>Ga0098059_1001020_pt1 | contig 14671 bp, 7 predicted proteins | sample 20_taG_FD_92580 | JGI IMG/M metagenome (GOLD analysis project Ga0098059, IMG submission 92580) | Marine viral communities from the Subarctic Pacific Ocean - 20_ETSP_OMZ_AT15318 metaG | ecosystem: Environmental > Aquatic > Marine > Oceanic | place: Subarctic Pacific Ocean | collected 2015-01-19
AACGTTCTCATGGGGAACTAACGACAGAAAGTTAATGACTGTTCCTTTTGATGAGCACCCATATTCAGCTTTAGCCGCTTGGTTTAAGACTGATGAGGGAATGGAGATATACTCCAATATAGAAAAACGATTAAATTAATAATCATAAATGGTGATGCAACTACCCTTCGGGGTGGTTGCAAAACTACAAAAAAAGAATTATGGCAGTAAATGTAGATAGAGTGTATCAAACAGTTTTAGCGTTAGCTAATAAAGAACAGCGAGGCTACATAACTCCGCAGGAGTTTAATTTATTTGCCAACCATGCTCAAAACGAAATATTTGAGCAATACTTCTACGACTTAAATCAATTCCGTAGAGTACCTGGCAATAACACTGTAACATCAGATCCTAGGGATATTATTGAAGAGAAAATATCTTTATTCCATGTTGCAGACGCAGGCGGTGGGTCAACTCTCCCCGATTCAGTATATAGACTAGAGGGCGTGAGATATAAGGAAACAGCAACGCAGATTTTTCATACAGCCGAGGAGGTTACTATGAAGGAATTCAATACATACGGAGCGACCGCGTTAACCAGGCCTCCAGTAAATAGACCTATATTCTATAGAGCAGGTAACGATATTACACGCTCTCCACAAGACGGTTACGACAATACACGTATAGACTACATAAGAAAGCCAACACCACCTAACTGGACGTATGTCATTGTTAACAACAAAGCTTTATGGAATCCCGCAGCGCCAGACATGAAGCATTTTGAGCTTCATGAGTCAGAGGAAAAAAATCTAGTAGCTAAAATACTAGCGCTTGCAGGTGTTGCTATTAAAGATATAGCTCTAGCGCAAATTGGTGCAGGTAGAGAAGCGGCTTACATACAACAAGAAAAAGCATAAATAAATGGGTTTATTAGATAATACAACACACGGGGAATATTACCAAGGTAATGATTACGGTAGCTATCAATTCGTCTCGTTAGATGATATTATAACTCAATTCCAGATTATGTACGTTGGGGAAGATAAATTAATCCCTAAAGCTAAAAGAGCTGATGTGGCTTTTCATGCACAACGAGCTTTGGCTGAACTCTCTTTTGATACGTTTAAGTCATTCAAATCACAACAGGTTGACGTACCACCAAGTCTTACGATGATACTTCCTCATGATTATGTGAATTACACTAAGGTTTCTTACGTAGATAGCGCTGGTATTAAACACCCTATATATCCTACCAAACATACATCTAATCCATTCCAAGTTGCACAAGATGCAGTGGGTAATTATATGTTTGCAGGAGAAGGTGATCAAATACTCCAAAACGGTAACTTTGAAGGAAACTCTCTTGAGTATTGGAAAACAGCTAAGGCTTTAGATCCTTCAACTAACCCAGCATCTCCATTAATAACGGCTGATAACAGCGTGTTAAATTTTAAGCATATATCCCAACAAGATTTTGGACTTAATTATTATGGCAATGCCTGGTATGCTACGCAAGAAATTGACGTTAGTAATATTAATCACTTAACTATTTCTGCTGACGGTGTTGCTGTGGCAGCTTCAGGCTCTCAAGGTGCAGGACAATTAAGGTTTGGTTTAGCTACTAATACGGCGAATCTTGCAAACGGGCAGAACTTTAACCCACTAGACAACGAGTATAATCCAGGTGGTCCATCGCCGTATTCTACGGCCGATATATTTGATATTGCGTATTTAGAATGGACAGGAGTTTCTAGTACTCAACAGGAAATGTCTATAGACGTATCTCAACACGACACGGTGTGGGCTACTGTAACCTCGTATATTCCACTTAATGCAGCTAGTTTAGAAGCAACGAACACTATAGATAACATTAAAGTATCAAATACCATAGCTGGCAATGGAGCTCTTATGGCAGAAAGTGGCAATGAAATATTTAGCTCAACGTTTAATAATTACAAATCTGCAACTATATCAGAGGATTCTATAGATGATTATAGATACGAGCAGCATTGGTTAAATCCAAATGAAAGATACGGGCTTGATCCTGCGTTTGCTAATATAAATGGTAATTTTTATATAGACGAAAGATTAGGTAGAATACACTTTTCTTCTAACATTAGCGGAAAAACTGTGATCTTAGATTATATAAGTGATAGTCTTGGTACAGACGGCGAAATGCAAGTCCCTAAATTAGCTGAGGACGCTATGTATAAACATATATTATATGACGTGATATCTACGCGAGCTAACATAGGTGGATCAAGACTCGCTTTTCATAAGAGAGAGAAGTTCGCTGCTGTAAGAAAAGCTAAACTAAGATTGTCAAGCATAAAGCTAGAGGAGTTAACACAAATACTTAGAGGTCAGTCTAAGCACATAAAACACTAATTCATGCCTGAAATTAAAAATACTTTCAGTCAAGGTAAAATGAATAAAGACCTTGATGAAAGATTGATTCCAAATGGACAATACAGACATGCCGAAAATATCGACGTTACGTCTTCCGAGGACGCTGGCGCTGGTACTGTACAAAACATACTAGGTAACACTAGAGTAGACAATGCCTTAGTGCCACCCGGAGACGCCGCGGGTTGTGCTTGCGTTGGTAGCATTGCTAACGACAGAACTAATAAATTATATTGGTTTATTAAGTGTCTAAATAGAGATGCTATATTAGAGTTTGATCAAACTACTAACAACTCTGTTTTTATTGCCGTAGATACAGGGGATTCACCATTTTTAAGCTTTACTGGTGGACAAATAACGGGCATAAATATAATTGACGATTTTTTATTTTGGACTGATGGGCGTAATGAACCTAAGAAGTTAAACATTAGCAAGTCAAGCCAAGAGAATCCATCTGATGTCTTGCAGGATCAAACTCACGCTAGATTACGCGTAAACGATCAACTGACCGACACTTTATTAGATGAGAGTCACGTCACCGTTATCAGAAAAAGACCAAGCACTGCTCCTACTACAAGGATTAACACAAGCGTAAACGTTACTTCGTCAGCTATTTTTGAAAAAGTATTTCCAAGGTTTTGTTTTAGATATAAATATGGAGACGGAGAGTACTCGGCTTTTGGCCCGTTCACTGAGGTCGTATTTAATCCAGAGTATGACAACTCAATCAATTCCCTTAACGCATATTCTAGTGACGAGCCATATAATAAGGCTATGTCAAATCTTATAGAGTCAATAGAACTATACGATTTTGTACCAACAAATATCCCTAAGGATGTTATTCAAGTAGATATACTTTATAAGCAAGAAAACTCTGCTGTAGTATATTCGGTAGCTAGTATTAAACACACAGATCCTGAATGGAACGAAGATGGTTCATCTCAATTTACTGAGGGCGTAACTACTTCTCATAAGGGTAAGTACGTTGTAGATTCAGAAAACCTACGAGCAGCGTTGCCTTCAAATCAGTTGCTTAGACCTTTTGACGCTGTGCCTAGATCCGCATTAGCTCAAGAAGTTATTGGAAATAGAATAGTATATGGTAATTATTTACAAGGCTATGACTTTGAAGATAATGAACCTGGTGTTAACGCTAGTTATGAGCTAAGAAAATCTCAAGATTTTGGTGGTGGTGGACTTAAGTCTTTGAAATCATTACGAGAGTATCAACTTGGAGTTGTGTTGGGTGATAAATACGGTAGGGAAACGCCAGTATTAACATCAAACGATGCGGCTGTAAAAGTTAACTGGATGGACTCTATTTTGGGGATGAGCGCAAGTAAATCTCTAATGTTAAACGCTAGTTTAACTTCTGAGCTACCTGAATGGGCGGACTACTACAAGTTTTACGTTAAGTCTACGTCAGGCGAGTATTATAATATGATAATGGATAAATCATACTTTCCATTTACGCACTCGGCTTTTGAAAACTCAGAAGAGCATTTTTATATCTCGTTTCCTTCAGCTGATAGGAATAAGATAATGGAAGAAGATTACATCATAGCTAAAAAAATATATGATGGATCAGACACCCAAGTAGTTAAAGAAAATAAATACAAGGTTCTTGATATAAAAAACGAAGCTCCAGACGCTGTTAAGTATACAGAATCTGTCGTAGGCGAGGTTGCTGCCAAGGTTTATTCTACAACTGAGAGCACGACTTCTTCAGCAAGTGGTATATTTTTATCCTCAACACTGCCGAATAGTGTTGGTAAGAGAATAGATTTTGAAACAAAGGAGATCCACATTAGAAAACCCTCTTGGTCGATGGAGCCTAACCACGGCGCGCCATTAGGTATTTTTGACGACGATGAACTTGTCGGTGTTTATGGTAAAGATCTTTATATATCTTGGGAGAAAGGTGGAGAGCATTCGTCGCGATATAGAGTGGCAGCTCTAGGGTATGATGGTGACGACAAATATGAACTCAAGTTATCTAAACAAATATCAAACAAAGACGCGCGTTTATCTTCAACAACAGGTTTAGCTGGTGTTGCAGGAGAAAGTAGTGGTTTGGCAGCAGGCATAACGTTTAAAGTCACGCGAAGAGATCTTAGAAGTAGCGAAGATTTTAGTGGTAAGTTTTTTGTTAAAATTAAGCACGATGCGTATCTAACAGACTTAGCATTAGATACGTCTACCACTCAGTTATACGTAGCTACGGATGCAAAGGCGTGTTGGTTATATGGTGAGCACCATGATGAGGCAACAAACTACGACGAAACGACAGGGTTAGTAAATTCAGCCTCTGAAAGTTTTTTACCTGCGCCAGCTACCGTACCTTCAACAGTTGTAACCGGGATTGCTAATACTGCTAACGAGTGGGAAAGTCTTATTAATACAACTGGAGTAGGTAAGACGTTCTTTATAGACGATATGTATTTCATATCATCTAATCCAGCTAGTAGTAATGAGTGGTATGCTAAAGAAGCCGGAGAAGGTTGGTTGGGTGCAAAAACTAAATATAGAAAACCTATATGGACCGGTCAAGCGCTAGTCGACGATGGTCTTGATGACGACGAGGTATATATTGGATGGGATGCTTCTGCAAGAAAAGACTTAACGCCAAGACCTACTTTTCCTATTGTGATTGATGGCACTACCTTTGAAAATCAAGAGAGCTTAATAAACTCTATGGAAGGTATAGTAGAAACAAGTGACGTGCATTCTCAAAACGCTAGAAGATGGGTGAATAAAACTATATACGGATCGTCGCCTGTTATTTCTTCAGAAGAAGGCCCAAGTGATCCTCTTGAAAACATAGTTTGGGCAGCTGCTAACGCAGTGATAGACAATTCTATTGTTGAATACGATCAAACATACACCGAAGAAGATGGTAAGTTTTTTATGCATTTATCATTTCTTGCTCCAGGCGTAGATTTAGTTACTATCACCGATCTTGACGGCGTAACACTACAAGGTAAAGATAGTATAGCTAACAAGCTACAGGGTGTTTGGGGTGGAGGAATATTTACAAGAGTAGGCTCTAGTCCTTCACAAGGGCTTTTGGAAGATGCCGAAGGTTTTGGGGCTAGTGATATAACCTATATAGAGTTTGAAGGAAACTATAATGAAGAGGACGTTGCTTTAGAAGATGCCCCTAGTCCTTTAACTGGCCAAGGATATGACGAAAACTTTGTAGATGAACACTCTAAACAATGGAATCCAGCGTTTAGTGACTCCGGCTACAATGCAGATATCCAGAGTTTTGTCACAAAATTAAAAACAGCAAACTCTAAGTTTAAGTTTAAAACAGACACTACAGATACTGTATATACTATAAAATCCGTACAAGAGAAGCATCTATACAATCACACGTCATGGAGGATGAGGTGGCTGTGGAATGGCACTTCGTACGAAGCAAGTAGTAATAGCGTAGAAGAAGCCGCGAGTTTATGGGCAGATACCGCGAGCGCAGACGGCCTCCTCAGCACCACAGCTACAATGCCTGATGACGCAACAACAACGATAGCTCAAAATCTTATAGATAAAATTGAAGATTTTGGAGCAGCGAATAATAGAAGAACGTGCTATATAATAGAGTTAGATAAAAACCCTGCGGATCCAGCTAATTATGATCCAAGAGAGGATTTTCAAATGACTTCAAGTTCTGCTAACGATTTAATACAATTTTTAACGGATATAGCACCAGCTTTAAGCGGTGATTTATATAGCTCCCCTACAGTATGGGAAACAGAACCTCAGCAGCTTGCGGATTTAAATATATATTACGAGGCAAGTGATAATATCCCGACGAGAATAGAAGGTGTAAATAGAGAAATTTTTGCGCCAGTAGGTTGTAGAGTTGAAATAAGTAGTTTACCAGAAGGTCTTGAAGTAGGTTTGCCTGATAATATAATTCTATCTTCATGGGATGACGGAGCTAGTTTTACTATAAACCCTGGATTATCTTTACTTGATGCTGGGGGTGACCCAGCAACCTACACTGGTTCTGTCTTGCAGTTTTATAAAGCAGACGGAAGTTATACCAAAGCAAGAATATTTGATAATATAGAGCTAGAAGAGGGTGCAGAAACGAAAACAAAGTTCAATGTCGAGGTTGAGGTAGATACCGCTTTAAACATAGGGCTGAACTGGTTTAATTGCTTTTCTTTTGGCAATGGTATAGAGTCAAATAGAATTCGCGATGGGTTTAATGAGATGCAAATAACAAGTGGGGCTAGGGCGTCAGCAACGCTAGAAGAACCTTTTGGAGAGGAGCATAGAGCCAATGGTCTCATATACTCTGGTATATACAACTCAAATTCTGGAGTAAACAACTTAAATCAATTTATTACCGCAGAAAAAATAACTAAAGATTTAAACCCTACTTACGGTGGGATACAAAAGCTTTTCGCAAGAAGCACAGATCTTGTGGCTTTATGTGAGGATAGAGTATTAAAAATACTAGCTAATAAAGACGCATTATTTAACGCCGATGGTAATCCTCAGCTTGTGTCTAGTCAAAACGTGTTAGGTCAAGCGGTACCATTCGTGGGGGATTACGGTATATCGCAACACCCTGAGTCTTTCGCTTCTGAATCATACAGAGCTTATTTTGCTGATAAACAAAGAGGCGCTGTGCTTAGGTTATCTATGGATGGTTTAACACCTATATCAGACGCTGGAATGCGTGATTACTTTAGAGATAACCTGGTTAACAACGCTCAGCTTTTAGGTAGTTACGATGGTTACAATAAGCAATATAACCTCACTATAAAACCTAAGGTATTTTCAACACCTATTATCAATGATGATGTTTCTGCAGGAGAGTTTGTTCAAGAGTTCACTGACAATACAACTCTAGTAGTTGACGGACCAATGAATGACGGTACGCCATTTGGTGGAGACAATACTGTTGCGGAACTTCTTAGTTACGATTCCAGTAGATCTATTCCTGTAAATCCAGACCTTGATAGTAGTACAACTATTATACATCATCCTGAGATTCCATATAATCAATATCCAGCAATAGAGCCTTTTACAGGGTGGGACGCGGCGGATGCTACGTACACTACTTCCACTAGCTGGAGTAACGCTAGAAATGTTTTTGGTATAGATGCAACAGAAACAAGCGACAACTACGCACATCCGGACTCACCATTTAATTCTGTAACTGGATCCGGTTCACCTAAGTTTTATATAAATAGGTACTTATACTTCCATACCGTTGGATGGGGAGCTAGCACAGACTCCTATTATTGGGGTGGAGGTACTGGTGGTGATTCCGATTCAAGTGACTGGCATTCTTCGACACAGGTATACGTTGAACACGATAACTCTATCGAGCCAGCGAGTGGTTACACCGCTCCAAACAATCTTACTAATAACGGAATAACATTTAGAGGTACTATTGATGATTCTTATACTACTCAGCGAGCGTATATCGTGCTGCCGCAGCAATGGGCATCATCAAGCGCTTACAGCGACGACGATTTCCGTGTTGATGTACCGGACGCTGTTTTAAACTGGGTGGACGATCCGCAAAACGTAAACAACGTAGACTATAGCGCCGCTCAAAATAATACAATATTTAATGGGGAGGCTATAGCGGTTAGAGTTGACGTAAGAGCAAACAATTTTGGAGATAACACGGATACTCGTATACAGGTTACGCTATTAGATGCGCCAAGTAGCGTTTCAGGAGCCACTAGTTATCCTGTGTCTAGTAGTTTACTTACCAGCAACTGGGCTCAGAAGGGCCAGACCAGTCAGTATGGTGGCGTCTATTCTACGACTGGTGGAACTTTTGTTGTAAATGGCGGCACGGATGGCTTTTTGCAGGGTTACAAGACCTCTAGCAGTCATAATTTTCCTTATATTAATTCTGGAACGCGAGCCTCTCATTCTACAACATCAAAGGTAACGCACACCGACTTAGCACATGTGGTGTTTTTCAAATTTGACAACGGAACGGACAACGAAGATATAGTTGTAGATAATTTAAGGTTGAAAATAAAGGTAAATAATGAATACCTTGAAGATGGAGAAGATCTTGATGATTATGGCGAGCTTGTTCTTAGATCGATTGATGTAAGAAAGATACACGCTCTTGAAACTCCGAGGAATATTGGCGCAGAGACAATCGCTGAACAGCCAAATATCCCGGGAGAGGATATTCCGGCGTGGATAGAGGCACAGCATAATTCACCTCAAAGCATCGCCGCATGGCAATGGAATCTTAATTATAAAAACGAGCTGCTCTACGGTATTGCAAATCCACCAGAAGAAATAACGCCAACAAATGATGACGGTCAACCATATCTTGATGAAAATGGTAATGCGATATCGTATCTTCAAGGGTCTAATCCAGTATTTCCAGATGGAACACCGATGCCTGAAGGCATCTTTGGAGCCTTACCTCCTGGCACCCACCCTCTTGAAGGCGATAACTCAATTGTTAGAGCGCCAGCTATAGAGCACGAAGACGCTGCTGTGACAACAATGGATTTCACCCTAAATGATAACACGCCTATAGTAGCTGACAACTGGTACTTAGTAGATGTAAATCTTGTAGATGAAGATGGAAATCAAATCACTGATGAAGTTACGCTTGCTCAAGCAGACCTTCAAATCTATGGGGTTATAGTAGACAATACTGATCCTGAAGCTAATTTTCAATCATCAACTGCAAGCACAAGCGGCTTCTTTGGAGAAGTAAGTATTCCAGCCGCAACTTCTTCAGCGCGTAATCTAAAATTACTCCCGGCTATACAATCAGAGTATGGCGAAGAAGTGGGAGATTCGCTAGATCCGCATAGGCATGTTTTAAGAGGTTTGTTTAAAGCTAATCTTAACGGAAGCTTGTCACTACCCAACCATATAATTCAAATACAAAATTACGGAGAACCTGTATATATAAACTCGGTAGAAATAACTAATATAACAGATACAGATTTTGGTGGAGGTAACCTTACCTATTGGGAGCAAGAACCTTTGGATTACTTTATAGAGAGAGCTTTTGTAGAAAATACAAACGAAAAGTATTCTCACCCTAGGGTATATTACAAAGAAGATCGTATCAATTTTTATAATGCAAGAGGACCTCACGATATTAGACAAGTTATTGACAGTATACCAGCGACAAACGATGGTTATAAGCTAAGCTTCACAGTTGGTAATAATATTGATACACAGTATATGCTTGGCGGTCTAAAAGCTGAAGTAAACAACAATGACTTTAGAGTTATAACTACTGTATACGATGTTGGTGATTACGCGGTTACATTTAATTTATTAGAAGACTCGACTATATTTATTGAAAAAGATGGAGAAGCCTATACAGCGGGATCTTCAACACTTGAAAACGTAAGCGGTACATCAGGAGGTGTTAACAATATGGTAAGATTCCATGCTACTAATGATGACGATACTTATTGCTCCGTATCAGCTGTATCGCTTATTGATGCAACAAATTATTTTTCTTTAACTGGACAAGCTGGTGAAGGTGTAGATAGCTGGGAGATAAGTGGTTTTGACCAAACACTAGAAAACTACATTGTTTGGAATGACGGCGAAATACAATTTAATGAAGCTCCTACCACATATACGTCGGACGGTTCTGTTATGATACGCCAGCCAATAGAAGAAAACCTATTAGACGGTCAAACGTTTAATTTATCCTTCGATGCTAGCATAGCGGAGTTTGGCATGGGTTTTGAAATTCGTTACTATAATCTCGTTGGCAACGGCGCTACTGGTGGCGAAGGATTTAGACGCACGTTTGATTTGATTGATTACCCAAACATTGCAACAGATGGAATACAAACCACAGTTCAAATAGGTGCGGGGACTGGATCTACAAACAATACAGCTATTGCAGCAATCAATGAAGAAGTAGATGATGTTATTTTACCTAATGGATGTTTAATTATACGTGGCATTGGTACTATGCCTTTTACTGGAACTATAGATAATATATTCTTAAATAGAGTTATTACTGAGGAAGAGTTTGAATCTTCAAGTCAAACGATTAGCTTTAGTGAAGATGCAAATGGATGGGTTAGCTTTAAGTCATTTATACCAGAAAACGGATTAAGCTTATCAAATCGATACTTTACTATGGACAGTGGTGCGTTATGGCAGCACAATACAAATATTAGCAGAAACACTTTCTACGGAAGCGAACCGTACGACTCTGTTGTTGCAGCAGTATTAAACCAAGGTCCTTCCGATATAAAGAGCTTTAGCACGATAAACTACGAGGGCTCACAAGCTGCTGTAGAGGCCTATGAAAACACGCTTATTTCAGGACCAGGCATACCGGTTAACCCCACGTACGCCGAGACGCTACCTGACTATACTTTTGTAGACGACGCTACTGTACCAAACTCTATTAATAGCAACACGGAAGGTTGGTACGCTGGTTCCATATTGACAGACTCGAGTAGTGGTTCTATTATGGAATTTATAGGTAAAGAGGGTAAGTGGTTCAACTACATAGGTGGTGAGTTGTTACAAGGGCAAATTGACACATCAAAGTTTAATTTTCAAGGCCTAGGTGTTGTTGCAAATACGGTTAACTAACAATGGATAAAATAATAAAGTCGTTAGACATTTCTAAAACAAGTATCCCTAAAGCAGGGGAAAATAGAATGTTTACTATAAGGGGCACTAAAGGAGCTTCATTTGTATTACAGGTGGTTAATAGCTCAAATCAGTTTTACAACTTCACTACAAAAACCTTTGCAACTTCGTCTCATGTACCTGAAAACAATTTTAAAAGAACTCTACAAAGCAATAGTTTCTCTGGAAGAATACAATTCCCAGCTGTGGTTGGCGCGACGACGTACAGCGTAATAGTTATCGCGAACCCCTCAACAGACACTATTTTAAACAGAAGAGGTGGCGTAATAAATAAATCTATAGGACAGGTTCTTGATACAGTTCTATCATTTCAACTTTTAACAGATACGTCAAACTATGCAACGCTGCCGTCTGCTACAACATTGACTTCTGCTCCAACTAAAACTGGTGGTGCTTCAATAGAGGTAAATGACACCGCTACAAACGCCTCTACAGACGCTGGTGGTTTTGGATTAATACTCGCTAGGCAGCCAATTGCAGATGATTTAGTATTTAGAAACACGCAAACTGTAGATGGAACGATAAGTAGTTCAACAACAGTGGTACTTGATAGCGTTGCTGATCTTGCACTTGGTACGTTTGTAGTAGGTGTAAGCGCTGGTAGTTTATCTGGAACCCCAAGCATTACAGCAATAGATTCTAAAACTAAAACTCTCACGCTATCGTCTGCTCAGTCTTTTGCTGACGGTATAACCTTAACATTTGAAGCTAGAGGTATTAAAGGTATAAGTAATGCTATCGGTGTTGGTATATCTAACACTTCGTTTGAAGCTAGTGCTCCTACGGATAGCGTTGTAACGACAACAGTCAGGACAGCTCCCAGTGCGTCTACTACAATAAATCTTAACGGTACATATGGTATAGCTGGTGGAGATATTGTTACGTATTTTGGAGATGGTGTAGATAGTAGCAGTTCTAATGCTGTAACATCTGTAAGTGCATCGTCTTCAGCTGGTAGCATGGTTGTTGAAAGAGCTCAAACACTAGAGGTTGGCGCACAGCTTACATTTAAGGGAATTGCTTCTAAAATAAATGTTAACTACAAACTCGTAATATCTAAGCTTGGCACTACTAACAGAACTATAAACTTACTTTTAGATAACTTTATAACACCAGGAGCAGCATCATGATAATAAATTTAACATCAATTATAGACAACGCATCAGTGCAAGTAGGTGATACCGCTTATTATGTAAACACAGACGATTTGTCAAGTCTTAATAACCAACAAATTGGTAATGGAAATCCCCAGATTATAGGTATTATACAGGAAATAGGATCTAGTTTTATTCGAGTTGCAGGTAATTCAACTGTACCAAGTGGTGCGTTTTTAATGTTTTCTAAAGACAACAGGGTGAACAACGGTAGATTAAAGGGCTATTATGCTGAAGTTACGATGCGACATGCTGGTGGAAACCCAGCTGAGTTATTCGCTATAAGCTCTGAAATTGCTGGAAGCAGTAAATAATCACTAAAAAATGTAACTATATATTAGTATAATATAGTTAAATTCAATATAATGAGTGATAGTTTAGTATTAAGGTCTTTAGTAGAAGAAGACTATAAGGTGATATGTGATTGGTGGACTAAGTGGGAGTGGCCAATATTACCTAAAGAACTTTTACCACAAGATGGCTTAGGCGGTTTTATGGTAGAGAAAAATAAAAAACCAATAGTAACAGGTTTTGTTTATTTAACAAATTCAAAATGGGCTTTATTTGAGTTCATAGTATCTGATCCTGATTATAAGGAAAATGATAGAAACGACGCGGTAGAGCTTTTAGTATCTGGCGCAGAGCAGTTTTGCATAGATCTAGGTATAAAAAGCATATTCCACATAGGTAGAAACAAAGGATTAATAAATAAGTTTAATAAACTCGGGTGGCATATTGACGAAACCCCATCTTACGAAATAACTAAAAGAATACAATAATGACAATCACGGCAGCAATAGCAATTGGCGGCATGTTTATGCAAGGTAGCGCGGCAAGAAAGGGCCGTAGGGCTCAGCGAGAAGCTGCTGCTCTAGCTAATCAGCAAGCCACTGATCAACTACAATTTAAAAAAGAGCAAATGGCTTTGCTTGAAGAGCAGAAGCAGAAGTATAGAGAGTTCGAGTTTAAAAACCCATACGCGAATATGGAAAACGTGTATGAAGATCTTACCGTGAACCAGGAGGCCGCTAGATTTCAAATGGAACAAGGGTCTCAGCAACGAGCGAATATCATGCAGCAGATGCAAGGAGCGGCCGGAGCTTCTGGTATTGCTGGTTTAGCTCAAGCTTTAGCTGGACAAGGCACTATGCAAGCGAGACAAGCTTCCGTAGATATTGGTAGACAAGAGCAAGCTAATCAAGTAGCTGCTGCTAAAGGAGCTCAAGCTACAGACATGGCTAGACGAGGTGGTGAGCAAATGGTGCAAGAGGCAGAAATGCAGAGGCAAGCTACACTACTCGGGGTATCGATGCAAGGCGCTGCTGGTGCGAGCGCTGGTCTAAATCAAGCGTACGCAAATCAAATGAGTATGAACATGGCTGGAGTAGAGATGCAAATGCAAAACGCACAAATGTGGGGTAATATGGCGTCTACCGCAGTTGGATCTTTAGGTGGAGTATAAACTAATATAACATGGCAAAATCAGGAATTAATATAGGTGCAGACGCCACCTTAGTCGCGGCAGCTGGTAGACTAGCTACAGCTAACCAGCCGTTTGATATGACTGGGTCAATGGACCGTGTGCTAGATGCTCGCAGCGAATTGCTAGGTGATATAGAAAAGAACTTCAAAGAAAACATCAAGTTGATTGACGGCGCTAACGGAGCGCTGAAGGATACTATAGAAGTTCTCAACGAGAAGCTCAACAACGGTGATCTTAGCCAAGAGGCTCGTAGGGAACTACAAGCCGAGATAGAAGGCTACCGCGCTCAGATGAAAGATATACCATGGGGAAAAAAGGGTAAGAAGCAGAGAGAGGATTTGGAGTACGAGATAAACAGGAAGATAAAAACTACTAAAAACCAAGATGAAGCTTTTGCTGATGTATTAGGCACAATTAACAGTGACCTATATGACCCTAGCCAGCTAGACCACAACTATATTAACTTCATGCAGCAAATAGCAGCAAGCGGTGCGGGGGAAGAGACGGACCCAGGGTTTACTAAAACTAAAAACGATAAGGGTAACACCGTGTACTCTTATGCGTACCTCGACGATAATGGAGAGGAGCAAAAAATAGAAGGCACTATATTTGATATACAAAAGAAATTAAACGGTACTAAAAAAGACTACGAGTTTATTAAAGAGCAAAACGAAGTATTATTCGGTTGGCAACAGTGGGCTAAGGATAATCCTAACGCTAAGTTTGAGGATATATACAGTAGAATAGCTACGGGTATGGAAACTAGTTTTGCAGGTAACCCAGAGAAATTCCAAAGCGTTATAAACCACTCTATGGGGTGGAGCGATAAAAGCTATGCTGAGACATTAAGAGATCCTCAAAGTGAAGAGTTTCAAAACATAATACAGATCTTGAGTGATATAAATGACTCAGATTTTGACTTTGACGGTAGCGGAACTGTTGACGCAGCGGACTTCCAAGGTGATTTCGTTACAGAGGAGAACATCAATACGATGATTAAAGC
>Ga0098059_1001022_pt1 | contig 14667 bp, 19 predicted proteins | sample 20_taG_FD_92580 | JGI IMG/M metagenome (GOLD analysis project Ga0098059, IMG submission 92580) | Marine viral communities from the Subarctic Pacific Ocean - 20_ETSP_OMZ_AT15318 metaG | ecosystem: Environmental > Aquatic > Marine > Oceanic | place: Subarctic Pacific Ocean | collected 2015-01-19
ATGAATCCAGATAACATAAAAGAGCCAGAGCATTATTCAAGGTGGAAGATACAACCTGTACAGTTTATAGTTGAGAATGAGATACCTTACGCAGAGGGTAATGTTATAAAATATGTTATGCGTTGGAAGTACAAAGGTGGTCTTGAGGATTTACATAAAGCTAGAGAGTACATTAATATACTTATAGATGCGGAGTTAAAAAAGAATGTCTAGGATACGTCAATGTTTTCCAAGTAGATACAAAGATGGTCTTCTTATAGAGGCAGACTATTCACAACTAGAAATAGTTGTATTAGCATACTTATCTAATGATGAAAATCTTATAAAAGACTTAATAAGTGGCAGAGACCTACATAGAATGAGAGCCTCTCAACTATATACAACACCTGAACACCAAATTACTCCAGAACAAAGGCGTATAGCAAAAACATTGAGCTTTCAATTACAGTATGGAGCAGGCGCTAAGACCATGGCTGAGGTAAATAAGATACCAAAGGCTCTTGCTCAAGAGTTCATTGATAACTTTTATGCAAGATACTCAGAAGTAGAGTACTGGCAAGAAAAGTTACAAGACTATGTAAAAAGTAACAAAGGTTCTGAGTGGTTTGATTATGATAGTCATGCTTTAGAAAAACTTAATAGGACTCCATTAGGTATACCTAGGCACCCTTCAGCTATTAGCTCACCAACAAAAAGAACTCTAGTATTTAGAGAGTATGATTCTAAGTATGGACACAAAACAAATTACAAGAAACGAAATATTGAATACTCACCAACGGAAATAAAGAACTATCCAGTACAATCCTTAGCTACAGATATTATGAAAATAGCTTTAGGTGCATTTGCATATAAGATATGGTTTACTGATAGTATAAAAATTATAAATACTGTACATGACAACATAGTTATTGATTGTAAATTAGAAGAAAGAGAAAATGTTTGTAACATGTTACAATGGGCAATGGTACATAGAACTACTAAAATACTGCAGTCTAGGTATGATATAGAGCTACCTGTACCTCTATCTATAGAGATAAAATCTGGAAAAGTATGGTCAGATATGTCTACTGTTGACATTTGAAATTATACATGTTATAATAATAGGGTATTATAAAATATATATAAGGAGTACTAGATATGAGCGAAGTATATGAAGTAGAAGGAGTGCTTGAATCCGTATCAAAGAATCAAAAAGGATTTAAGATTGACGGAGAATGGTACAATTCTTTTTTACCTCAGCATGATGCTAGGTACAAAGATACAGTAAAGTTCAAAGTAAAAGAAAAAGAATCAGGTGGTAGAATCTATAAAAATATAGAGGGAACTATCGAAGTTCTAAGTGGTACTGAAGTAACTGATAAAGTTACAGGAGAAAAGAAAATGGTAGGCTTTCCAGTAGGAACTATGGATAAAGAACGTAGTATCATACGCAGACACGCAGTATCTGCCGCTACTGAATTACTATCTTCTGCATCTAAATCTGGTGTTGAAGTACAAATAGGTGTTGAGACTGTAATAGAGGTAGCCAGAAAGATTGAGTACTATACTTCTGGTGACGAAGTTAAAGATTTAATAGAGTCTTAAAATGAAAAGGAGAGCTTTAGTAGACGGAGACATCATAGTTTATAGCTGTGGTTTTGCATCTGACGTAAGAGAATGGCATTGTCCTGATGGAAAAATCTTTTCCTATTCTAAAGAGGCTAAAGCATATTGTGAAGATAATGGATTAGACAAGAAAGATTTGAATTTAAAATACTCTTCTAGTCCATTGTCTCACACTTTACATAATGTAAATCTAGTCTTAAAAAAGATTAAAAAAGCAACTAAGAGTGATATGTTAGTTATATATCTCACAGGAAAAGATAATTTTAGAAATGACATACCATCACCTCTAAAGTACAAAGGTAATAGAGACCCCAACCACAAACCAACACAGTACAAAGAAATAATTACCTACCTATTAGGTAACTACAATACAATATTAACCAATGGAGAAGAGGCTGACGATGCAATGGGTATTGAGCAATCATCAGCAAAATTTGGAGAGACTGTAATTTGTACTAAAGACAAAGACTTAGACATGATTAGTGGTCTACATTACAACTGGACTAAAGACAAAGAACCTTATGAAGTATCCGAGAAGCAAGCTATAAAATCTTTCTATATACAATTACTTACTGGAGACAGAGTAGATAATATACAAGGAATAAAAGGTATAGGTAACAAGAAAGCAGATAAGATTTTAGATGGTATAGAAGAAGAAGAAGAACTACTTGATACTGTTTTAAAGGAGTATGAAAAAGCAGATATGACTGAAGAGAATTTAATAAATAATGGGAGATTACTATGGATAAGGAGAAAGAACAGAGAACTGTGGACTCCAAATTTGAACTCTTAAAGTTTCCAAAAGAAGAAGAAGATATTAGTAATTACCCTCCTACTATGTATGAGATTTCTGTAGTATTTTCTACAGGTAAAAACTTAGAAATAGTATGTGCAGGGTTTGCTCCAATGGAACACATTGGGAAAGATATGATTGGGTTCTATAGTGGAGACTCTACTTCAGTTCACACTATAGTAAACTGCAAGAAAATTGATTTTATGGACATAGAAGAAGTTGAAATTTAAAGGTAAAAGTAAATTTGAAATACGTCTTGGTAGAGAACTAACCGAGATGGGTGAAAAGTTTTCATACGAAAAAGAGAAGTGGCAGTATAAGTTAAAACCTTATAATGCTAAATGCTCTAAGTGCGGGAGTTGTGAGGTGTATGAAACTAGAATATATACTCCCGACTTCTTCTTATCTTCTGGTATAGTTGTCGAAGCTAAAGGACACCTAACATCAAAGATGAGAACTAAACTTAAAGCTGTCATAGCAAGCAACCCAGATAAAGATTTAAGGATTGTATTTATGCAAGACAACTTTTTAACAAAAAGTAGGAAGAAAACTTATAGTAAATGGTGCGAACAACAAGGTATCAAATATTCAATAGGTTCTATTCCTAAGGAGTGGACAAAATGTCAGGAATAATTGTATTCGACATAGAGACTACAAACTTAAAAGCAAACTTTGGACACATTCTTTGCTTTGGGTATAAAGAACTAGGAAGTAAAAGAACTAAAGTTCTTAGTATATCTGATTACCCAACTGCGTTTAAGAAAGACCCAACCAATGACTACTTGTTATGCAAAGATATATCTAAGATACTATCTGATGCAGATGCTTGGATAACTTGGTATGGTATAAGGTTTGATGTTCCTTTTATACAGACTAGGTTGTTAGACCATGGGTTACCTACTATACCAAACACACCACATATAGATGGCTGGAGAACAGCCAGATATAAAATGTGTTTGAATAATAATAGGTTAGCTACAGTACAGTCTTTCTTAGAATTACCAGATGCTAAGACAGCTATATGTCCTAAGAACTGGAGAAAAGCTATAGCTGGAAACAAAGCTGCAATTAAGTATGTAAGAGACCATTGTAAGTATGATGTGTTAGTATTAGAGCAAGCTTATGAAAAGATAAGACCATTAGTTGTAAACCATCCGAACCTAAACCTGTTAAACAAAACAGAAAAATGTTGCTCATACTGTGGTTCCAAGAATCTACGTTACAAAGGTGAAGTAATAGCACACACTAGAATATATGATAGGTATCATTGCCTTGATTGCAATTCCTATCCTAGAGCTAGAAGTGCTAAAAAGATTATGACTCCAGAGGTTAGGAGCGCATAAGTAATGACATTAACTCTGGAAGAAATAAAAGAAAAAATAAATACAGAGTATGACCCAGACTTAATAATAGAGGTTCTCGAAATAACTACTGAGGAATTACTTGATTCTTTTGAAGACAAGTTAATAGATAACCTATATAAGTTTGATTTAGATACAGAAGGAGAAAATATATGACAGGAAAAGAAACAGAAGATGCTCTAGTTAAAAGAACTATTGGTAGTTCTACTGGTAGGATTGCACAAAGAGCAGGTAAGCTGTATGAAGAGGTATATACACATGAGTATACTTTGAGTTGGAGCGGACAGTTACGAACAACTAAGATGGGTTGGAGAGAACTTCCAGATTTACCAGAGGATGCCAACATCATAGAGGATTAAACAAAGATTTGTAACATGTTACAAAATTAACTACAAAGGGGAATAGTAGTGAAGTTATACGAAGAGTATATACACCAAAGCAGATATGCAAGGTATCTACCAGATAAAAATCGTAGAGAAACTTGGGAAGAGACAGTAGACAGATACATAAACTTTTGGAAAAACAGAGTTCCATCTAAGTATCATAGCCAACTAGATGAGTGTAAACAATTTATTCTAGATAAAAAAGTAATGCCTTCTATGCGCTGTCTTATGACTGCAGGAGAGGCTTTGGATAAAGACAATGTAGCAGGGTACAACTGTTGCTTTGTTGCTATGGACAACGCTAGAAAGTTTAGCGAAGTGATGTATATACTAATGTGCGGAACAGGAGTGGGGTTCTCTGTATGCAAATCTGAAGTAGATAAACTTCCAACTGTAGCAGAGGACTTCCACCCTACTGACACTATCGTATGTGTGCCTGATAGTAAAATAGGTTGGTCTAAGTCTTTTAAAGAAATAATAACTTTACTGTACTCAGGACAGATACCTAAATGGGATATAAGTAGAGTAAGAAAAGCAGGAATGCCATTGAAAACTTTTGGTGGTAGAGCTAGTGGTCCTGAACCCTTAGTAGAGTTATTTAACTTTTGTGTTGAGTTGTTTCAAAATGCAAAAGGTAGGAAACTAAAACCAATAGAAGTACATGATATAGTTTGTAAGATTGCAGACATCGTAGTAGTGGGAGGAGTACGTAGGTCTGCATTAATATCTCTATCTGATTTAGATGATAGGGAAATGCAGAAAGCTAAGAGTGGACAATGGTGGTTAGACCACCCACATAGAGCGTTAGCTAATAACTCTGTATGTTATACAGACACACCTGCTCTAAGTGTCTTCTTAGAAGAGTCTGCAAGTTTATATGAGTCAAAGTCAGGAGAGCGTGGTATATATTCTGTACCATCAGCTCAAAGAGTAGCATCAAGAAATGGACGTAGAGTCCCAGAATATAAGTTTGGAACGAATCCTTGTTCTGAAATAATTCTTAGGGATTCAGAATTTTGTAACTTATCTGAGGTCATAGTACGCTCTGGAGATAGTCAAGAACAATTAAAAGAGAAAGTTAGAATAGCCACCATTCTAGGTACTTTACAATCTACATTGACCGACTTTAGGTTCCTTTCAAAAGACTACAAAAATAACTGTGATGAAGAGAGATTACTAGGTGTCAGTTTAACTGGCATACTAGACCACGCTTCTCTTGGCGACCCAAGTAATAAACAGTTACCAAATAAGTTACAAGAACTACGAGAGGTGTCTATTGAAACTAATAAAGAGTGGGCAAGTAATCTTAAAATTCCTGAAAGCGCTGCTATCACTTGTGTTAAGCCTAGTGGTACTGTTAGTCAGTTGTGTAATACTGCCTCTGGTATTCATCCTCGTTATAGCTCTTACTATATACGAAATGTTAGAGGGGATAAGAAAGACCCACTAAGTAAACTTATGATAGAGAAAGGAGTTCCATATAAGGATGCACCAGAGAAACCTAATGACATGTATGTATTTAGTTTTCCTATACAGTCTCCTAGTTCATCAGTAATGAGAGATGACTATGGAGCTATGAAACAATTAGAGTTATGGAAGGTATACGCTGAGCATTGGTGTGAACATAAACCAAGTGTTACTATCTATTATAAAGAAAAAGAATTTCTACCTGCTATGTCTTGGGTATATGATAACTTTGAATATATGAGTGGGATTAGTTTCCTTCCACACACAGACCATGTATATCAGGATGCTCCCTATGAGGAGATAGATAAAGAAAAGTATAGTATCTTATTAAAAGATATACCTAAACATATAGAGTGGACAGACTTAAATGAAAGCCTTGACAATACTATTGGAAGCCAAGAGCTAGCCTGTACAGCAGGAGCTTGTGAGATTTAATCCCTGCCTCTTGCCTTCTGTAAACGTTCTTTCTCTGCGTCTATAGTAGCCGTAAGCTGCTTCTGTGCTTCATTTTCCCAAGTTGTCAAATGCTCTTGGTCACCAAATCTAGAAGCCTCTCGTAGCATTGCTCTAAGTTGTGTATCTGTAAGGTCACTAAATTTCTGCTTAGTAAACCAAGCTGCAGCTAAACTTTTTTGAGTTAAGAATGTAGAGTTTAACCAACCAAAAGTTGCAGCCTTTGCAAAAGCACCTATTTTCATAGTTAAAAATGATAGTACAACCATCCCTGCCGCAAGACCACCTGCCATAGAAGATTTAGCTCTAGCACTTCTAGCTGATATATCAGCCAAATCAGCCAGCCTTTGATAATAAGGTGAACCATGAAACATCTGTCTTATAAATGCTTCATTAAAACCACCCTCAGCCCCTTTAAGTATGTTCTGAAGTTTATCCCCACTTAAAATACCGTTGTCAGAAGCAGCATCCAACAGCTCACCAACATAATGTTTCTGAGCTGTATTCCATTCTTTGCTACCTGCTCCTACTAGCTTTCTAGCATCAATAATAGTATTTATATTCTTATCTTTAATGAGAGAATGAAATAATTCCTTAGCATCTGAAGCTTCCTTGGCAAGTTTAACAGAACTTCTTTCTCCAAACTCCCTAGATACCTTTGCTAAATCTTTATAATTTCTAAATGCTTTTGGTCCCAGCCAAGCTGTTATAGTTTCTTCCCCTATATCATCTAGTATCTTATCTAATTCTTTAGGTGTTCTTAAAGCTCCACCTTTTGTGCCAATTAAAATATCCTTCACAGAATTTTGCATAGTTTTCCATTGTTTAGCTCCACCTGGTATCCCTTGCAAAACTGTTTTCATTTCCAGAACATTTTTAGAATTATCTTTTCTAAAAAAGAAATCTATTAGATTAAACGCATCATCACCTTTAGCATTAGCTCTTGTTATTTCAGCTACAGTACCCTTACCAGTAATGTATAAATCTTTATACTCTCCATATCTTCTATTTGTGTCTCTAAATTCTTTTATAAATTTTCCTATATCTGTACCAGGAGGAAATTTATCTTTAATTCTTGAAGGGTTTTTAGAAGACTGTTTAACAGCCTGTTCTAAAAGCTCATACAGTTTAGCAGCTCTTCCTGTATCTAAATCTCTTAAGTTTGTCGAAGTTCCCTTCATACGCTTAGCTAATTCTTTTTTTACATTAACATACTGAGCTACGTTTATCCACCCTCCAGCGTCTTCTCCTGTTTTAAGGAGTTTTTCTAATGTTGCCTTTAAAGGGTCAAGAATAGGTACATCTTTTAAATTTTCAACTTCTTTTTGCAGTTCCTGTTTAAAGGCACTTGGCTTACCCCTGCCACCTGTACTCATACCTAAATGTATCCACTTGCTGTCGCCACTAATAGTACCTAATGCACTATATTCATCATCGAATAACTTAGTTTGCTTTTCAAATGCAATTTCAACACCCTCAGTAGCTGTCTTTTTTCCAGTTGCTGGGTTAATACCTGTAAACCTTGCATTGTGTTTTGAATACATAAAGTTAAGATGTTCATCAATTATCTTATTAAAGTTCTTTCTCATCTCTTGTATATGTGCATTTCTTGCAGGACCAGTTATATTCAAATCCTTTATTAAAAACTCAACCTCATCAGCAATCATTTTATCAATAGATTCTTGTTTTACTTTGTATATCTGTGCGCTTACAGGAATTTTAGCTAATATACCTTCTATTCTAGCTAACATAGGGTTATCATTAAGAGCTGAAGCTAATAATTGTACAGGAGGTAAACCAGCATCTATTCTTCTTTCATTCATACGTAACATTTCTTTTACAGCTAGTTCAGAATCTGGTGTTACTCCAGTATAGATTGGATTTTTCATTCTGTTAATACCCCATACTCCTGTACCAACAGCTAAATTTAAGCCCATTACAAGAAAGGCTTCCGTCCATAATCTATCAGATACATCTTCATAAGTTTCTTTATTTCTTCCAGTCCACTCTTCTACAGCTTCTGTAGCTGACCTTCCACTCATATAGATACCAGTATCACCAAGCATTTGATACACCCAATGAGCAGTTCTAAGTTTCCAAGCTCCAAGAATTGTTGCAGCTAACAAAGGTGCATCATCTCTTAAATCTATCCAGTCTTTCATAGTAAATTCTGGTTTATCTACTATAGTTTTTTGACCATTATCTGGATTTATAAATGTTAAATTACCCCATTTATCTGTGCCTGCAGCAGCCTCTTTACCAAAGTACTCGTTTATAGCACTCTTTTTCTCTTCTGTAGTATCCATTCCAACAAGTTTATTCCTTAGACCTGCTGGAGCTTCTTTGCTGTAGTCTACTTCTGGGTCCATTCTTCTTAGTTTTCTTAAAAGATTTTTTACACCAGCAGCACCTTCTTTACCTGTAGCCCAAGCTGTATTTAATTCATCTTTTGCAGAGTGTAATAGTTCTTTATTTAATTCATTAACATTTTCGTCTGTAAACTCAAATGGTCTACTGTCCAAATTTGGAAACATGTTTTCTAAATACTGTTTTGTGTATAAACGATGCCCTGTTTGTAGCTCTCCAACTTTAAGGTCATCATCTGGTCCTCGTGGAGCAGTAGGATTTAATACATCCTCTTCTAGTTCAGACTGATAATCAGCACCCATTGGCACAAGCGTACTTTTAATATCTGCATCTGATAAAACATCTGTATTATTAGTAGTAATAGAAGGTGTCATCTGATTTACATTACTTTCTGGTACAAAAGGTAAGTTTTCTACTGTTGCACTCACCTCATTTTCTATGGGTACAAGCGTGTTCTTAATATCTTCATCTGATAATTCAGCATTTAACTGCGTATTTGTAGTTTCATTATTATTATTAGCTACTCCATACCCAGCCATTATATTCTACCCCCCGCATATATAAATCTAATAGTATCATTATAACTATCTAAATCTGCATCTATTATATATTCTTGTCCACTTTCATGTGTTAATGTATATACTTCTATACCTGCTTTATGTTTGGGTATATCTATGTTACCTACCTTTGCAGGGTACTTACTTAGAGTTAGAGTTAGATTATTGTTCTTTGCATAATCTCGTATAGTTCTCTGATTAGCATCCCTTAATGGTTTCTTTCTTCTGCCTATAGAATCGGATTTAACATCAGATATCTTCCCTGCAGCAATAGTTAAGGCAGCTTCAAACCCATTTTTTGAATCAGTCATAGCATCTACTTGTAAGATTTTTCTTGCCTGCTCAATTGCAGACTTGGTTAATGCTCCTTCACCACCTGCTCTATATTCTGCTCCTATTACTGCTCTTGCATATGCAACAGCAGTCATATCTGCAATAGCCTTAGTAAGTTTTGCTCTATCTATTCTTCCACCAGGTGTGCCAAGAAGGGCATCTATGGAGTCCATAGGCAGACCAGCCTCACTTAGCAGACTACTTATATTTTTAGCAAACCCAGATGTAACAGCAGCAACTGATGCTGAACCTACACCTTCCCACATGGTATCAATAAGTGAGCTATCAGTAACTTTATTTTTATCAGTTATCTTATAATACCACTCTAAAAATCTATCAGCATCTATTTCATTTCTTTCTAGTCTAGACCTCATGTCTTTAGAAAGACCAGTTCCAGATTCTGCTTGTTGCTTTTCTGAAATCTTTTTTATTACTTCTATAGCGGCTGTATTTCTTATAATATTTCCATTAGCATCAGCTATAAGCAAATCATTAGTAGCAATACTTTTATCCATAACCTCTTTTGCTGTTGTGGATTCTAAACCCCCAGTTGTTGTACCAGTTCCTGATGTACCTAAATTAGTACCCCATACACTAGGTTGTCCTTGTTCTTGTTTAACATCTTCATACTTTACGTCACCTGCTATCAAAATCCACTCAGGTCCTAAAGCCTTTTCTTCTTTAGACCCAGAAGCAACTCTTTTCCACTCGTTTGACTTTGAATTATAATACTGTACTAACTCTTTTACAGGGTTTAAAAAGTTTTCTCTTACCTTGTCAGGAACATCACCTTGAACAGCATCAGGTTTATTTATTAAATCTTCATATCTATCAGTTCCAGGTACAGCAGCGTCTTCTACAACTGTTGTAGTCCCATCTTTATTTTTCTCCATCCACCAAAAGTTCTTAGGTTCCTGCCTAGCTGCTTTACTGGTTTCTATATCTTCATCTATTTTTTCTATATCCTTTTTAAACTTTTCTTCTTCCTTTCTTGCCTTTGCTGCTTTTGCTTTCGCTGTATCTGAAGCTTGTCTCCTTTTAAGAAGCTTATCAGCCATATCAAGTCTTCCAAGTTTAACTGCTTCCTCTATGCCTGCCTCAAACCATTCATCTGAACCAAACTGTTTTCCTTTCATAGCTTCTGCTACTTTACCCTTATCGTTCTCATTAGTTTCTGCTGGTGACTCTGGACGTTGACCAAATAGATTTCTAATAGCATCAGTTGCTGACCTTCCTACATCATATTGACTCCAAGCTACTTGTTGTTCTATAGGAATTTGAGACCTTAGTACCCTTTCTTGGACATCACTTCTACGCCTTGCATCTCTTTCTTCTTTTCTTACTTGTTCAGTAGTTTTAGGTTGTTCTTCAAATAGTGCGTTAGCCATTACCCAAATCCTCCAAATGAAAACTGTTGTCTTGATGAACTAAAAGGACTACGTGAAGTTCCAAATAGACTACTGCCACCCTGACCAGGTACTGGAGTTGTGTCGAAAGGAGGTATTGGGTCTCCAAATACTATATCTCCTAGCCCTTCAAATATATCTGTAAGAAATTGATTATTAGCTACAGCCTCAGCTCCTTCAGTATTAAAGTTCTGCGTTGCTATAGCTTGGTTACCCTCTGCTGCATCTCTACCTATTTGTCCTGCTTGCTGTGCCTGACCAAGACCTATATTTTGAAAGTCTGCTAGAGTCTTTAATGATGAAGATTCTAATCCTCTTAATCTATCTTGTTCTACAGTAGCTCTATCAACAGCAGCTAAATCAGCTCTTGACCTTTCTAATGCCCCTGTTTGTACAAACCTAGATAATAAGTCTCTTCCACCTGGACTGGTTAATGCGCCTCCAGTTTGAGCGTTTAATTGGTCAAGTAAAGCATTTTGTTGAGTTTGAAATGATGTGTCAAATAAACCTTTTAATAGAGCTTGCTGTTGGTCTATCTGTCCTTGCCTATCAAACTGAGCAAGTTGGTCTGCTTCCCTTTTTCTTATGTCTTCAAATAGACTTTGTAACCTTTCCCCTTCAGGAGTAAAAAGAGATTTTGCAGTTATTGTATTTCCCTGTAATATTTGGTCAGTTGTAACTAAAGGATTAACTATACTTGTTCGGGATGGTAAGAATCCAGTACCTTGTGTACCTTGTCCTGGAGTGCCAAACTGTGGGGTGGATTCTGAAAATTTATCTTGTATTAGTTTTCCACCAATGTTAGTTCCAATATCAAATAGAATTTTTGTGGGGTCTATACCTGAGCCTCCAAGCGCTGGTGTACCTAAGGCAGCACTGAACGCAGCACCAATAACAGGGTTTGCTTGTGCTGCTTTTGCTCCACCACCTACTATACCACTAACTAGTTTACCTGCTTGCTTAAACGCACTTGGCATTATACTACCCTCTCTATTTTATAGAATTCAAATTGTTTTGTGTCTTTAATTTTTTTCATATTGTATCTTTTTTTAAAATGCTTTAACATATTATCCATATCTCTATTCTTTTTTTCTACATAAAATTTTATTTCTTTATGCTCTTTAAGCATTGTATTAATAAATTTTTTTAATAAGTGTCCCCACTTACCTCTAACTTTTTTATTAACATTAATATGTGGTTCATTTTTATCACAAATAAAACCACCATAATAAACATTATTTTCATCTACAATAGCAAAATATCTATCATAAATTTCTAACGCACTAATAGCTCTTTTAATATTATACGTTTTATAGAAAGGGTGTTTATTATCTGCTTTAGCTATAGAATATAAAAGTTTAACTTTATCAGGTAGTTCTTTTACTTCTATAAGAGACAACTTCATTTCATTCCCAGTTTTCTTTTTCTTCTCCAAACATAGCATCTGTTCTTTTTTTATTAACTACGTAGTTTAAGTGTTTATATATTAAGCTAACAAGCAAAGAACAAAAAGCAATTCCTATAGCGAACAAAGTTGAGTAATGATTTACATATGCTGCTAAACAAGCCCAACCACTGCAACTATATGTAACAAAATCTATTCCTTTAACTACAGCTTCTGGGTGTTTATAAATCATTATTCTTCCGTTATGTTGTTTCCGTTTAATTCTGATTTATGATAATTTTTTACAGTAAAATCACTATCGTCATCTGGATAGTCTATTTCATTATGACGTACTCTTAAGTATTCATATAAAAGTATATATCCCTTTTTCTTTGTGTACCATAAAGCTATTGAGTATCCAATCATAATTAACCAAGGACAGAATACTGCTGCAAATATAACTAAATTCCATTGACTAGCTTCATCTAAATATATGTAAGGAGACAAAGCTGATTGTAATAATATCTGAGTTAATGCACCCATAGGCGCACCAATAGCTAAAGCATTAATTAGACTTTTTTTGTACGACCACGGTGGATTCCTTTCTTGCCTGTTTATACGCTTTAAGTATAGCTGGATATATATACCTATTAGGGTATTTATTAAGCAAGGCAGAAAGAGGATTATTAGATAAGCGTACCATGATACTTCTGTCATTAAGGTTTACTCGGAAACACTATATCGTCTGGAGAGGATTTACTTGCAGGTAAATCTCTTAATGCTTTTCTGTAAGCAGTTTGTGCGTCAGACATAGTTAAATCTGAACTTGCCCACCAATCACAATCTCGTAGCAACGTATCACGTTGACTTCTTATAGTTACCCACTTCTCATCAGTCGTTGGTTGAGCAGCAGCAATATTATCTTTTTCTTGTTGGGTAAAGGAACGTGTTATCTTTTCCCCTGTTTGTACGTTTAATTCTATTACATCAGCCATATTATTTTTCCTATTGAAATTGTATTGCCGCAACACCGCCATCGAAATCATCTGCAGTTGCTACAGTAGTAACTCTGACCCTGTCTAGTGCGTGAGATAATGTCTTAGCTCCTGCAGAAACCGATACCATTGATGTGTTAGTTGATTGCAAAATTCCCATAGAGACCCACGTATGGTTTGTGGAATCCTCTAGGTATAAATTAATAACCGCATCTGCCGCTCCTGCCGCTGCATGTTGATTGTCTAAAATAAACCCTGATGTGTCTGCCGTTGGTGTTGCACTACCCCCTGCCGCACATTCTCTAGCAGTATAACCAGAAGTTTCAACACCACCTGTTGCATCTCCTAACTGAATTATAAGGTCATTAGTACCATCAGTAGAAATACCAACTAACATAATAGTTATATGTTTAGTTCCTGCAGGAATACTTGTAAAATCAACAGTTGTAACTGTGCCACTTGATGCAGTTTGTTCTGCACTTAGACTAATACTATAAGGATTCGCACCTGCGGCATCTTCTATTTCTGCTACTACTAATTTACTCATAAGCCTTCCACCTCTGCAATCACTTCATTCATTCCTGTCTTTAAGTTATCAACGGAATCAGCGTTAGTTATTTTGGTATCTGCTGTAGCATCTCTTGCTGTTTGTTTTTTAGTAGCTACTGCGGTCTTAGCATCAGAATCACCTGCTTCATCAGCACGTTGGTATGCAATATCTAGTTCTGCAAATTTAGATACTCTTGATTCTCTTACTTTTTCTTTAACGATAACTTTGGACTTAGCTAAATCAATCTCAACACTTTTGCCTTTTTCAGTAACCCAAGCATTGCGAAATGTCCTGTCGCTTTCAACTGTATCAACGTCAACAATATCTGCTGAGTCTTTGCAATTTTCAGGAACAGATTTTATTAATAAATCGTCTATTGTTCCACCACTTGCTAAAAACTTTGGAGCAGGAACAACAACTTTAGCTATTCCATCTTCCCCTTGATAAACTATTCTTTTTTCAGCCATTATTGGTCTCCAAACATTACTACACCGATACCTGCAGTATCAACATAAGAACCGCCATCATTCTGAGTAGCAATTGTTAGTGAACCTGCGGCAGGTGCGGCATCTTCTTCTTGTGATATTATAATTGCTCTGTCGTCACTTCCGTCTTGTTGAGCCATTCCCACCCAACAATAGTTTACATTCCCAAAATCTGTAGCTATTGTTATTACATATCTGCCACCGCCAGAATCTGTTATTGATGCGACATTATAACTATCGTCAACAGCGACTGTGCCTGTACCATTCATCATTATCCAACATTTTGCTCTACCTTGAACTAAATCCGCAGGTGTAGTTGCATTATTTCCTGAACCATCTTTAATGTTTGTAACATTTACATCTGTAATTGTTAGGTCAGTATTTGATATTGTACTCATATTTTATTCCTCAACCCTTTGGATATTTGTCTTTGACAGCTTTAATTGTTTTCTTCCACTCATCAATTCCGTTGTGGTAGATGTCATCAAGTTGTTCTTCAATTAGTGGATAAGATTTTCTTCTATCTTC
>Ga0098059_1001028_pt1 | contig 14647 bp, 13 predicted proteins | sample 20_taG_FD_92580 | JGI IMG/M metagenome (GOLD analysis project Ga0098059, IMG submission 92580) | Marine viral communities from the Subarctic Pacific Ocean - 20_ETSP_OMZ_AT15318 metaG | ecosystem: Environmental > Aquatic > Marine > Oceanic | place: Subarctic Pacific Ocean | collected 2015-01-19
TCACAGTGATATTGCGCTGGCCCGGCAGTACTTTGCCGAGGTGTAACCCCGATGTTGGAAAACGATGACTGATTATAAAGCCACTCTCAATTTGCCGTTTACCGAGTTTCCCATGAAGGCCAACCTGGCTCAGCGGGAACCGACCATGCTGAGATCCTGGCAGAGCGCCGGGCTGTACGAAAAAATTCGTGAGCAACGTCACGGCAGAAAAAAATTCATTTTGCATGACGGTCCTCCCTACGCAAATGGCGATATTCACATTGGCCATTCGGTCAATAAAATCTTGAAGGATATCGTCGTCAAGTCACGTACTTTGAGCGGCTATGACGCCCCTTATGTGCCTGGCTGGGATTGCCACGGGCTGCCGATCGAGCACCAGGTTGAAAAGAAAATCGGTAAGGCTGGCGTCAAGGTGGACACCAAAACATTTCGTCAAAAATGCCGGGAGTATGCGCGCCGTCAGGTGGACGGGCAGAAAAAGGATTTCATGCGCCTCGGTGTGCTGGGTGACTGGGAAAACCCTTATTTGACGATGGATTACCAGTTTGAAGCCAATATTATTCGGGCGCTGGGCAAGATCATAGAAAACGGCCACTTGGTGCGTGGCTTCAAGCCGGTCTACTGGAGTGTGGTCGGTGCCTCGGCCCTGGCGGAAGCCGAGGTCGAATATCAGGACAAAATGTCTTTTTCCATCGATGTGGCGTTTCCGGTTGTGGATGCCGATGCTTTTTTGGCAACCATGGACGATGTGACTGGCGAAGGGCCGGTCGCAGTGGCCATCTGGACCACCACGCCCTGGACCCTGCCTTCCAATCAGGCCGTCAGTCTCAATCCCGAACTGGATTATGTGCTGGTGCAATGCGATGTCGGTGAGGGGGTCGGTCGCTTTCTGATGGCTGCAGAGCTTCTGCCTTCTGTGATGAAGCGCTGGGGTGTAGAAGACTATCGAGTTGTGGGCTCTGTCAAAGGACAACGGCTCGAGAATCAGTTGCTACAGCATCCCTTTTATGATCGTCAGGTGCCAATATTGCTGGGCGACCATGTCACCACAGAAACCGGTACCGGCTGTGTCCATACAGCACCGGATCACGGCATGGAAGACTTCGTAGTGGCCAATAAATACGGTATTGGCACACTCAATTATATTGATGATCATGGCCTTTTCCGCGACAGCGTGCCGCTGTTTGCTGGCGAGCATGTTTACAAGGCGGATGAAGCCGTCCTGGCGCTGCTGGAGCGGCGGGGTGCGCTGTTGTCCACTCATAAAATTACCCATAGCTATGCACACTGCTGGCGGACCAAAACCCCGCTGATATACCGCGCCACACCGCAATGGTTTATCGGCATGCAGCAGAATAACTTGCTGGATAGCGCCCTCAAGGCGGTGAAGGACGTCACCTGGTATCCTTCCTGGGGGCAGGCCCGCATTGAGGGAATGTTGGAGAACAGCCCCGACTGGTGTATTTCACGTCAGCGCACCTGGGGTGTGCCGATAACCCTGTTTATTCACCGCGAAACCGGCGATTGGCACCCGCGCACTGCCGAGTTGATTGAGGTGGTTGCCCAGCGTGTTGAGCAATCGGGCATTGATGCCTGGTTTGATCTGGATGCAGCGGAGTTGCTGGGTGATGACGCCGCAGACTATACCAAGGTGACGGATACGCTGGATGTCTGGTTCGATTCCGGGGTCACCCATGCGGCTGTACTGGATGCCCGCGATCAGCTCGCTTATCCCGCGGATCTCTATCTGGAGGGGTCCGATCAGCACCGTGGCTGGTTCCAGTCTTCACTGAAGACGGCCATTGCCATCAAGGGGAGTGCTCCATACCGGGCTGTCCTGACCCACGGTTTCACGGTAGATGCCGATGGCCGAAAGATGTCCAAATCCCTGGGTAATGTGATGTCGCCCCAGCAGGTCGTCAACGATTTGGGCGCAGATGTTTTGCGTCTGTGGGTCGCAGCGACGGATTTCAGTGCGGAAATGAGCGTTTCCGAGGAAATTCTCAAGCGCACAGCAGACTCCTACCGGCGCATCCGCAATACTGCCCGATTCCTGCTTTCAAACCTCAACGGTTTTGATCCGGCTCGGGATTTGTTGCCGGTCGAGAAAATGCTGGAGCTGGATCGCTGGGCCGTGGGCCGGGCGGCCAGTGCCCAGCGGGATATCCTCGCTGCCTATGACAGCTACCATTTTCATCCCATCTACCAGAAACTGCACAATTTTTGTGTCACCGATATGGGTGGTTTCTACCTGAATATCATCAAAGATCGCCAATACACCTGTCAGGAGAACTCCAGGGCCAGACGATCTGCGCAGTCGGCAATTTATCATATCGCCGAGGCGCTGGTTCGGTGGATTGCTCCGATACTCAGTTTTACGGCGGATGAAATCTGGCAGGTGATGCCCGGGGAGCGTGGAGAGTCGGTATTTATGGCGGAGTGGTGGTCGCTGCCACCCACTGTCGCAGATGCGATTCCCGACAGCGACTGGGCGCTAATTGCCAAGGCTCGAAATGCAGTCAACAAGGTACTGGAAAGCAAAAAAGAGACGGGTATCCAGAAGTCTCTGGAGGCGGAAGTTGTGCTGTACGCGGACGGTGCCCTGGCCAGTGCGTTGGGTAAACTGAAAGATGAATTGCGTTTTGTGTTGATTACCTCCGAGGCCCGGCTGGCACCGCTCAGTGAGGCAAATGACGCTGAACCTACGGAGCTTGAGGGTTTGTTTTTGCGTGTTGACCGCACGTCCTATGACAAATGTATCCGTTGTTGGCATCACCGTGCCGATGTGGGTGCGATGACTGAACACCCGGAGTTGTGTGGTCGCTGCGTGGAAAACATCACAGGTGCCGGCGAACGGCGTCGGTTTGCGTGACCACATGCCAATGGTAAATATCATGCAATCCCGCGCTGGCTGGTATCTCCTGTCTGTACTGGTCATTCTGGTCGATCAGTTCACCAAGTCCTGGGCCTCGGTGTCGCTGGTTTATGGCCGGGCGGTGGAGTTGCTGCCTATGCTGAACCTGACGCTGCTGCATAATCGTGGTGCCGCTTTCAGCTTTCTCAGTGATGCAGGGGGGTGGCAGCGCTGGTTTTTTACTGCGGTCGCACTGGCGGTTAGCATTGTTATCATGCTCTGGATGACGCGCCTGACCTCTGGGAAAACCCTGCTGGGTCTTGCGCTGGCGTTGGTGCTCGGTGGCGCGCTGGGTAATTTACTGGATCGGGTGTTTCTCGGTTACGTGGTTGATTTTATCGACATCCATTATTTGAATTATCACTGGCCTGCGTTCAATGTTGCGGATTCTGCGATTACAGTAGGAGCTATTCTGTTAATCATTGAAAGTCTCTGCCATCGCGACCAATCACATGAGGGGGAAAATTGATGGTTGATACCCATGAAACGGCACCTGTCACCATTGGACCGGATACCAAGGTGACACTGCATTTTTCGCTGGCGCTGGAAGATGGATCGGTGGTGGATTCCAACTTTTCCGGCAAACCGGCGACCTTTGTGGTGGGTGACGGGAGTCTGCTGAATGGTTTTGAGTCTGCATTGTTTGGTCTGAGTGCCGGTGATGAGGTCGTACTGGAGATTGATCCTGAGCAGGGCTTTGGCCCTCACAATCCCAACAACATCCAGCGTTTTTCAAAAGGGGACTTTACCGATGATGTTCAGCTGGAGCCGGGGCTGATGCTGTCATTTGCAGATGCCAGCCAGGCCGAGTTGCCCGGAGTCGTGGTTGAAGTGGATGATGAGCATGTCATGGTGGATTTCAATCATCCTCTCGCAGGCCATCAAATTACCTTCGCCGTAAAAATTCTTGATGTCATACCGGCGGTGACCCACTAATGGAGGTCAAACTTGCCAATCCGCGTGGGTTTTGCGCTGGCGTTGATCGGGCCATTGATATTGTCAATCGTGCCCTGGATATCTTTGGTGCCCCTATCTATGTCCGCCACGAAGTGGTGCACAATAAATTCGTGGTGGATGCGCTCCGCGAGCGCGGTGCTTTCTTTGTCGAGGAACTCCATGAGGTGCCCGATAATGTGATTGTGGTTTTCAGTGCCCATGGCGTTTCTCAGTCTGTTAGACAGGAGGCTGAGCAGCGGCAGTTGCGGGTCTTTGATGCAACCTGTCCGTTGGTTACTAAAGTACATATGGAAGTGGTGCGTTACAGTCGTGAGGGTCGGGAATGCATCCTGATTGGTCACCAGGGTCATCCGGAAGTCGAGGGGACCATGGGCCAATATGACGGCATCAATGGCGGGCATATCTACTTGGTGGAAAATGAGGCTGATGTAGCACGACTCAATGTCAATGCCCCAAATAATCTGGCCTATGTCACTCAGACAACGCTATCGGTTGATGATACAGCGAAGGTGATTGATGCCCTGCGGCAGCGTTTTCCCGCCATCTCCGGCCCTAAAAAAGATGATATTTGCTATGCTACCCAGAATCGTCAGGATGCCGTCAAACAGTTGGCACTGGAGTGTGATCTGGTATTGGTGGTCGGCTCGCCGAATAGTTCCAACTCCAATCGACTGCGAGAGCTTGCCGATCGATGTGGTGCAGATGCCTATTTGATCGATAGTGCGCTGGATATCAAGCCGAGCTGGCTGGTGGGCAAAAAAGCCATCGGTGTGACTGCCGGTGCTTCAGCGCCAGAAGTCCTGGTTCGCGATGTCGTCAATAAACTTGAAACATTGGGTGCGCGTCCTCCGGAAGAGCTTCCCGGTGCCACTGAAAATATCAGTTTCTCGATGCCAAGAGAACTTCGCTAGTTAAATAGATAAGTTATGAGCTAAGAAAAAAACCGGACATTGTCCGGTTTTTTGTTTTGGAAAGGCTGTTTCAAGAATACAAAACCAGAGCTAGTCCTCCCAGTTGCCGGTTTTTTCCCCTCGGCTACTGAGTCCCAGGTTCCCCTCCACAGCCTGGCCTCCCTGTGCCGTTGCCACGATGTTAATGCACTCATCTATAGGCAGTCCTCCGGCGCAAGCTGCCGCACTGATCTGATAGTGTCCGTTTTCAGAAGGCAGGTTGGCGGCTACGGCGAAGCCCAGATCAGTCAGATCCGTCGTATAGGTCAGGTTGTTGATGAAATGGCGTTCCTGGGCCTGCATCACTTTATTCATCAGGGCAACGCCTTCGGTGCGGCGAGTCTCCCTGACAGTATCCATGTAAGACGGGTACGCAATCATCGCAAGCAATGCGATGATTGCCACCACAATCATTAGCTCAATCAGACTGAATCCTTCTATACGCTGTTTCACTATTGATTTTCCCGCCAATAGGTTCTCTTGAGATCTATATCCGGCAGTCCTTCGGGACAGTCTTCACCCTCACATTCTGTATCGGTAACTTTTTCCGTTCCCACATAGAATTCTATCGAGGTTTTACCATCTTCGTCCGGCACAAACAGTGCGACGACTTCCGGTGGGTTACCCGGTTGTTTCAGGTTGATGTACTGGCTGGACAGTACGGTTTTGCCCGTGACAAAGTTCATGGCATAGAGTCGACCACCACCCAAATATCCGGCACCACAGGTGGTGTCAACCTCTCCGGTTCCCTCCGGGAGATAAGAGGTGTAAATAGATGTGCCATCGATCGTCAGTGCCGGTCGCATGAACTTTTCACCCGTGTCGATAGCATCCTTGTAGAACCCGTTGGGTGCATTTGTCTGGGGGTCGGCAGGGTCGCTGTCGGGGCTGGTCATGTCCAACAAATCATCGTTATCGATGCTGTTGTATACAACGTCGCCATCTTCGTCTTTGGGTGGCCCGTACACACTGTATTCAAAGAGTGAGTACAGTCTATCGTCTATCGCAGTATTTTTTGGGTGTGCCATATAGCCACTGCCAAAAGTCAGCACAAAGAAGGGTGCACGACCTTTTTTCTGTGACAGGGACACAGTGGGCCCAATGTAAAAACGGCGGAATTCTCCAGCTTCGCCAAGGTTGGCAATTTTGCCGCCCTGGGCGAGGTTGTTTGCCGAAGTCGTGGCACTGTTAATGTCAATACGCCATACGCTGCCCTGAATATCAACGCCAAAGATGATGTCGTCAATACCGTCGCCATTCATGTCAGCTATGGTCAGATCGCCGGGGATGCTGTTGCTCATCGGCAGATCCAGATTGTGAATATCCTCGCTGGTGTCGTTATTGCCAGCGGACCAGAGTTTCTGGCCTGTCAGGGCATCTACCATATAAATGGCAGCGCCCATATCACCCGTTGTTGGGGTGTCTGCCGCATCGTGTGCTGTGTCATAGCCGCCGCCGAAAATCAGCACATCTCTGGCAGTGCAGTCTTCACCATCCCCGTCACAGCTCCAGTTTATGCGGCCACGCACCGGTTTTGACCAGGTTTGCCCCAGATCGCGAAAACCGGCACTGCCACCAAAAATGGTCCACAGAAGCTTCGGGTTGTTGGTGTTGGTAATGTCCATGGCGTAGAGGTTGTCCCCGCCACGACGCATGCCAAAGTAGCTGTACACGTGGTCACCATCTGAAGCATCAATAGTGATGTCATCGTCATCAGGGTTTTCTTTGCGCCAGATTGTCATGGGACCATCGAGGCCATAGATTTTCGAGGCGTCGGGATCGTTAATGTAAGTGGCATGCTGTGTTTGCAGCTGATCCTGGGGAATGAAAGCGAACAGCTCTTCACCATTGCCGGTGTCAACGGCGCGGAATGCACCATCATTGGATGTGAAAAACAGCACATCTTCTGTGGTGTTTTCTTCAGAGTTTCCGGAATAGGTAACCACGACCGGGCGGTTGTGGAGGGCATCAGCCATAAAGCGAGATGCGTCTATAGTGCTGCCGTTATCATTATCATCGTTGACATCGACACCGAGCATCCATTTTATGAGCTTGTCGCGCTGAGCCTGGCTGGCATCATCACTAAGGCCATAGAGCTCATTGGTAATGGTATCGTTGTCGAGCGCGATAATATTTTCTGCACTGTTAAGAACAATATTGTTGGTGCTGGCGTCTCCCGAGACGGTGTAAACCAGCCGGTCGTTGGTGAGCTCGTTGGCAGCCCCACCTTTTTTTACAGCATTGCCGTCGGTATTCTGGCTCCAGTAACTGATCGCGTTGGAATGAAAATAGCCAGTATCAGGGTTGATGGCAATGGCATCGTCTGAGCCAACAATGTCACCGTCTGTGTTGATTTTGTATTTCTTGATATTGCCGTGCCAGCGAGGATAAATATTTGGCTCAAAAATGGCAAAATAGAGTGAATCCTGATGCTGGAGCCGGTTGAAGGCGTTTACTGATACTGCCGGTGCGGTGAATGTCGTGGATGTTGAAAGAATATCCAGAATGATTTTGTTAAAGGCGCTTTTTAGCTGCTGGGAAGAGCTGGCCGTCAGATATTGTCCCTGCCCTTTTTCTGCTGTTGTCTCAAGCAGTTCCAGGTCAAGATCAAAGCCAATCGTATAGGTTCTGACGCTTTGGGTGCCGTCCAGTTCGTCGTTGTAGTCATGGTGGGCCATATATTCAGCCATTTCATCGAGACAGGTGCGGTTCGATGTCTCGGCACGGTCAGAGTGGGAACAATTATTACCCGTCAGGTTCGAGACAGCGTTGTCCCGGCCATTATCGCTTTCTGGTGTACCATCGGTGAGCAGCACCACATAGTTACTCTGGCAGGAGCTTTCGCCGATGGGGGAATTATAGTTGCTACCATTCACTGCTGCGGGGTCGCGGTTCCCGGAAGTTCCGTAAAAGACCGGATTCCCCTTGAAGTACTGGTGGGCCTCCCAGAGGGTTTCATTCAGCGGGGTAGCGCCGTTGGCAGGAATATCGTCGATTTTGTCAATAATGGCGTCGCGGTCATCTTCAATATCTGAAAAATGATGCAGTACATAGCCACCCTGGCTGTAATTAAAGCGCATCAGGCCAAAATTCAGACCGGTAAAGTTATTGACAAGATCCCTACCCGCCTCTTTCATGACATCGAGTTTTGTACGCTCTTGAAAAGGGTCGGTCTGCAGGTATTCGTGATAATTGGCAGAAACGTAGAGCCTGCGGTCGGTAATGCCATTCTGGTTCCAGTTGATTTGGTTGCTGGTGGAGTAGGGGCCGTTATTGCCGTCTCTGGCATAGCGATCAGAGGAGCTGTCGTCGATACCGTGTACCCCGGCATCATCCCGGCACTCTACGGTTTTGTTCGAATTGGTGACATCGCGCCAGTAGTTCACCGAGATGTCTTCACAGGTTCTCCACCACCACCACCCCGTACACTGTCTTACAGTGCTCTCGTGCCATTCGGCGACCCGTTTTCCCGCATAAACCGGAAGGTCGGGTGAGTCCGCCATGTGATCTGTCATGGCTTTACAGCTGTTTCTGCCGGGATCTATGCTGACGTTGCGGTAGCTATAATTTTCGTTGTACACATGTATCGTGCCGTCACCCAGGCCGCCGTAGTCGAAATTCGGGTCGTAGGATGCCTGGGTTTCGATGGTGTAAGCCATACTGCCGGAGGAGTCAAAAATAAACAGCACGTTGGGCTGGAATTCTTCGGTGTCGGATAGGACCTCTTCACTGAAGAATATCTCTATATCGTCTGCCAGTAGTTGGTTGGAAACAGAGATGCCGACAAGTAGCGGCAGGCCAAAGAGAATAAATCTGGTAAGTTTCATTCTGCTATCCTCTCTCTGGGAATAATTTTGATTTTTACCACATGGTCGTCTTCCTTGCGGTAGGTAAAACTGGCGTGGTAGCCACTCCAGGTCTGCAATTCGGTAATGGGGCGCTCTGCACCAAACGCGTTAATGAAGGTTGTTGTGCCGTCGAATGTGTAATGTTGCGGCTCGCAATCGATTGAGCATTGGACCGGTGAAGCTATCACTGTGCCCATCCCCTGAACGCCGTCAGTGGTTTTGATCTCAATTTTGGCTATCTCGATAGTGCGAACGAGTTCTACCATGATTGGCCCGAAGGCCAATGCCGTGTTGGCGGTGAGCAGCATGCCAAAGACCGCACCAATCAAGGGTAAAAAATATTTTTTAATGTCCATAGCGATAGACCTTTTTCGGGTTATTTGGGCACAAGTCGCTTGATGCCGATCGTCTGACTGGAGCCAACGCCGGTGTTATCAAGTTCGACAATGCTGTTAAGTTCAAAACACAATTCTTGAATGGCGCCACCAATCATGGAGCCGGTAGCTTGTCCCGACTCACAGGGAGCCAGATAAACAACGGTTGCCTCTTGAGAAAAAGGGTTATTGGCCGATGTCTGGGTTAAATCACCCGCAGGGATTGTTACCGGTCCAAGGAGCTGGGCTTCATTGAGAATGTCCTCTCTGTTTTCATCAACCATTTTTCGATATTGACCATTCAGTTCACTCAGTGCTGTGTTGAAGGCGTTTAAACGTAACTGGCTGTTGCGAACCATATTTGACTGAAAGCTGATATCGGTGGTGGTCCCTATACCAATAATCGTCAATATGGTGAGCATCACCAGACAGACGATCAGTACAGCGCCGTCCTGTTTGCGATCGGGAGTAGGTGTGCCGCTCCGTATAGTCACTGCCCTATTTTTCTGCATTCTTTTCTGCTTCATTGGTCTGAGTTGTCGTAGATCACGTTGTTTAGAGTGATGGTGGTACTGTATACCTGCCGCTCGTGTTTGTCGGTCAGGGAGAAAGGGCCGGCATCCAGCAGTGTAAAGTTGCGTGTTTCGATGTTTCCGGAACCCATTTCCTGACCATTGTTAACCAGCACCGCGACTCGAACAGCGCTCACGGCTGCCCAGTCAGTGACATCGTCGGCGGAAACGTAGGAGAAACGGTCACCGGCCAATTCCACACGGTAGAGAATCTGTAAACTCTCTACGCCATCGACCAGGGGTTGGCCAACGCCAATCCAGCTGTTGCTCTCAAGGTTAAATCCGCGGCAGTTGAGGGCGCTGACGCCATCCACGGTGTTCAGGTAAAAGACGTTGGCGATAATGTCATCCGGGCCGACAGTGTTGTCAGCGCAGTCACGGTCATTTTCCGGGTTGAAAACAGCTGCTATCTGATCGCCGGCAAGCCCGGTGGTATCATCGGTGCAGGCGTTGTTACCTGCACAGTCTTGAGTGAGAAACGCCCGATTTTCCGCGATATCCAATTCGTAAGTCTGATAATAGGCCTTGCTGAGTTCGCGATTCAGGAAATCGAGGGCAAACCGACCATTTTCCTGAATTCTGGACTGACTATCGGTGGTGTCATAGAGTTGCTGGGAGGCGAGCATCATCTGCAGTGCCCCGACTGTAAGCAGCAGGCCCAGCGCCATGGCTACCAGCAGCTCTACCATGGAAAGGCCGTATTGTCGGGCTCTATCAGCGCTCATGGCCTGAATACCTGAATAAATTGCTGCCGGATTAAAGCCTCTCTCTCATCCTCATCATCGGTCATATCCTGCGTGTCATCCGCCACGGCTTTTGAGCTCCATTGCAGCGTTAATTGATAGTCGGATTCTGCGGGACAACCGGCATCTACACACGATATGGATGCAGTAAGATTCAATGGCGAACTGCCACTGCTGCAAAAGGTTTCCCATACATCAAATGTGGCCATTTCGCTGGCGTCACAGCTTTCGGCATCCGAGTCGGTATCGGCACAATAGGGGTCTGGTTCACTGTCGCAGTCGGCAGTGAAGTCAGTGATCGAGTAAGCGCCGGCTTCCCTGCCTGCCTCATTGGCCTGAATGCGGGCGACAAGTTCCTGCGCGGCCCAGATGGCCTGGCTGCGTTGTGAGGAGTCAAAATTTTCTTTAATTGCCTGATATTGTAGCGATGCAATGCCCTGCAGGCCGATACTGAAAACCAGTAATGCTATCAGCACCTCAATGAGAGAGGCGCCTGAGTGGAATTTATTGTAATTTGGTCTTTTTTTCATAATGTGCACGATGGTAAAGGGTTGGTTTCGGTTCCCTTCAAAATACTGGTTCTTCCTACCGGATTGACTGTAATGGAACTGCCGCCTTCCTCCTCCGTGCTGTCACAGAGGATTATTTCCACTTCATTATTGCCTTCATTGAGCAGCCCACCACTGGTAAAACTGATGTAGGCTGCGGCATTGGCGCTGGTGCTGGCCGCTATACCACCCATCGAGAACTCCAGGTCCTTGATCAGGGTGTCATTTGCTGCGGCGTAAGCTGTGTTGCCGCCAGCGTCGGTATCGGTATACATCGTCAATCCTTCAGTCCAGCCGCCGGCTTTAGGCGCGAGGGTAATGACACTCTGGCGGCTGACTGCCTCACTCCGAGCTTGTTTCAGTACCCCTGCCAAATTCATGGTGGCAGTATCCATACGTGTACTGACTACCCAATTGTTAAAACTGGGGATACCTACCCCAAGAAGCACAACCAGAACCACCAATGTGACCATTAGCTCGATCAGCGTAAATCCTCTTTGGTCCGAAGCGTGTTTCACTTGCCTGTTGCCTTCTTTGAATGCCACTAACCGTTTCAGAAAAAACTGTTACAGAAAATACTTATACCCACTATTAATATGATTCCGTCACCGGCAGTGGGTCAATGTCTTGATGACAGGCGGCTACATTGGTTAGATCGACGGTTGAAAGGGTTGGGTTTCAGACATAACCCTGGTTCAGCAATCGGGTTGTCTGATTCGGACTCTACCTGTTTTCGCTACAGAAGCTGCAAATTTATAGGGGTTTTCTATTTTATCCGGGCAGTAATGAAATGTACCATTCAGCGAGTTAGTTAGCCCCAAAGGGTTAAACTGGAGATACGGCTTTTTTCTAAACGAGCGCCAGCTTAAAAATCGGGCAGCGTCATCCAGCTCAATGTATTTCACGATTTGGTCATCACTGTTCACAAAGCCATTGCTGTTGTTATCGACAAAAACCAGCAAGTTCTGGCCCCATTCTGCTGTGCAGTTGTCGAGGCCCGGGCAGAGCGTGATGGTTTTCTGCATACTGACTGACTGGGCACGAGAGAACTGAATGCTATGAATAAGTGTGTACTGCAGGGCAGTTGATTTCTGATATTGTATCCAGAGGGACATCGCCGGGATGCCCGCTATCAGTAACACACTGAATAAAGCGGAGATGATCAATAACTCCAATAGAGTAAATCCATTTACCCGTGACATTTGAAAATCCTTTTTCTGTGTCGTCTTCACTCATTCCTTTGAGTGTCAAAACTTACACTGGACTATAGTAGAAAAATGGATTTTTACGCAATGCTCTCCTCTGTTTGAAATTGAACCCTTTTTGGTGTTGCTTCGTGCGGTTTTAGTCGAGGTCAAACTTCTGCAACTTATAGCGCATCTGGCGGAAGCTGATACCCAGTTCACGAGCGGTAGCAGTCTTGTTCCAGCGATTTTTTTCGAGAGCTTTCAATAGCAGTTCTTTCTCAATGGAGCCCAGGTAGTCATCGATTGAACCAAAACTGCTGACATCTGACTCGGTACCATTTCCCGGAGCGAAAGCAGCGGTTGAATGGTTGGGGAGCTGCAGGTCTCTGGCGGTAATCGTTGAACCATTGCAGAGCGTGAATGCTCTTTCGAGGATATTTTCCAGCTCCCTTACATTGCCTGGAAACGTATGTTGCCTGATCGCCGCCATAGCATCGTCTGACAGGGTTGGAAGCTTTGTTCCGGCTTCCCGGGAAAAGCATTGAAGGAAGTGTTCTGACAGCTGCGGAATATCTTCCGGGCGGTCCCTTAGAGGTGGGACTTGCAGCTCAATAACATTGATGCGGTAAAATAGATCCTGCCGGAAGCGGTTGTTCTGTACCTCCCGCCCCAGGTCTTTGTGAGTGGCGCTGAGTATGCGGACATCCACTGCTACTTCCTCTTCTGCGCCTACCGGGCGAATATTTTTTTCCTGGATTGCCCTCAGCAGTTTAACCTGCATTGGCAGCGGCAGATCGGCCACTTCATCCAGTAACAACGTACCGCCATTGGCTGCTTGAAACAGCCCCTGTTTGTCCTGATGAGCACCAGTGAAGCTGCCTTTTTTATGACCGAAGAACTCGCTTTCCATCAATTCAGAGGGAATGGCGCCGCAGTTCACCGGAATAAACGGGCCATTGGCCCTGGCACCGAGAAAATGGATTGCTCTGGCCACCAATTCTTTTCCGCTGCCGGATTCACCACTGATAAAGATGGGTGCCTGACTGCGTGCTACACGTCGAATCTGTTGTTTAAGTATTTCTATAGCGGGCGATTCACCGAGCAATACGGTTTCAGGTATGGCTGGATTTGGAATCTCCTTTTTTAATTGCAGTGCAGATTGGACAAGGTTGCGCAACCGCATCAATTGCAACGGCTTGGAGATAAAATCAAAGGCTCCCTTTTTCAGGGCATCGACAGCGATTTCCATATTGCCATAGGCGGTGATCATGGCAACTGGCAAATGTGGCACCGTGGCCTGTATATGGTCGACAAGTTCGAGTCCGTTGCCATCGGGCATTTTCATGTCTGTGAGGCAGAGGTCGAACTCTTCACTTTCGAGCAGTTTTCTCGCTTTGGTCAGCTTGGCTGCAGTGACGACTTCCAGACCCATTTGCTCAAGTGTAATGGTCAGAAGCTCTCGGATGTCAGGTTCGTCATCTACCACCAGTACGCGTTTTTTCATCATGATTGAGGTCTCGGTAATACCCGGTCTGGATGCGAAAACCCAATCCGGAAGTGTCTGCCTTCTGACTCCTCTCCAAAATAATTGAGTGAAGCATAATTGACGCCGCAAAGCTCTTTGGCCAGATAGAGCCCCAAGCCCGAACCTTCATGGGATGTCGTGAAAAATGGTTCAAAAATGGCGTTCTGATCTTCGAAGGGAACGCCTGGGCCGCGATCAAATACGTCCAGAAAGGGCAATTCTGAAGCCGTATCCCTGCAAACCACGAGTCTGACCCAGCGCTCTCCTGTGGCCTGTTCACTAAAACGCAGGCCATTATCCACCAGGTTGGTCAGTATTTGAGACAGGTGGCCCGGATCAAAGAAAATCTGGATATCCTTGTTCAGAGTCTCGATTTCTATGCTGCAGGGAGTTCTCTGAGTGTCCATGTATTCGTTACGGAATTTTTTTAGCCATTGCCGGAGCCAGATTTTTTGAAATGCCGGGATTTTTTGTCGCGATAGTTGCAGTACGTTTTCAACAATCTGGTTTACCCGGAGACAATGACGCTGAACGATATCCAGTAGCTTGGCCTGGCTGTTGTCGGTGGCCTGCTCTGCGAGCAGTTGTGACGCGTGGCTGATGGCTCCGAGTGGATTGCGGATTTCGTGAGCAATACTGCCGGTCAATCGGCCCAGGGAGGCGAGTTTCAATTGCTGGGCATGTTGTGAGAGGGAGCGGGTATCCTCGAGGAAAATCAGGGTCTGCTTATCTTCTCCCTGGTGGAGAGAGGTGAAGTTAGCCTGGATTTCTATCGACGAGGTAGATGTTTTAAAGGTGGGGGTTCGAAGCCAGCGATAGGTCTTCCAGCGATCAAGCTGCTGGTAGAGAGGCATGATCAGGCTGAGTGGCTGGCCAGCCCCCAGTGGTTTTCCTGGCTGTTGTCCACCAAGCAGTTGAATGGCGGCGCTGTTGATCAGTGTGATGTTGTCCTGCCTGTCGACCACCACGATGCCGGTACGCATCCGTTTGACAATGGATTCATTGAGTTGCTGCAGCTGTTCGCTTTCA
>Ga0098059_1001029_pt1 | contig 14635 bp, 7 predicted proteins | sample 20_taG_FD_92580 | JGI IMG/M metagenome (GOLD analysis project Ga0098059, IMG submission 92580) | Marine viral communities from the Subarctic Pacific Ocean - 20_ETSP_OMZ_AT15318 metaG | ecosystem: Environmental > Aquatic > Marine > Oceanic | place: Subarctic Pacific Ocean | collected 2015-01-19
ACGCCAACGTAGAACACGCGGTTGAGGTTGTCTGGTTCAATCTGTCTTTCGCTATCCGCCGCTGCCGTCAGGTCTGTCATCAGGACAACATTGTCGGCCTCCCCGCCTTTTGCGCCGTGGATCGTGGACACTGTGATGCGGGGCGGGGCATTGAACTTCTCTCCTCTGCGAAGGAGGGCAACTATGTAGGCTCGTTCAGCGTCAGGAATTTTATCCAGGGCCTCGTGCCAGATCATATCTCCGCAAGCCAGAAGCCCGTGGTCTTGTTGCAGCGACGGCAGCGTGAAGAGGGCCTCCTCATCCGCTTGAATCTTCTTGAAGCCCCGCTCTACGCGAATGCCAGAGGACATGAGGCCGTACATGGTCTTGGCCGCATCCAGAGCGATGCTTTTCCCCTTCCGCAATTGCTCCCATGCGTTGACGGCGGTCGATAGTTTTGGATTAATGGAAGAGCGGCCCTGTTTGTCGAACAAGAACCCTCCCGATTTAAGCTCGTAATGGCTTGGGTACAGCATGTACCTCGCCTGCGCGAGGATCAGCCATGAGCCTTCTGACATATCAACGTCGTTGACGTCCCTGATACGGCGCACAAGACCCGCTTCTTTTCGTGGCCGATAGACCTTCGGGTACCGCTTATGTATCCGGGTTGCGATGTTCATGGCCACCTCGTGAACGGAAGCTGGGATCCGATACGACTGCTCAAGTGTCTCGCTGCCGCCGGGGAGACCAATGAAGGAGTCCACGTCGGCTCCGGCCCATTTGTAGATGGCCTGATCATCGTCGCCAGCGCAGTACATGCGTTGAGACTTGCTGTCCAGGAGGTGAGCAATGTCCCACTGTAGCGGGGTCAGGTCCTGCGCCTCATCCAGGAAGCATAATTCAAACTCCGGGCAGGCTGTTGGGGCGTAATCCAGGAAACTCACCAGCATGTCCGTGAAGTCATAAAGGCCGTTCACCTTTTTGTATTCGTTATATGCTCGTGTGATATAGTCAACTTCTTCCCAACTGTGGCTCAGAGTGTGGTTTCGGTTGTACTCTTCACGCAAGGGCACCTTCTTCGTAGTAGCCAAGGCCAGCAATTGCAAAACAGGGTGATCCGGCTTGTACGCCTCTTCTCCTTCTTCGGCGGTGCCAGTGACATCTATCCCAACCCGGTTGGCGAACTCCTTTAGATCAGACGACTTTAAGATTTGCTCGGTTCGAAGGCCAAGAACCCTCAGTGCCAGGGAGTGGATGGTACGAAAATAAGGGAGTTCTTTCTGGGGGTCCAGGTTGAATCTCGCGGCGGCGCGATCTCTAGCCTCATAGGCGGCTTTTCTGGTAAACGCCAGAAAGGCAATCCTCTCAGGAGGGACGCCCTTTTCCAGAGCGTTATCCACCATGTTCAGAAGAGTTGTGGTCTTCCCCGTTCCTGGCGGTCCAAATACTCTGAACATTAGAACGGCGGCTCGGCGGTGTCGCCAAAGTCTGGCGTGGGGACCTCTACCTCAACAATGCTGTAGGCGGGGATGCTCCATACGCGGGTGGGTTTGTTCTTGATCCTGATTTGCTCGGGCTCTCCTCCTATGTCACGCAAACGTTGGCTGATGACGTTGGCCTTGTATTCGAAAAAACGATTTTTCCGCAAGTGGCCCCCGAAGTCCTTTAAGCGGAAGAAAGTTCTTTTTTTCTCTTCATCTGTCCAGGGGCGGCGCAAAAGGATTTCTTCCTTGTCGTTGGCCGTCTGCATCGAAGTACAAAACTCCTCCAGCAGATCGTAGAACTGGCCGTTGACGGAGCTATCTTTTGACACCTCTATGATGCTGCCCTCCATTGTGATCATCTCCGATAGAAGGGCGTTCATTCGAGCCTCCCAAACAGGTTTCGCGGCAGTCTCCGGGAAGAAATTAATCTGCTCCACGCAGGCTTTTTGAAATGCGTTCTGGTTCATCAGGGCGTCAGTGTCAAGCTCAACGGGAACACCATTGACGTCTAGAAACCAGACGGGAGGGTCAGAATTGTATTTACGAAGATTAGCCACGGTTGCCGTCAAGCCCCCGCCAATACCGTGCCTTTTTGTTCGGCAAACATCACGGTTACAGTGCGAAACGACAGGCATGTCCCTGCACTTATAGGTGTAATCTTTGCGGCGCAGTTGGCTGGCAACAACATTGACCTCATTGAGGGGCAGGGGAGGCCCCATGTACTGCATGTTAAAGGTCATTATCTGGGTTTCCCAATCGTCCGGAAAAGCTTTCCGGAGATAGACCCCAAGATTGAACAGCCCGTTGTTCCTTGTCCCTTCCGGAAACCCCTGATTACACAAATACTGGAGGCACGGCGGGCCATCCGCCAAACTTTCCGTTTCCTCTTCCAGGGACAACGCAACGATCTGTTCCGGCGTCTGAACCCGTTCCTTGTGCAATTCAAAGAATTGTTCGAGCGTTGCTGCCGTGCCGTCATCCCTGAAGGCGTAGCGCAGCCCTTCTTCGGCATCGAAATAGGGGACTGTCAGGTAATTGCCGGTGTCGTTGGCATGAAGCTTGATTTGTTTCGGGAAAATCTCTGTGTCGGCGCTGTATCCCAGCGCGGCCCTTAACCGTGTCAGAGTGTCCCGCATTTCCCGCGCGGGCATCCACTCTGATGAAAACAGGGACAGGTGCGCTCCACCAGATTTAGACCGGAAGCAAATGAAGGGGAGCTTGTGCCTGTTGATTTTCTCGACAAGGGCTTTGTGGTCTGTGGGGTAGACGTCAACATCGATAGCCCCCCACAGACAATTATTGTCTCGGTTGATGGGGATGATCCCCAGGGCCTCTCCTTGACCGGCGAGGTGCCGGTCCCAATGAGCCGTGGTCCGTGGTTCGTGGTGAACCATGGCTGAACCAACGTTCTTGCCGTTGGCTTGTTTTTTCTCGACGGCGTAGGTGCCATAGGCGTCGGCTAATCCATCAAAGATTGCCGCGAATTTTTCGCTGTTGGACATAGCTTCCCCCTTAAAAGGGGTGGCGGGGGCAAGCCCCGCCACTCCTGGTTAAAACGGGACGCTATCATCCAGACTGGTCTCGGCCCCTGCATCCTGCTGATGCTTCACCTGGACCTGACCACTATCGACGCTTTCTCCAAAGGTTTTGGCCGCGTGATACAGATTAATATCCTTGACCTGTCCTTCCAGAGCAATTTCCCAGCCGTGCCAAGACCCCTTGGCGTTTTCCTGGCCGACAGTTGTCAGCCGGTAAACGTGAGAGAACATTGGCGGCGTGAAGGGTACACCGTTCTTGCCTTGCATCTGTCGCGACAGGACCATCGACATCCACTTACGGCTCTTTTTAAGCTGCGTGGATTTCATTGCGATGAGGGCCCGTTCAGACCCTTCTTTAGACAAGAGCAGCACGTAATGTTGCGCGGTCTGCTCTATGTAATCGCCCTCGCCGCCGACAACGTAGTCCTTGTTGTCGTCCGTGGACCGTTCTGTCGTTGGCCGCTTTTCGCTGGGGCCAAAAATGCCTACGGGGGCACCCGACCCGCCACCTCGCGGGGCCCATTGGATGAACCGTTTCTGGAACGCGCAAGGAATCACAAGTACGCCTTCCTTTCCCGGATAAGCTTGGCCAGTGACGGTATTGTAAATGTCCCCGACCTTTGCCGTCTCAAGATCGTCCAAGATCGGGTCCTGGCGAGAAAGCACTTTGAGGAACGGCAGCGCCAGATCCTCTGCCGTTACATGCTCCAGCCCAAGACCAGCGTCGGCCTCGAACATGGATTCGTCAAGCACGGCAACGGCGGTGCCGTTGCCATTCTTCTTCGCTGGCGTTTTTGCCATGATTAACGACTCCTCTTGATTACGGCCCGTTGGCCGACAAATGCCCCAAACAGATCCATGGGGAAAGAATCCCCACCTTCCATTCGCTCTCTTACCCAACCCTTCAACGTGCTGGGATGAACGCCCTCCTTCTTTTCCGGCAGCAGGCCGTACCCCTCCAGGATTTTCATAAAGTGGTCCGCCTTTTGATCTTCGCCGCGACCAAAAACAATGGACAGTGTGTTCTTGATGATGTCATCGAACCCGTTGTCGCGCAGCCACAAGTAGGCTGCATCGCGGTTGGCGAGAGAAATGTGCCCGCCGTAAAGGTCCTTGACCGTGACCCGTGAGCCGTCATCTAGTTCAAAGGAATTGATGCCCAGTTCGGCCATCATCGACGGTAAGTCCTCCTCGGACTGCCGCCGTAAGTCCTCCTTCTTTTCTTTGAGCAGCGACTCAAGGTCATCAATCTCGGTTTCCTTGTTCCGAATGGCGCGAGCAAGCTCGGCCATGCTTCTCATTTTCTGGGAGTTCTGGGGGTCTAAGCTATCCAGCTTATCGTCAGATGCTGAGTCTGTTTCCATCTCAGACAAGATATCGTCATTATCCATGTTTTCTTCTCCGTGATCCATGGTTCGTGGTCCAAGGGCTTTTGGCCCTTTACAATGATGCGATATTATCGTATACGTGCATAATGTCAAGGAGAAATGTTCAATGACCTATGTTTTTAAAACAGAGCCCTATGAACACCAGCGGCTGGTCTTCAATGAGTCCTGGAGGGAGCCTTTTCACGGGTGGTTCCTGGAGATGGGAACCGGCAAGACCAAGGTCGCGTTGGATAATGCTGCGGCGCTGTTCGAAGAAGGTGAAATCGACTCGGTTCTTATTGTTGCGCCGAAGGGCGTGTACGATAACTGGGTGCAAAGAGAGATCCCGGCACATTTGCCTGATCGAATCGACACCTTGATGGTGCGGTGGCAAGCCAACATCACGAAGAAGTTTCTTGAGCAGATGACGGAACTGGTGCGGCGCACGGATTCTCGCCTTCGTGTTTTGGTTATGAACGTTGAGGCTCTTTCCACGAAGAAGGGAGCCACGGCAGCGTTCCTGTTTCTCGAAAACCATCCCGATAATCTGGTGATCGTGGACGAGAGCACGACCATCAAGAACCGCAAGGCCGCGCGGACCTCAAACATCATCAAGTGCGGGCGGCTGGCCAAGTACCGTCGCATTTTGACCGGCTCGCCCATCACGAAGTCGCCAATGGATCTGTTCAGCCAGTGCGAGTTCCTGGACCGCGAGGCGTTGGGGCACAAAAGTTACTACGGGTTCCAGGCCCGATACGCGGTAATCCAGAGGCGCACTTTAGGGCGGCATTCTTTTCAGGAGATCAAGGGCTATCGTCGTTTGGATGAACTGGGGGAGAAACTGGGCACGTTCTCGCACCGCATCCTGAAGGAGGAGTGCCTGGATCTTCCCGACAAGATCTATGTCAGACGCAACGTTCAGCTAACAGATGAGCAAAAGCGCGTCTACAAGGAGATGAAGAAGTTTGCGCTGGCGCAAATTGACGCGGGGGAACTGGCGACTACAACGTCCGTTTTGACGCAGATCATGCGACTACAACAAATTGTCTGTGGGTTTTTGCCCTCGGATGAAGGCGGGATTAAGCCCCTTCCAAGCAACCGGTTGACAGAACTTTTGGACACGGTTGAAGAAATTCAAGGCAAGGCGATAATCTGGGCGGCGTGGGTCCACAACGTCCAAGAAATCACTGATGCTTTGCGCCGCCGGTTCGGGCCCGAATCGGCGGCATCCTTTTATGGCGAGACGCCACAAGATGAGCGACAGCATACCGTCGATCTTTTCCAAGATCAAACGTCGCCGCTCCGGTTTTTCGTGGGGACGCCCAAGACGGGAGGCTACGGCCTGACCCTGACCGCCGCGAATACCGTGATATATCACGCTAATTCCTATGACCTTGAAACGCGCCTGCAATCTGAAGACAGGGCTCACCGTATCGGGCAGGAAAAATCCGTGACGTATATTGACCTAGTTGCGGAGGGTACCATCGATGAGAAAATCCTCGACGCCTTACAGGCCAAGGTTAACATTGCTAGCGACGTGCTTGGAGAAGAGACCAGGAAATGGTTCAGCTAGCCCAGCCCTTTTTGATACCCGGTATCACGATGATAGCGTAAGACTTCTTTGCGGTTGCCTTCGCTCTTTGTCGAGCAGTGGATCCAGCCGCTGTTCTTGTCGTCGTCGGTGTAGCCTTCAAGAATAAGCTGGTCAAAATCCAGGTTGTCCCTGATCCAGGACGCAACGAGGTGATTGTCTACCCCAGGCAACTCAAAATCCGCCGCCTCGCCCTTGGCGTGTTGGCTCTTTTTGCTTGAACCAATCGCCTCACACAACTGCGGGCTTCTGTATCCGGAGCTAGGCGAAAAGGCTATCCCGAAATGCGCTCGCACAGGTTCCAGAATCGTTGTGCAAAGTCGCTCCAACGCAGGAAAGTGGTGCGGCTCCGGCTCGTTGTGGATGCCCATCCGAATGGCGGTGGAGCTTTTTGTCAGTTCCGCCAGGGTGAAATGCGGCGACAGGTTGTACGTCATAGCAAAGCGATCAAGGCTACGATGCCGATAAACACGATGGGAACAAGCGTCATAATGGCGAGGTTGATTAGTATGGGTTCCATGGGGTACCTCCTTTATAGAGAGGCTAACATAGTCCCATACTTCTTGTTATGCAAGGCTACCTATGCCTTGTGAGGCGGAAAGTTGCTGACGCTCTTTACGGGCGTCCGCCATACTAAGAATCTCATCGTGAGGAAACGCTTGGCCGTATGTCAGACCTCCCGGCGCTACTGCGGCGCTCGGGGCGGCGCTCGGGGCGGCGCTCGGGGCGGCGCTTTGAGGGGGCACAACGGGCGGAACTGGCGGTGCCACGACTTGCTGCGGCGGGGGGGAGGACCACAATTTTAGAAGCCCTGGGAACGGCTTCTCACTTGTGACATGGCCGTATGGATTTATAGTAGGTCGTGTGGTTCCGCCATGAACCCAGCTTCTGTCTAGCTCCCTTTTTGCCTGCGCGGCTGCTTGAGCCTCATCCTGTGTTTGATACACATCAACATCAGGATCTGCCGCCGTGATCCCGGCTGCACCCAACGCGGCTATATAATTTCGAGAAATCCTGTACTTGTCTCTGGCGCTCATTCCTCTTTCAATAAGGGCCTTGAAAAGCTCCTTATCGTTCAGGGCTTCCCAGATAATGTTTTGATACGCGGAGAGGGGCGTTCTGTTGACGGCTGTTTCCAGGGCTTGAGCACCCGCAGCGGCAGCTTGTAGCTGGGCCCCTTCACCCTTTATTCCCAACACCTTTTTAACGCCTTCGCTTATCGACGCGCCCATCCTTGAACCCGTTATACGGATCATAAGTCTGGCCCACATATTGGGGTTGTCGAGCATAACTTCTTTTTCGTCCAGGACCCTTCGGGCTGTGGCCCGTCCAGCCTCTTGTGCGGCATCCCCCAAAATCGTTGCTGGATCCATTGCTCTCTTTGGGAGAAGCTCTAGTTCTTCAACTATTTCCTTCCCCGTAAGTCTCTCCAGGTTTACTCCTTGAGACATTAGTTGTTCAAACTTATCCACGTACCCAATTATCTCGGCTTCGGTCTTTACAGAGCTTGACATTAATCTATCAAGCCGTATCCGTTGCGTGTCTGTAATCAGCCCCTCGCTGATCAGCATTTGAATGGGGCTCGGACCTCCGCTACGTCCACCTAAAGGAGTGTACAAGTAATCCCGGAACGCTTTAAATGACATCGGATCACGACTGTTTCCTCCGGCATGGGCCCAGGCGCTGTCAAAAATACCATGCACCAGACCCTCCGCAACCTCTGGGTCGCCCGTTTCCTTGGCCCCTCTTATGGTTCTTCGCAACCAGCCTACACCATCTTTTCCTTTTAAGTTGTCCGCTATAACTGCCGAAGGATTTGTGTCCGCCCCCAGGAAGTCCGCAAACGCCAGGGATTTAACTTGCTCCTTATTTAAAGCACTGGTCGGGTCTTGGGCGTCGGCAAATCTTGCCTTCGCTATTTGTGCGTTTTCCAGGTCGTTTTTTATGTTCGGAAAAAAGTTATCTAAAAGGGTAGCGTGTTCTACGAGAAAGTCTGCCGTGTCGCGGTCTTTAACAAGACCCGTTTCGCTGTCCACGACCCTGGCCGCCACAGCCCGCATCAGGCTCACTTGTGCGGCTCTGACGGTCTTGAACCTGTCTCCTCGTGCCATGGCGTCTGGACCTTCTACTATCCCAATTGCAGCACGGGTGAGGCTGTCCATCATCAGCCCTGCTTCAGTGGGGGACGCGTTAAGGAAGAGGTCCTGTAATTGCTCCGGCATCAAAACGTCTGCGCCGAATGGGTCTTTCCCCGTTACTTGTCGTATCTTGAAGGCGCGACTGAAAACGTCATTCCCGGCCCTTGACCATGCAACGCCCTCTTGTAGAGCCGCCCAAGCTTTACGGGCCGCGATACGTGCGGCTGGATCCAGGCCGCTTAAAACGGGGTTGCTTGCCGTGTTTGCCATGTCGTCCAGAAGAGACCGCTCCAGTTTACCTAAAGCACGAGCTTCGTTTGCGTTTAGGACTATGTTTGAACTGGCGGCGCGGGCGTACTTGAGAATATCACTTCGTATCCTCTGCATCTCCATGACGCTTAGTTCAGGAACTGTGTCGGGCCGGTCTACTGGCGCGGCTCTGAAGTCAAGTTGCGCCTGTTTATTGGCCGCTATATTCGCTTTAAGCTCGTCCAGTTGGTTTTGAGCCTGGACCACTGTCTTGGGCGGATTAGCCTGTAGGTTGGTTGATTTTTTCTGCGCGGCCAATAAATTTCGCTGGGCTTTCAGCAGGGCGATTTGTTTGTTCGCAAGGTCTTTTGTGGCACTTCGGATTCCTGGTCCAGTATCTTTCCAGTTTCCAACAGGGCTCCAAGTATAAGTGCCGGAAAATCTTCCCGTCTTTGCGTTAGCTTCAGCGGCAATCTCCTCAAGAGCCTTGATAGACTTTTCCAGCGCGTCATCTTGCTTTTTCCCTTGGCCCCATCCCGCCGATCTAAGGTCATTAAAGTTTGCCCAAGCGGCGTTAGCCGCCGCGTTGGCTTCATCAGAGTGAGCGTCCTTAGAAATGGCGCTCCAGTCCTGAAAGTCCCCTTCCCTCGGAGACCGCATCGTCTGGCCAATCTCGAGATTGGCGATACGGTTTACTGTTCGCGTGTTTAGTGCTCGGACTGAAGCGGCGGTAGTGCCGTCTAAGCTCTCGGCAAGAGCCAGCCCTATCTGTTGACGCGCTTCGATAAGATCACGGCCATGGTTTGCTTCAAGCCCGTTCACTTCCTCTTGCAATTTGGTGACTGTGGCGGACCTACTCTTTGTAACTTTATTGGCGTCGTTGACGGTCTTCTGACGCTTACCTACTGTTTCGCGGTATTTTATGTATGTCGGCGTTTTTCCTGTGAGGGCTAAACGGGCCCCTTCGGCTACGGATGCTTTCAGCGCGGCTTCTGTTTCTGCGACATCCGGGCGTAATCTTTCGATTAGAGCACTAACGCTTCTAGGTATGCCGGGGCCCACAGGAAAGCCGTCCGCAATCAACTGGTCTACGGTGTCGTAGGTGTTGGTAGCTCTAACCGTTACGCCACTTTCGGCGGCAAGCGTGGATGCGTTGCCAAAAAGCTTTCTTTCTTGCCTTCTCCAGCTTGCCCGTGATGCCTCAACGGCGCTCTTTATATTTTCTCCCGCTTGCCTTGCAGCTTCATCACTTAAAACACGGGCTTTAGCAACACCCGCCGTGGGAAACTCCTCTAGTCCAGGAGGCGTTTCCCCTACTTCCCTAAGAGCAACGTTAACGTCCGCGCCATCTTCGGTCCTTCCGAGAGTGGTACGGAAGCCTCTCGGAGACAACACCCTGTCGGAAGCGTCCGCCGCATCCTTCAGCCTAAGATGGTATTCTGTCTCCAGCAGCCCTCTATACATCTCTTCCTGTAGTTGTGCTCTCGCGGCAAGAACACTAGGCTCAGACGAGCCCGCCATTACGTCCAGTAAACCTTGTACTGTCCGGAGGTCGTTTTTGATCCCATCAACAGCGGCGCCAACCTTTTTCGGGTCATCCATTTGTCGGGCCAAAGTTCTTCGTGCCTGGACTACTATCGCCGCAGCTTCCGGGGGTAAGGTCGTGGCAACGTCTAATTTCGCAGGGTTCTCAACACCCAATTCCTCGAATAATTTTCCTATAAAGTTTTCGTCCTCCAAAGCATCTAGCCACTCTCTTGGATTAGAAAAATCTCGTACAACTTTTCCGTCCGCATCAACGACAGGTTCGAGGGCTTCCATCATCTTGATGAGTTTGGCACCCGAATTGGTTACGCGGCCCCCCGGTCCTGATGCACGGATCAGGTGTCTAATGCCGTCGGTGACAGCTAATCCGCCGTTTCCTATTAACTGGAATGGGGAGAGAAAACTTCCAACAACTTCGGCGGTAAACCTTGCTCCAGGGTTTCCAGGCAAGGCTTTTTCTGAGGCACCCCCGTATACGGATGATCCGCCTATAGAAGCCACTTCTGCGACCCCCGCCGCAAAGGGCCTTTTTGCGGTCATTTCACCGGCCCCGCGAATAAAACCCTCTAAGAAATTAGTTCCCTTTGCAGTTCCCCGTAACACTCTTGAGGAACTTTCCCCCCACACTTCCATAAGATGTCGAGCGCCCATATCAAAAGGTTTGCGGGCCAGTAGGTAGGGCGCACCAAGGTAACCAAGGCCCTCCCCAAAAATTTGAGCCCCCGTGGCCACTCCCGGATCAACAAGGGTGGGATCATAAGGAAGGGTGGGGAAGAGGCCCTTTTCTAGTTCACCGCCCGCAAGAGCACCTGCGACTGTGCCGATCAAAAATCCTCCGACAGTGGTGAAGGGCATCGCCGGGGGGAAAAAACCTCCGGCAAGAAGGCCCGCTTTTCCGCCCGCCCATCCTCCAGCTAACGCTGGAATAGTTCTAGCGGCCCCTCTAGCCGCCTGTTCCATCAAAATGTCTGATGGGGTTTGGGTCTGGACGTACCGCCCATCGACCATCGTGCCGGAGGTGGAATATATGGTCCGCCGGAAAATATCCTCGTCCGACACTTCTCCTCTCTCCAGGAGCAGGGGGATATTGTAGCCAAGGCCCGGAGTTTTACGCACCTGTTCTTGAACGGTGCGGGATCGAATGATGTCGTAGGGGGTGATGCCTTCTTTTGCCAAAAAATCCAGGTCCATACGGATTCTTGGATCTGGGTCGGGAAGGGTCGTTTCTTGTCCGGTGAGAACTTCCGACGCCCCGGACAAAGAAGGGGGTGCGGCTTCGGGTGCGGCTTCGGCTCCGACTGCGTCGTCTTTAGGGGGTGCGCCGGAACTTCCTTCCAGAGTGTACTGGTCCGCTGTCTCTGGGCTTAGTACCACGGAAACGCCAGGGGGCGGCTGCGTGTGAACAGAAGGCCCCGCCCCAAGAAAAAGTTCTTTGTCTCCGTTACTCATTTTTCGCCTCGGGGTTTATTCGGCCACGATCCATCGCTCTTTGTATCGCGTCCTCTTTATCCTCAGTGCTCACTCCTTCGCCCTCACCTCTAACGGCTTCATATAGCGCAAGAAAGGACCCTTGAAGAGCGGAGTACATAGGAAGGGCCTGTCTGGCTTTACTTAGGGCCTTTGGATCGTTTTTGGTGTACTCTTCAGGATTGTCTACGATAGACTGGGCTTTGGCTACTTGTTGAGCAAGCCACTTGGAGGTCTCTAAATATCCCGCTGCCGCCTCGTCGTCAGTTGTAAAAACAGAGGGGGGAGGCATTAATTTTTTTTCAATGTCCTCCAATTCCAACCAAGCTGTCCTGCTTCCGAATTCTTTTACAGCCGTTTTCACAGATAATTGTAGACGGTTGATGAGGGCGGTGACTTCAGGTGCTTTAGAAAAGTCAGACCATCCAACACCCTTACCAAACATATTGAAATCACGGAAGGTGGCCGCAAGAAAACTACCGGCCAGGGCTACGGCCTTTGGAAGGCCCGTGGCGGCTTCTATATCTGCGCCAACTATGCCTTTACGGGCTTTCTCTATCGTTGCCATTATCTCGTTGGCGGTATCCCGTTGTACATTACTAAGCTCCGTCGTCAACCTGGGCAATCCTATAGTGGCGTCGGCGTCTGTTGCAGCTTCAATTCTCCGTCCATCTCTGACTACAACAGGTGTAGGCGGGGGCGGCGTTTTTCCTCCACGTATTATTGTAGCGGCCCCGTCTCCTGTTTGTGTATCCCCGTTAGCATCTTCCGCCCCTATTAGGGGAGCTACCATATGGCCTGCCCCTACACCCCCGGCTTTTTTCCTCGCTTCGATCATGTCCCCTCTTCTTTCCACAGCCTGTTTGACATAATCATCAAGCGTGTTTCCGGGTAGCCATCCAGATGTTCCATCCGGCCTCTGACCAAACTTTCTTTGCTGCCAGTATGTTATGGCGTTAGTTAGTTCAAGCGCCTTATCCGGATTTGACCTATCAAGGGACCCGTCTGCATACGCATCAAGCACCGCTTTTTTACTGAACATGGCAAGTATCCTGCCGTTCAGGCCCTTGCCAAAGGCGTTCAGACCGGCGGCGGCGTTTTTGGCGGCAGCAAGTTGTTCCTTGTACGTCTTGTCCACAGCCAGTACGTCGGCTCTGTGCTGCATCATTTCGTCGTTGAAGCTTTTGAGGTCCGCTCTCGTTGCCCCTCTTTCACCCATTACAGCAGCATGTTGATCCACGAGTGCTTGTGCTTTCCGTTCGTCTAGGGCTAAAATCGCTCTGCGGTGGTCCCGAAGGAAAGCGTCATTTTCCGCATCCGTGGCCCATTTCTTGTCCCGGAATTCCTCCAGGGAGTTTTGTGCTCGGGTCTTTAAGCCAAAGTCGTCTGCCTGTCGTTTCTTGTCGAAAGCAAGGCGCTGCTCGGCAAGATTTTGTTGCTGCTGTTGGAACGTCGTAATTTGCTGGGACTGCTTCAACTGCTTCATCTGAGCGTTGGTTTTGAGGCCAAGTATTTCCTGCGCGTTTTCGTGTCCCGCTGCTATCTGAGCCAGTTTGTACTGTTGTCTATTTTTCTCAAGCTTCTCGTTAATTTCTGCTTGTGCTTGTTGCCGTTGATCAAGACCAAGTTCCATTGTGGCTCTCAGGTCTCGTTGTAGCTGTCTATCATCCCCTGCAAGCCGCTCTTTCCAGTTTCTTGCAGTTTCTCCTTCCTTCTGATCAAAAGACATTTGTGCACGAAGCACTGTTGATCGAAACGCTTGCGTGGCTTCTGTTTCGGCTCTTTTGTATATTGCAGCTTGTTGCGCCGTTTGCGCTTTTTCCGCTGCTTGTAGGGCACCTATCCTGGCCGCTCTTTTGCCTTCGGCGGCTTTCGCGCCAAGTTGGGCTATGTTGGCAAAGGGTACTTTTGCGGCAGCGGCCAGCGCCTCGGCAGGGGAGCGGCCACGCAGTTCTGCTGGAGGAGCGGCCAAGTTCAAGCCAAGTTGCGCCATTTGCGCCCAGAACGCGGCCTTGTCCGCCGCCGGATCTCTGGCGGCGACTTTCTCGTACAAGGGCAAGCGTTCTTCGTAGAGCGATTGTACGTTGCCTGTAAGGGCTTCAGGGCTAACACTTGCGTAGTCCGCCAGAGTTTTTGCTTCAACCTTTCCTGCCGTCGCGAAGTTCTGAACTACCGGCGAGTTGCGAAATCGATTTACCGCACCGCCAACGGCGAACCCTTGAGGGGTTCCGTTAAGGGTTGGTCCTTGGGCCGTGGGATCTGGTCCAGGCCCCATTGGCGGTGGTCCCATAGGCGCTGCCCCCATAGGCGGCGCTTCTGGTTGGCCTGCCGCCATCAGAGCGCCGACGCCCTCTTCCATGCCACCTTCCATCTGGACACCGCCAGCGAGTTCCTGCATCAGGTTCCCAATGCCGCTGTCCATGGCCCCTTCTTCGGTCATCATTATGGCCGGTTGCACGAGAGCCAAAACGGATTCGGGCGTCTCGCTGGCGTCTTCCTCCCCGACTAACCCGCTAAGTTCCTTGTACCGCTCCGAGATGGGACGGTCGTCGCCCCGAATGGCGTTGATGACTTCTTCGAAATCCTGGGCGCTGTCCAGGCCCTCCATCATGTTTGTTACCATCTGCTGGCCCATTTGCTCGCCAGCGGCAGCGCCCTGCTGTTCGGCTCCGGCCAGGGCCGCTTGCAGATCCTGCGGGATGGCGGCTCCAGCGCCTCCGGCTCCAGCGCCTCCGGCTCCAGCGCCTCCGGCTCCTGGTGGCGGGGCCATAGGCGGGGCGGCTACTGGGGCTGCCGCCATAGGAAGAGGAGTGCCCCCGCCCTGAAGAAACATTGGTCTTTTGTATACGTTCATCAGAATATCCCCAGGTTTTTTGCGCCCGCCGCTGCGCTCAATCCAGCTATGCCCAATCCAGCCACTTGCTGGAAGGGGGACACGCCAGGAGACGTGGCCGTGGTCAACGTCTGTTGTGCCGAAGGCGTTCTGGACTGGATGTCCTGCAAGAAGCTGACGCGCTGGAACGGCTCGAACTGTCGTTGTAGCTCATTTTGCCGCCTTGCGTCCAGAAGAGCTTGGTTCCGTTGCAGGTCTATGCCGCCAAGGGCGGCTAAGTTTTGCAGGTCTGCGGCCTGCAATTTGCTTTGAGCCTCGCCCAATTGGCCTTGGACCTGCCCAAGTTGCCCGAAAGCCTGCCCCAAGCCGCCTTGTATACGGCCAACGTCCGCCTGGGTCGCACCCAATTGTCCAAGTTGGGACCCCAACGTACCGCGTTGTGCG
>Ga0098059_1001031_pt1 | contig 14620 bp, 3 predicted proteins | sample 20_taG_FD_92580 | JGI IMG/M metagenome (GOLD analysis project Ga0098059, IMG submission 92580) | Marine viral communities from the Subarctic Pacific Ocean - 20_ETSP_OMZ_AT15318 metaG | ecosystem: Environmental > Aquatic > Marine > Oceanic | place: Subarctic Pacific Ocean | collected 2015-01-19
CCACCATCTTGTCTAAATCTAGGATCTAAAATATGTTCTCTACCTTTATTATATGAGCCTTCTCTTAATCTCATTTGTTCTGTGTAGTCCATTTCACCACCTTCATCCTTTTTCCATTTAGCTGCATTACGTGCAAAATTAGCCATCTTTACTACAGATGGAGGATACTTATCTTTATTAGCTAAAACCTTTCTAGCAGCTTCCTGTACGCCCATACCACGTGCTTTAGCCCATTTAGTAAACTTTCCTCTATTTTCTTTTTTAATTTCTATACCTGACTTTGCAAAAGGATCAGTTTCTATACCTTCTAATACATCTACTGGTTGAGATTCTAGTTCTTCATTTCTTGCTAATAATTGTGGATTAGCATTTACTTCAGATGGGCTGGAAGGACCAGGTGGTTCAGCTTTTACTGCCACTTGTTCAAATACAGTTTGAACATCTTCTTGTTGCATTCCCCCCATCATAAGTGCTTGAGCTATAAGTTGCTGATCTACTTCTTGTTGAGTCAATTCTAATATAACATCAACAATATCTTTTCCATTATTTATAGACATAGAAATCATTTCACTAACTTGTTGTACTCTAGGATCAACTTGTTGTGTTTCATTTCTCATTCCAGGTTGTTGTGGAATCATCTGTCCGCCTTGTTGTTTTACACTTATTTTGTTTAAATTCACTTTGCTCATATTATAATATTAATATACAAATAATTAAGGAGATTCACTAATATTTAAGGTTTAAGAATCATGTGCTAGATGAGTCATAATATAATTAGGAACACTCATACCTTCCTTTCTTGCATCTTTTAAATATATCCGGTTTAGTTTATCATATATTTTTTTACTTTGTTCATCTCCTCCTTTTCCATTTATATAATCACTATACATTTTAATTATTTTATTTTCACCACCTTTACGTTTAAAGTAAAGATCTCTTATTGATTTATACTCATCATTAATTAAAGCATCTTGGATATTCTCTTGGACATGTGGTCTTCTTTGAGTATTTTCTCCCCGCAATATCATCTTAATATATTTACTAGTCTCATCAGGTAAATCATCTAACCAGTCAAATGAATTATAGATATCTTTTCCTGCGTTTTTAAATTTAGTAAACCATCCTCTAGCTTTCTTAGGCCCTAAGCTATACCCTGCTAGAGTTTTTGCCAATCTTACGTCATCTAATTGATTTGGTTTATCAACCCATTCAGAATTATATATCCTATTCATATACCAGTTCTGAACATTGTAATTATCTTGAGGATTAAATGGATCTAATTCAGAAACTTTATTAGCCTTTTTATAATCTTCTATAACATCTTGCCCAATCTGCCCTAATCCCATATAACCTTTATCATTTTTTATAGATGGGTCTAAATTTGATTCTACAAATGCTTGAGAAAACAATAGATTAGGAGTAATACCTGAAGTTTTATCTGGAGTAATTCCTGGAACTTCATTAGATTCCATTATTTCTTTTCTTATAATCTCATATCTAGATGGAATAGTAGGTATTGCTACATTTGTATTATCTTTTTCCATTTGTATAATAGGTAGCTTATCCCAGTCTTCTTGAGTAAGAACTTGTTCTCCTCCATCTTGTTGTAACTCATCTACTGGAGCTATTCCATACTCTTCTGCTTCTGATGCTGAATAAATTCCTACTGGTACAGCCATTGTAAAGATATTTTTTAAATGTCTGGTCATCTGATCTTTAGGAATTTTCTCATATCCTTTTAGCCAGTGTTCTTTATAAATATTTAGTCTTGGATCATTTAATTTTATATGACCAAATATTGGATTCTGCCAAACATCTTTATCTTTACTTAATTCTAATAAAGCTTCTTTCATTTGTTCAGGTGCATCATCAATAAAACTTTTCCATTGAGCATTTGTCATTTCAGCCATGTATGGACCTTTATAGCCTCTAGGAGCTCCAGCTTCTATTAACTCTTCAGGAGACATTCTGTTTGGATTTAAAGGTTTACCAATATTAAAATGTGCATTATCATGTATTCCTCCAGGACTTGGTCTTACCTCTCCAGATTTTAGAATATCCATTAAACCTTCATCATCACCAATCATTCTGTATCCTGCTTTTGGATTAGGTTTAAAAGCAAGAGGATTAACCTTATATGCGTTTTGTAAAATATCATCTAATTTCTTAGGAACTTCTTTTAACATATTTTTAAACACATTAACTATCCCACGTTGAGCTTTTGGTATATCTCCACCATACTTTTTATTATAAAAATTCATCACCGCCTCCAGAAGATCTTCTGCATTTTTATATACTTTTCCGTCATCCCTCATTATCTGCACCAACTTAGGTGGTAGTACATATTCTCCTGCTCTTGATGGATTTCCTACGCCTCCACTCACATTTCTAGCCCATTTAGTAGAATTTTTTACAGCCAATTCTTCAGCCATTTCTGGACTTACGTATCCAGTAAGTAATCTTCTATCAGCATTAAAAGGTAATAATTTATCTGGATTAGTTGCATTTTTAGTGAAATTTACATAAAACTCTTCAATCTGATCACTAAACCAACTACCATCTTCATAAGGTGCACCTTTTGTTCCTTGTTTATTAGCATCTTCTATTCTATTTAGCAAAATTGCACGCTTTTTTGGTATTAGCTCCCCATTTATACCTACTACCATATCTTCTGGTATATCTACTACATTATCTACTACATCATCTGTTTTGCCTAGTAAATTATCAAGATACTTCAGCATTTTTGTACCACCCTTCTTTATAATACTCCTTATGCTACCATGTTGAGCTTTAGGTAGTTCCTTACCATACCTTGCATATATAAACTTATCTGCTTCCTGATTAAAATCAGAATCTTGATAAGATATAGTATTTAGAAGCATATTTATTTCATCATTACTATATATCTCTTGTAGGTTTTTGAATTGTCCATGTGATCCCATAATCTCTAGCATTTCAGGTGTAACCTGTGAATCAAAAATACTAGGTAATCCTTTTTCTATTCTTATTGGATCAGTCTGGTAACCATATCTAATAGCATTTAATCTGGCTCTTACCTCTGTAGGACTTCCTACATATCTTAAATCATTGATATCACTTTTACTTAAATCAGTGGTATTCTTAAGATGTTTAATATTATTTTTAGTAAGATCTTCAATTAATTTTTGATCTGATAGTGGCATATTTAATTTACCAAAACCCACTCCTCCATCAAAGTCTTGAGAATGTGATAGTTCATGTAGTAATATATCTTTAGGAGCAAATCCATAGCCCCAAGCTGGTCCTTTTAAAAGTTCTTCATCAAGTTGAATACGGTGGGGTCCTCTATTATATTTTCCACTAACCTTACCACTACCTATTTCAATATCCACATTATCTAACAAATTATCTCTTTGAAGAGTTCTCTTTTCTATTAACTTTTCATTTCCATCAAAGCTATTACTTAATAATTGTTGACCCATAGGAGAGTGTAGCCAATTCTTTAAAAAGTCTTTTTGATCTGTGCCACTAAAATCTAAACCATACTGTGCTTCCATTATAGACCCATCTACTTCACTATCATTTACCATAGCTACCTTATTCATTAGTTCAATAAGGTCTTCATCTGATTTAATATACTCTTCTAAATCTTTGAAACGTGCATTCAATCTTATTCTGGTATTCTTTCTTGCCTTGTTAAGATCCTCTTGGGTAAAATCACTTTCTGTTGTATCATATATATTTTGATCATCTAAAAGATAACGGAACTCTTGTAGTCTTGCTTTTACCTCTGCTGGCATTGTATAATAGTAATTTTCTTTAAGTAGATCCAAATCATTATCTTTTACATTTGAAAGTAGTAAGTCTCTTATAGGAGCTCCCATTCTGTTATTTACATCAGTTGCTATATGATCCCATTCATGTATAGGTGTAGTGTTATATGACCATATAGGATTCTCAGATGTAAGTGCAGAATACTCTGGTCTAAATAAAACTTTTCCTGCATATTGGGGGTATTCGGGATCAAGAGGAAATTTAGGAAAGGCTAGTCCTTGAGTATCATCTCTACTTTCAGATAATTCACTAGACTCAGGTAAGAAAACTACAGGTGCTTGCATTACATTCTCTAATCTAGTCTTTGTTTCTGCTGCTATCTGCTTATCTGTATAATCAGGGAACTCGTTCTTTAATCTATTTTGATACATTTGAGAGTTCATATAATTCTTTAAGAATTGATATTGTTTTACTCCTTCTTCATTTACACCACCACCTTCTTGATATTTAGATTTCCAAGAGCCTAGACCAAAAGCTATAGCAGCTTCTTTGTCATCACCAAATTCTATAAGTTCACCTCTTTTTTTAGCTTCATTATATATATTCATCCAATCTTTCTCTCCTGACATATCTATCCATTCTCCATCAGAGTTTTGGAATAATGATGGAAATCCATACCATTTACCATCAACTATCTCAGCTTTCATTAGATGTGTAGACTGACTTCCATCCTCATTTATTCTTACACCCTTTCTTTTTGGAATTTCTATTCCTGTTTGTGCTCCTAGAAGATCTCCACTATTTTGCATATATTTAGATACTGTAGAATTATATAACTTTTTCTTTGCTTCATTCTTTTCAGAATCCATTAAATTATCATCCAGATTAATCCCCTCTAGATCATCTATAAAAGGAGAACTTATAAGACCACTTCCGCTTAGCCTATCTATTTCTTGAGTTAGACGGAAATCCATCTCATTATTTGCCGGTCTTCCAGCATCCTCTGCAACATCATATATTGACTGAAAATATTTCCACAATTTAGGTTGATAAGTACCTGTCTGAGTAGAATCAACTCCACCATCCTCATTTCTAGTTGATACTTGATACTTACCTCCAGTCTGAGAATAGTCATTAGGATCAAAAAATCCTTCATCAAATGTTACATCATCCCCATAAAAATTTGATCTATTTTGCCAACCTGCCCATGTTCCTAGTTGAGATTTAGTAGTTATACCAGAATCTCTTGTTATATTCTCAGCATCCTCAGTACCATGACACATACCCATATAACAAGTAACATTATTATCTTCAGGTAAATACTGGTTTAATACTTCTGCAAATGTATCCACAACACCCGGAGTATGAGCATACATATTACTTCCTTCTTCTTGGTATTTTATACGGGATGATTCAGAAGGCATAATTTCACCTATCTTTCCATCTCCATGTTGCATTATTATTATATCTCCATCAGGATCCAAATCTTTTAGGTATGAACCATACATGGTTGCCATCTCTTCACTACTTAAATATTTATTATTTTTATATTTCTCATTTAGGTCAGATTTTCTATCTCTAAGAATAGCATAATCATTATATCCCTCAGATGCCTCTAACTCATTCGTCTGTTTTCTCCACTCATCATAACTTATTGCATTATTCGCATACAGCCTATCAATACTATCCTTCTCTTGATATATCTCATTTTGGTTTATCTCGTCCTGGAGTACCTTGTATTCAGGCTTAAATACCTTATTAGTAGGCTTAGCTATCCAATTTCCTTCACCATATTTTTTATTAAGAGATGGTATCATTCTCTCTAAATCAGTGCTGAAATATTCTGGATCTTCTGCATCATATAGAATAACAGCTTTTTTTGTATTAGCAGATGGTGGAACTATTGGTAATGGAGATGTTGGTGGTATAACTGATTTCATACCCATACCTTTTTGTGCTAAAGGGACTTTTGAACCTCCCATTTGTTTGTATATATTAGGGTTAGTTAAATCAAACATACCACTATTACCTACTGCTGATTTTAATTGTTTACCGTCTGGGAAAACAATTTCCCAAGCATCTTGCATAGTTTTCTTATCTACTATTCCTCTTGTCTGATCTTTTATAGCAGCATCAAAATGAACAGGAAAATTTGTTCCAGGTCTATTAAAATTAAATAAATCAAGTGGTAAACTTTCATCTATTTTGTTAAAACCACTGGTTTTACCAAAAGGATAAATATCCCCACCTACATTATCTATTAATCTACTAGATGAAATAGGATTTATTGTATTACCATAAAGTTCATAAATGTTTGCTTCAGCTATATCACCTGGTTTTGGACCTGCAGATAAAGAATAACTACTTGCTGTTGTTTTGTTTGGTGTTGTGTAAATACCTACACCAGAGTACCCAGCATCACCTTCTCCAAACCTTTTTGGATCAAAAAAATCAAACTTTTTGCCTGATCCATGATAAACTATCATTGGTGAACCATCTGAATTTACTAATTTAGAGTTACCAAATGCCTTTTGAAAGTTTCCACTTCTCATTTGTACAAATTGTTCAGGTGTTCCAGTGAATGCACTTCCATCTGCATTCTTCATCCAAGTCTTATTTGCTTTTGTTGTTTCTTCTATTAAATGATATTCCTGTAATAATTTTTGATTTCCAGGAATAGCTTTATTCCACTTACCCCAATCTATTTGAGAGTTAAAATTCTTTGAACTTTCAACAAGATCTTGTAAATACTTAACTCCTTTTCTTAAATATGGTTTTAACCGCCCTAAACCCTTTTGTGCTTTAGGTAATGGACCACCATATTGTGCAACTGGTACTTCAAATACCATATCTCCTGGAAATTCATAATTCATACCAGGCATCATCATTTGCTCATTTCCTAAATTATCCACACCATATACAGGAAACTCAACATCTTCCATTGTAATATTTCCTGACTCAATAATGTTTAGAGGATTATCTACATCATCACTATAATATTTATATCCTTCAATAGATAAAAATTCTGATATATCAGTTATATATTCATTTGGTCCACCCGGAAGTCCTATGCTTTTTCTCTTTGCCATATTATCTCATTGATAGATTAAGTTTGGTATTATTAAGTCTTAATAACATTTTTCTATTATTAGAGGTTCTTCTTCTTAAAAGTACATGATTAGAATAGTGTCTAAATTTCTTACGTTGAGTTTCTGGTTTATTATAATTTAAATTAATACTATTAAGTGTTCTTACATATCCATTACATGCTGTACTCCAAACTGGTTGTTCAGCATTACTAAATTCTCCTCTATCATTAGTTATATCCCAGAATTGATTTAATCTAAATTTTTGCTCTACTTTAGAAGCTAATACATCTATACTTGATGGTCCAATAACTGGATAATTTAATTCATTCCATGGATCATTGTATGGTGCCATATTTAATAAAAGTAATCCAGATACTTGTTCATTGTTATATATAGTAGCTTGATCAAAGTTAAAATTCAAATCTTCCCATGAATCACCACCACAAGAATTACCCATAGTTCCTTTATAAACATATGTTTCTAATTGATATTCAATACTTCTAATAGTATTTACTGACTGACCTGTATTACTAATTAAATCTATTTCCCATGGATAATCTTTTCCATAGTAATTAGCAAATAGATCACATCTATCATTATGTCTCCAGAATGACCCAACATTATAATTTGGTTCTACACTTATAAAAGTATTATAGTTACATAATAGTGGATTTGTATTTACCCATGTTGGATCACCTATTGCTCCTAAACCATTAGGGAATGTAGTTGGACAAACACCTGTACTTGTTAATGTACCACCTGTATCACAATCACAAGTTACCTGTCTACAAATAGGTCTTAACTGTGGATCAACATCACATGTACCAGTTTGATCAGTGTACCAACCAGATGTTTGATTTGGATAAACTAATGTATATCCTGTTGGACACGTACATGCATAAGGAACACCACATACTGCACCTGCAATTTGTGCTGCCACTGCTTGCATACTTGCTTGATTTTGTGCATCAGCACCAAATTGATTTACCCCTGGATTTGCACCTGTAGGAGGAGTGGGTGAACCAGTCCAAGTAGTATTAGTAGCTGAATTTATTAGTGTTGATGATACAGCAGGGCTAGTTTGGTTTTGCCCTACAAATAAACCATAAATTTCTTGTGCAGTAGATCTATTACCTAAAAAGGCTTGACCTGCTGCCCATGATCCAGTATTTGCACTACCACTTGGATTTGCAGTAGGAGGTGTTTGATTTACAGCACTTGATTGCAGTGTTAATATCTGACTTAAAGTTGCTGGAGTACCTCCAGTTCCATCTGTAATAAGAATTATTATTTGTCTAAAACTTGTATCCGTCCCTCTTGCTGGAAATTGTGCGGCTAATGAACTACGTGTTTTATCATTAAGTAATGCAAATGCACCATTAGTTATTGGTGGTGGATTTGCTGTACCTAGAGGATTGTTAGGTTGTAAACCTTGCTGTACATTAGTTCCACCAACTCCTGTTCCACCAAGCCAACTACCGCCTCCAGTAGTATATAAAGTACATGCTTGTGCTCCTGTTACTGTATTACTCATACTTAAATTTCCTGGTGATAGTAAATGACGGCTGTTATTAGACCATTTTGTAAATCCTACTTGAAAATCTCCTGCTGCCATAGGTACTCTAATAGCCGGATCATTCATAAAAGTATCTAACCAACATAATTGTGCCGTTGCAGCATTATTATTATTTAATGCATTAGAACCAGGAATTACATTTCCATTAACATCTAATTGAAATGGTTGATAATTAGGATTCCCTGTACTACCAGAAACATCCATTGCAATAACTATATCTAACTTACATCCTACTGGGCCACCTGTAATAGTAGCAGTTATATCATCTACAGTTACATTTGATGGGGCATCATAATTGCTCCCTTGTTCACATACTCCTGTAGTTGGATTAAAATTAAATCCTGGAGGACATTGTGGAATAGTTGTAGTTTGTGTTTTAGTTGTAAAGAAATGATTTATACTTGGTAAAGCTAATTCTGGATGCCAGTCATGAAAAGAAATCCATGCTTTAGATTTAGGATCATAACTTACAGTCCATGAACAATCATGGAAATATATTGGATCTCCAAGAGTAATAGGAACGGCATCAGCTAAAGTTATTCCTACATCTAATAAAAATCCTAAAGCTGGATCAAATATAACTTTAGATATATGTTGACTTTTTACTTTATAATCTCTTTTCATAAAGTATACTATATCATCATTAGTATCATATATGGTTTGACATCCTATACCAGCAACTGGATTATCAGATAATGGTGAATTTTCTAATGCAGGGAATTGCTTTATTAATGAAGAAGGTAAGTATTCATTAAACCAAAATTTCATTCCTAAATTAGATATAGGATTTATTCCACCTTTTGGTGAATATTGAAATATCTTTCCTTGTGCTTGAGATATAAAGAATAAACCAGCCGGTGTATTAACCACACTTCTTAAACTTTCACAAGATCCATATTCATTAGATACATCAGAATTTGTAATATTTTGGAATGGTTGACTAAACAATCCTCCGTCACCAATAGTTAACTTATTATCTGACATAGTAGTTAATTGATCTGTACCTTGGAATAATTGTGGAGATAAATAAGGGAAGAAAACTACTGCACCACTTTTACTAAATGGTTTTATTACACTTACTGCTCCTTTAAAATCTTTATAATTAAGTGGTAAAAATACTCTCCAAAAATCTTTCTTTAGTTCATTCTGTGCTTGTAAAGAATAAATTAATCTTTTTGGATATCTAGTATAACATGTTTCTGCAACTAGAGGATCATAGTCTCTTGGTTGTATTCTACCAAATGTTGTTATCTGTGATTGAAATTTAGATGGACTTAATGATTCATCATATTTATAGAAGTTATCAAACTTTTGTATTTCTGCATGAAATAAATCACCTAAATCATTATATGTATATGTATCATAAAATCTTCTTTCTTTGGGCTCTTCCCAATCTCTATACGGTAAATTAATTTCTGATTCTACATAAAAATCATTAACACCATTTACATGAGTATACATGTATGCATGAACCATACTAAATGTTTCATTTAAATCAGTTTTAGTAAAACTACTAGCAAATGCATCAAATACATTACATTCTCCTGTTCCTCTATCTAAATAGAACATATCATTTGGTAAAGTAGGTCCTGGTCCAAATACTGAAGATAATCCTAATGTACTCACTGTTTGAGCTAAGCTACCCATATCAAATTTCTTAGTATTCATCCAATATCTTGGATAAGGAATATTTACTCTTAAATGATAATCATAAGGATAGCCATCATATTGACCCATTAAGAAGTCAGTAAATATTGGCATAATATGTTTTTCTGTATATCTAGATATAAATACATCTCCACTAAAAATTGCCTTAGATCCATACATATAAGTATCTGGAAGAGTAGGATCTAATTTTTCTACGCACCCTCTCATATGAATTTGTTTTATACCATCTAATTGACCATATTGATTATCCATATTAAATTTAAGTGCACCATACATAGCTGAGATAGGTTCTTTAAATGGACCTTGTGGACTAAGTAAATTACTATTAGGAGAATCTTCACCGGTACCTGCACTATTTATATAACCACCTAAAACAAATCTAGATCTATCTTCTACAGTATAGTTAGCATCAAATTCATTATCAATAGATACTGCTACACAATCAGGTCTATATAAATTATTAATTTTAAATTGGTTATTATCAAATGTTTGAAAAGAAGAGCCTAAATAATTAGAAGCACGTGTATGTGATCTAAATCTATCTCCTATATCTTTAGGTATAAATTGATTATAGAAACCATGTGAATTATATTTTAATGCATATTGTTGGTAAGAAGATAAATTATACATTAAATCAATAATTTCTTGACCTCCTATAGCAATATTTTTTTGAGCTAACATAAAGTTCATTGCTATCTTTAATAATCTTGGCATATTAGAATCTGCACTATCTTTTGTAATACCTTGATAAGCACCACCTCCCATAAATCCATCTCCATACTTTTTGACATCCTTAAGATTTTCTAACGCTAAGTCATTAAGTCTTTCAGTAGCATCACTAGCACTAACTAAATCTGTTAAACCTGAAGCAGCTCCAGTAAGTAAATTACTTAAAAAACTAGTAAGACTTGTTTGAGCTGCATAATAACTACCTATATTTTGACTAGCACCTGTTGGAGCTCCTGTTACTCCCGCAGTTTGATTAGGTTTATCATTATTATCTCCCTCTCCATCACCTCCTGATATTTCACCACCATATTGGGGAGTTATAGTACCTTGCCCATATCCTCCAAGAGCAACACCTTGCCCACCACCAATAGCTTGTCCTTTAGTCTCGTTTATCTTTATATGCCATTCTGGAAATGCATTATTAATAGCTTGTGTTGGGATTGCTCTGGTATCTGGTGTACCTTGTATTTGTCTAATTGCATAACCCACCCCTATTAATGCAGCTATAATGGAAGATATATTTCTTAATAGTTTTTCTCCAGGATGATCTTCAGAAGGAATAAATCCACCTGATGATTCTCCATTTATCTCTCCATATATTTTAGTTTCATTTGCATTTAAATAAGGTTTTGTAAACATTAAGTCAGGAGAATGAAAAGAAAATACATCTTTTCTAAATCCTTTTAAAGGATCATGATTATCTACAGATTCTTCAACCCCACTATCACACCCTTCAGTTTGTTTAGTAGTAGTAAAGTAAATATCATCTCTTAAATCATTATATGGATAATTAACATATAACCCTTGTACGTCACCACCTATTAAATTTTCATTATCTGGAACATCATACTCACGCATATTTTTAAACATACCCTTAGCTAGAATACTTTTTGCTCCTAGTCTTGAACCTCTCATAATTTCATAACCTACTACATTCTCTATATAACTTCCATCATTGTATGTTGGTCTACCTATATTACTAAACTCTACACCTAATATGTGAATAAAATCTTCAGTTGAACTAGTTAAATGTAATTGATTACCTCCTATCTGTTCACTAGGTATCTTATGATGTCTAATATTTTTTCCACATAAGTCACCCCATATATCTGGTCTATTAGAAGGATATTTTTCTGTTGATTGCCAATATCCCATTTCTCCTCTTGCTATAATGATTGTACCATCTTCTTGTACTTCATTTACAGATTGTGTTACTGCTCCTGTATTATAGACTTGGAAAACATATTCTTCATCTCCTAATACATTAATGGAATTAGTAGTAGCAATTTTTTCATCTTCATTATAACTAAGACCTGTTGGTAAAGTATATGGTTTAGGTGCTCTACCTGGAATATGATAAGATGCAGATCTTTCTCCTGTATTATATATCCATCTTATAAAGAATGCATATTGTTCATCACGCATAAATCCAAGCTTATTACCTGCTTTATAATAGTAATCTGCAGATACTTGATTGATAACAAAGCTGGTAATGATATTATTAGCTATAGGTTGATAGTTAAAATCAAATTGAGTAGTAGGACCTTGTCTTATTAACCAATCATTTACTACATACATAGCATCTGATTTTTCATATGATGGAGAAACAAAAAATAAATTTACTGCAGTTTCTGAAACTAATGCTGGATCTAGAAAATCAATATTAATATCTGTAATTTCTGTACTATACAGACCTACTATTTTTCTAAATAATTGACCTTGATTTCTTATTAATAATGTAAGTTGGAAGTATTCATATCTCTTATCTAATTCAGAAATATTAAGTTCTAATCCACATGAATTATCATTATGATTCCATAATGTTTGAATATTAGAAATACCTATATAATCTGTAACTCTTTGTTCATTTTCAACATAAGCTACAAAAGCTTGATATGCACCATCTTCCAGCATTCCTCCATCCCTTGATTTATTAAGCTTTATACATGGAGTAGATACTAAAGGTGCTAATCTAATTTTTTCACAATCTAATACTTTGGGTTCTTTATCACTATATACAATACATGGATCACCTGGAGCAGATGTAATTTCTTGAATATATGGTATATCATCTATGTTAAGACTACGTGAAGGATTTAAACCATCATCCCAATATACTTGCCAAGTACAATCAAAATTTTCTTTTGCTGCACCTGTAATTAAATATTTCTTTTTAAATTTTAAACAAGGAGCACTTACTAAAGGAGTGTATTTACATTCACTATCATCAAATCTTCCTATCTCTGAACTTATATCATCCGTTGAAAATACAATCCATTCATCTCCATATCTATGTATAGCTCCTATAATAGTATAAGGAATAACTCCACACTGTAAATTGGCTGGCTCATTACCTATTAACCCAACATCACCATCAGCATCATTATTTGCTGCATTTCTAGCATGCCACCATTGAGTATTGAGTTCAAGAGATTGTGCAATATCCTTGTTCATTCCCTTGTTAAAAGTATTTGTTCTAACTGAGGATGAACTAAACGGTTTTTTTGCAGCCGTACTCTTACTCTTTTTAGGTGTAGATGTGGACTTTTTCTTTGCCATAACTTATATTTATTATTTTATGTAACTGTTGTTTCAGCAGTTGTCCCACATCCAGTTGTGGATGAAGAAGCTGCTTCTTGTACAACAGAGTTTCTTCCACTAGTTACTACACCTGGGCCTTGTATTGTAGGCTGAAGGGGTGCATAACTTAAAAACATATTATAATAGTTATGATATTGTGCTCTTCTATTCATTGTCCATACTTTTCTCATTTCACGGAAATCAGGTGTATTAACAAACCCTAATGCATTATTTCTTGCTGCTCTAAGTCTTGCTTCTACTAAAGCTAATTGTTGAGAAACACTTTCTCCTTGCCATATCATATTTTCTAATATCCTTTGTTTTATTGCATATTCATAATACTCATTACAATATGGTTGATCTAATACTAATAAATCTCCTTGTGCATCTTCCATTGCACCTTGATAACTTATGTACACCTTTCCTGTTCTAAAAGTAGTAAGCAAAAATCCATCTTTAATTTCTGCTATATCTAAAGCTTGTGCCCCTAATGAAGGACAAAAACATACAGGATCATTTACATTTTGTATTCTTAATTGTGTCCAGCTTGAAAACTGTCTATACTGATTAGGACCAACTCTTTGAATTAATTGATAACTTTTTTCATCATCACATGTTTTTATAACACATACATCTTTACATGTATCATCTGTACTACAGGGAGACATTTCACCTGGAGCAGGAACATAAGGAACATCATTAAATGTTTCTACATGAGTTCCAGAAGGCATAGTATTATTAACTGTATAAGATCCACATCTAAATGCATAATTTAAATATTTAAAATCCATAGGTAATTGAGCTTTCCCATGTTCAATATCTAAAACTACTTCTTTGGTCCTATGTATTCTTAAACCTAAATCATAATTTACTCTTTGAGCAACCTTAATTAATTGTTGTGGTTCAATCATACCTTCTAATGCATATGTAGAAAAGTCAATGGAAACATCTTCCATTAATTGACTGAATGTTCTATATTTTTGTGATACTCCCATTATTGTCTATTTATATTACGTTTATTGTCAGAATCTTCAGAAGGTATTTGCATAGTGCCTAACATGGTTTGTAGTACCTGAGCTTCTATTTCTGCAAATAGAGCTTCAGGAATATAAATAGGCTGCTCATATCTAGGCGTACAATCATCTTCAGTGTCACAATTCCATTTGGTCATATCTGTATTAAAGACTCCTTCTACCTGGATTGCGTCCCATCCTATATTAGGAGA
>Ga0098059_1001034_pt1 | contig 14601 bp, 19 predicted proteins | sample 20_taG_FD_92580 | JGI IMG/M metagenome (GOLD analysis project Ga0098059, IMG submission 92580) | Marine viral communities from the Subarctic Pacific Ocean - 20_ETSP_OMZ_AT15318 metaG | ecosystem: Environmental > Aquatic > Marine > Oceanic | place: Subarctic Pacific Ocean | collected 2015-01-19
GAAAGGAAACTCAACTATCATCAGAAGCTATAAAATAATATTAGAGGAATTAGTACACGAGGTTGCAAATAAGATTGACAACTTAAAAGTGGAGCATGAATAAAATCTATCAGGAAATATCAAATCTGAGTTCTAAATTTAGGGAAATGTGTTATGGTCTTACGCAAGATGAAGAAGCTATCAATGACGCAGTTCAGGAGCTTATGCTTTACTACTTACAGATGAACCCTGAAACTCTAAAAGGAATATGGGAGAAAGACGGACAAGATGGATTAATCAGATACGGTGCTGTAGTATTAAGAAGAAGCTTAACAAGTGCAAGAAGTCCTTTTTATTATAAGTATAAAAAATACTACACGCATATACAGAATTTTTATGAAACAAATGTTTCTCAAGGAAACCACAGGACTATATACAATATGCCTGAAGTAATAGAAGAATACAAATGGACTAAGCTAGAAGAAATAGACAAAGTGTTAGATCAGCAAACTTGGTACGATAAAAAAGTATTTGAGCTTTACTACTCAGGTGAAACTTTAGACAGCTTAGCGAGTAAGACAGGAATAAGCAGAAACAGTTTATTTACTACAATAGATAAAGTAAGGGAAATACTTAAAAAAGAATTGAATGAATAGATTTTTTGTTCCTAATGAAGTCTATGAAGATAGAATAGCTATCTGTAAGAGTTGTGTATATTATTTTAAACCAACAGGAACTTGCAAAGACTGTGGCTGTTTTATGAAGATAAAGGCAAGACTTGCTCCAATGGAATGTAGTCAGAAGAAATGGCAAAAGACAACTGAGATAGAAACTCCTGATAGCTTACCTCAAGAAATAGTAGATGAAATTTTAGATATGTGGGAAGACTTAAAAACAGGCAGAGCAAAAGACCAAGCAGCTAAAAAAAGAATGATTGAAACTTATAACACTATATTTAATACAAACTATCAGACGGGAACGAATTGCGGTTCTTGCATATCAACTTGCTTTGATGGAATAAAAAAACTTTATAATGAATACAAATAGAACTTACAAATCAATTAAATGGGTATTAAACACCCACATTAAAAAGAATGTCAGAAGTCTTTGGACTTGGGAAAACGATAACTTTACTTGTATCTTTGAAAACTATGCAGGTGATAGCAGAATATATACACCGCACCAACTTTTAAAACTTTTAAATAATGACACAGAACGAGAAACTAATTAAAAACCTAGAAAATATGCCAATAGACTTAGATTATAAAGCAACACCTGAACCAAGTTACTACTCAGGAAAGAAGTACGGTTACTCAGCAAGAAAAGTAGTTGAGGACTTCCAACCTGATAGTTATAACTTAGGAACGGCAATCAGTTATTTGTTAAGAGCAGGTAAAAAAGAAGGTAACCCTGCTGAACAAGATATACAGAAAGCAATAAACCATTTACACTTTGAATTAGACAGATTACACAATGACGCTGTATAAAGGTGATTGCTTAGAGGTTATGAAGTTAATACCTGATGGAAGCGTAGACGCAATAATTACAGACCCCCCTTACGGAACAACAGCCTGTAAATGGGATAGCGTTATTGACTTTGAGCCTATGTGGGAGCAACTAAATAGAATAATAAAGCCAAACGGTGCAATAGTATTATTTGGTAGTGAGCCGTTCAGTAGTGCATTAAGAATGAGTAATATTAAGAACTATAAATATGATTGGATATGGAAAAAAGAGCGATTAACAAACCCATTGATGGTAAAAAAACAAGCACCGAGATACACTGAGAATATAAGTTTGTTTTATAAAAAACAATGCACTTATAATCCACAAATGACAAAAAGGAAGGAAGGAAATAAAAGAAATAACACACCTAAAGCTTATAAGGATCGAACAAAAGTTGATACTAATAAATATTCCGAGCGAGTTTTGAGTGGTAACAATGATTTAATATATCAACCAAACGTGTTGGAATTCTCAATGCAGAGAGGGTTACACCCAACACAAAAACCTGTTGCATTAATGGAGTATCTGATTAAAACATATACAAACGAAAACGAAACAGTTTTAGATTTTACAATGGGAAGTGGCACAACAGGAGTAGCTGCAAAGAACTTAAACCGTAATTTTATAGGAATTGAACAAGATGAAAAGTATTTTAAAATTGCAGAAGAAAGAATTAACAAGCAGGAAAAACAATTAAAGATATTATGACTTTATACAGTTGTGAATGCGGTAAGGAAGAAAAAGAAGTTAGCAAAGCTACAATAGTCCTAAGAGATAAAAAATGGGTTTGTAAAGAAGCTCAATGCAGTTGTGGTAAATGGATGGATAGCAAACCAACTGACGGAATGCCTAACTTAAAAAGAACTGAACCTAGTTTAAGTAAACAAAGAGATAATCTTTGGAAGGGTGCTAAAGAAACTCTAATAGGAACAAGAGGAGTAAATGAAGACTACTAAATAAATTAACAAAAATTCTATTATATACTAAGACACTACATTATGAAACAACAAGTTAAGATAAGTCAAGTAAAGGGAAACCCTGACAATCCTAGAATAATAAAAAACGATAAGTTTAAAAAGCTAGTTAAGTCAATACAGGAATTTCCTGAAATGTTAAAGCTTAGACCTATTGTAGTTGATGAAGAAATGATTGTCTTAGGTGGCAACATGAGATTAAAGGCAAGTAAAGACGCAGGACTTAAAGAAGTATGGATAGAAGTAGCAGAAGGACTTACTGAAGAACAAAAGAAAGAGTTTATAGTAAAAGACAATGTAGGGTTTGGAGAATGGGAATGGGATATGTTAGCTAATGAATGGGATAGCGTACAACTTGCTGAATGGGGTTTAGATGTATGGCAGAATGAAGATGATGTAAAAGAGGAAGAAGAAGTATATACAAAGAATATTGAAGCTCCTACTTATGAACCTAAAAATAAAAAGCCAAAAGAAGAAGAACTCTACAATGAAGATAAAGTAAAAGAGCTAATAAAAAAGATAGGGCTTTCTAATATAGAAAAGGAAGAAAAAGAATTTTTAATAAAAGCTGCTTACAGGCATACAGTATTTAATTATCAAAGTATTGCAGACTTCTATGCTCATTCAAATAAAGAAGTTCAGGAGTTAATGGAAGATAGTGCTTTAGTTATAATTGATTTTAATAAAGCTATTGAGAATGGATATGTTAAGCTAAGTAAAGAGGTTCAAGAATTATACTCAGAAGAATATGGAGAATAAAGATTTCGCAGTATTTGTTTTGACTTATGGAAGGTCAGACAGAGTTGTAACTTATGAAACATTAAAAAAACAAGGATATACAGGTGAAGTATATTTTATATGTTCAGATGATGATAAAGAATTAGAAGTATATAAAAACTTATATAAAGACAAAGTTATTGTATTCAGTAAAAAAGATTATAAGGACAAATTTGATATAGGAGATAATTTTGATGATGAAAGGGTAGTTGTCTATGCAAGAAATGCTTGTTTTGATTTAGCTAAGAAAATAGGTGTAAAATACTTCTTAGTGTTAGATGATGATTATGGTAGCTTTCATTATCGTATTTATAAAACAAGTAAGGCAAAGCCTAAAAGAATATTTAATTTAAATAATATATTTGAAGCAATGTTAAATTATTACAAAAGTATTCCTGCTAAAACTATTGCAATGGCTCAGGGTGGAGATTTTATTGGTGGAGCAGGAAATTCTTATGCTAGCAACCCAAAGCTCAGAAGAAAATGTATGAATAGTTTTTTATGCTCAACTGACAGACCTTTTAACTTTGTAGGTAGAATAAATGAAGATGTAAATACTTATGTGCAAAATGCTACAACAGGAGATTTATTTTTCACTTTACCCATATTATCAGTAGAGCAAAAAACAACTCAATCAAATGAAGGAGGTCTAACAGAAATATATTTATCAAAAGGAACTTATGTAAAATCTTTTTATTCAGTTATGTACACACCTTCAGCAGTTAAGGTATCATTAATGGGTGATAAGCATATGAGGTTACATCATAGAATAACTTGGAATAATGCTACGCCTGTAATATTAGAAGAAAAATACAAAAAATAAATGGAACAAAATAGAACAAAGATTAACAAAGAGAGATTACTCAAAGCATTAGAAAGTTCTTTAGGAGTAATAACAACAGCTTTAAAAGCAACTGACTTAAGTAGAACAAACTTTTATAAGTGGCTAAAAGAAGATAAAGAATTTGCAGCTAAGGTTGAAGAAATAGAAAACATACAACAAGATTTTATTAAGTCAAAGTATTACGAATGCGTAAAAGATAAAGTACCTTCAGTTGTAATACACGCTGCAAAGACTAGGTTAGGATGGAATGAAACAAATAGAGTAGATATAACTTCAGGTGATAAAGCTATCAATATGCCTGTAATAACATTTGTTGAAACTGATACTGAATAAGAAATACAATCCTTTATTTTCATCTGAAGCTCGTTACTTTATAATTACAGGCGGAAGGGGATCAGGTAAGTCTTTTGCTGTAACAGTCTTTTTAACTTTACTTACAATGACTAAAGGGATAAGAATACTCTTTACTCGTTACACTATGACTTCAGCTCACCTGTCAATCATTCCTGAGTTCTTAGAAAAGATAGGGCTACTAGGATTTGATGAAGTGTTTAGTATTAATAAAGCAGAAGTAGTAAATACAAGCAATCAATCAGACATATTGTTTAGAGGAATTAGAACATCAGCAGGAAACCAAACAGCAAGTTTAAAGTCTTTACAGGGAATAAGCACTTGGGTACTTGACGAGGCTGAGGAACTAGTTGATGAGAATATCTTTGATACTATTGATTTAAGTATAAGAGAAAAGAACATACACAATAGAGTAGTATTAATACTGAACCCTGTTACTAAAGAACATTGGATATATAAAAGGTTTTTTGAAGACAAAGGCGTAGAAGGTGGTTTTAACGGCTTTAAGGACAATGTATGCTATATTCATACTAACTATCTAGATAATATTAAAAACCTCTCACAGAGCTTCCTAGAGCGTATTAAGAGCATAAAGCATAGAAACTTTAAAAAGTATCAGCACAAAATCTTAGGGGGGTGGTTAGACAAAGCAGAAGGAGTAGTCTTTGAGAATTGGAGCATAGGAGAGTTTAATCCTGATGGCTTACAGACATCTTGTGGTATGGACTTTGGTTTCTCAGTAGATCCTGATAGTCTTACGGAAGTGGCTATTGATAAAAAGAAACATAAGATATATTTAAAAGAGCATATCTACAGAAACGGATTGAAGTCAAATGAGTTGGCACAAATCATATTAGACAAAGTAAGTGATAAGCTTATTATAGCTGATAGTGCAGAGCCAAGACTTATTGCAGACCTCAGACACTTAGGAGTAAATATCAAACCTGTAAAAAAAGGAACTATTGAAAGTGGAGTAACTCGTATGCAAGACTATGAGCTTATCATAACTCCTGAAAGCACTAACATAGCTAAAGAGTTGAACAATTATGTATTTGCAGATAAAGGTTCAAAGCTTTATGTAGATAGCTACAATCACGCAATAGATGGAATAAGATACAATGTTATTTATCACCTAGACAATCCGAACGCAGGGAAGTATTATGTGCAGTAAACTAAAATCAATTAATTTCTATTATATATTAGATGAAAGTAAAAATCAAGAAGGAAGGAAAAGAAAAGAAGTTCAAGTTAATAAGCAGTTGGGAAGATGTTAGTTTGGAGAAGTGGCTTAAACTTATTGAGTTCCAAGAGGGTAGCAAGACAAAAGAAGCTGAAGAAACAATAGCTATGTTGTCTGACATTCCCAAGAAGTTGATAAGGGAACTAGACTTAAAAAATGTAGCTCTAATAATGAGCAAGCTAGCTGAGTTACAGCATAAGCAAAACAGTTCTTTAAAAAGGATAATTGAAATAGAAGGAGTTGAGTACGGTTTTCATCCTGACTTAGATAGCATAACTTTAGGGGAGTATGCAGATATAGAAACATTTATTAAGAACGGAGTTGAGAAACATTTGCCTGAGTTGATGGCTGTGCTTTACCGTCCTGTAAAATTGAAGAAAAATGATATATATATTATTGACGCTTATGATGGTGATATACGGCTCAGGGCAGAAGAAATGAAAAAGATGTCAGCGGAACAAGTGCAAAGTGCATTGGTTTTTTTTTACGCTTTCGTGACAGAATTATCAAAGACTTTGCAATCGTGTTTGACACAAGTGCTGATGGAAACGAAGACGCAATAGCAACAGAAAGCTTTGCCGACAAATGGGGATGGTTTGGCGTGATGTATAGATTAACAAATGGTGAGATAGTAAACTTAGAAAGAATAACGAATTTAGGGCTGTTGGAATGCTTGACTTGGTTAAGTTATGAAACAGATTTAAACTCACAAAATAAAGTACAAAGAAATGGTGAACAATAAAACATATAATAATGTAGTAAACACTTTGCTAAGACTTGGTGAATTTCACGAACAGATAAGCACAACTTCAGTTGGTGATGTGTACGACCTCAATCTTGAGAAGATGGAGAAGTTCCCGTTAATGCACATAAACCCTACATCAGTTCAAACAGGTGATAGTCAGCTTACTTATAACTTTCAAGTGTTTATTTGTGATATGGTAAGCGAAAAATCAGATTGGCAAACTAAACAGCACGAAGCTTTAACTAAGTTGGTCAACACAGAGAATAACGAACAGGAAGTATTCAATCAGACTTTGCATATATGTACAGATATAATAGGAATGCTAAGACACAGTTCAAGACAATCTATAAATGGAGTTGATGATATTAACGAACCTATCTATTTTACACAGGAACAATTCACAATAGAACCTTTTCAGGAACGCTTTGATAACTTATGTTGTGGATATGTGTTTAATATAGGCGTATTAGTTCAAAACGATTTTCAAACTTGTAATATTCCTGTAAACACTAGGGGTGCAGGTTACTAATGCTAAAATTTAAGATAGGAAGATTAATAGTTGAAATAGGATGGAAGAAATTTAAAATAACAATAAAAATATAAAATGGCAGATTTAACAACAACAATTACAGAGAATGTCGTATTGAACGGCTCAGTCAGAGGTTCTTCAAACACTTTAACAACTACAAACATAGTTGATGTATTTGAAAGAATTTTAACTTGTACTCACTCACAGACTACAACAGTAGCAGTATTTAATTCAACTCCTTATGGAGCAGACGGTGCTTTAGATGTAGAGAACTGTAAATATCTAAGAGTTACTAATTTAAGTGACGACCAAGATATGAAAGTAGCTTTTGTAACAGCAGCTACTAATTATCAAGTAACAGTAAGAGCAGGTGGTTCGCATATCTTATTTCAAGCTGAAGAAGCATTGATTGGTGAAGAAGACGCAAGTCCTGCTTTTCCTACATTAGAAGATTTAGTTACTGTAGAGGTAAGACCTTCAGCAACAACTGATGTACAAGTAGAAGTCTTTGCAGCACTAGTATAATGAATTTAGAAGCAGTTGAAAGATACCTTAATAGCTTTGGAAAGCAAGTAGTAAACAGAGCTAAAGGAAACTTACAGAAAGCAAAGGGTGGTGGTACTGCTTTAGAAAATTCTATTGCGTTTTCTGTAATAGAAAAAGATGGTGATTTAAATGTAAGATTTACAATGGCTTCTTATGGTAAGTATGTAGACAAAGGAGTATCAGGAACAGAAGTTTTAAGAAGCTTTAAAGATTACAAAGGTAAAACTCTTAAAAGTCCATTTAAGTATAGAAAAGCAAAAGGACATTCACAACCACCTACTAAGGCACTTGATAAGTGGATAGTAAAAAAAGGAATAGCTCCAAGAGATAAAGAAGGAAAGTTTATGTCTAGGAAAAGTATAAAGTTTTTAATTGCAAGAAGCATTGGTAAAAAAGGAATACAAGGAATAAGCTTCTTTCAGAAACCTTTAATGTTAGGAATGAAAGAGTTTGCACCTAAGTTTGGAGCAGCAATAAAAGAAGATATATTAAATAGTTTAAGAAAACAAAAAATAGCATAATGGCAACACTAATAGAACAAAAACCTTTATACACTCAACTTCCTGTAGGGCAAGAGGTCATTTTTGTAGTATCAAATAACACAATAGTATCAGGCTTTACAAATGTAAGATTTATTGCTGATGTTTATATAAGTGATACAATACCTACATCAATATCTTCAACTTCTGTAGCAACAGCTACATTTAAAACAACACCTAACAATGCAGGAGTAGGAATATTTGATTTCAGACAAGTAGTTGAAAATTATGTTAGTGCTGATAATATGGCTTACAACTTTAGTGAGTATAAAGGCGTTACAACAAGTGATGACACACCTCATCCCGTTCATTTAATAGATAAATATTCAAGAAATAAAAAAGCAGCTAGATGGCTAACTATTCAGTTTAAAACACAATACACAGATGCAAATGGTGATGTGCAAACGGTACAGGAAGTAAACTCAGTTGATTATCAACTTTTTAATAGCTACTTAAAATATTCTGATATTCTTACAATGGGTACAGGTGTAACTGCTAACAATTTTGGTTTTAGTTTAAGTAACTTTAACTTATCAAGTGGTAATGACAGCTTTTTGACTAACGCTCCTACTACTCAGTATGCCAACTTAGAAGACTATGGAACAGTTGCTTTTTTAGCACCTTACTCCTCACCTAGCAATGTTGTAGACTATATAAAACTAATTTATAAAGATAGCTCAGGAAGTCAAATAGGAACAGAGGATATAACAAACAATGTAACTAATGGAGGGAATGGTTCTTTTACTTCTAAAATATCACAAAGACTATTATACTTTGGCTGCTTTCCTGCTAACTTAATGAGAAACGGAAGTAGTATATTTGCAGCTTTAGTTTCAGCAGGAACAATACAGGGTGGTTCAATAGTTGTACAGGCTTTTAACTTAAGTAATAATGCAATTTCTGACACTTACACTATTAATATTAATTGTTCTAACTTAAAAGGTTACGAAAGCATTAGACTTTGTTGGCTCAATCAGTGGGGTGCATGGGATTACTACACATTCACTCAGAAGTCAATAAGAAGCATATCAACTAAAGGTTCTACATACGAACAACTAGCAGGAACTTGGAACGAAGCAGCTTACAGAGTAGATAGTTACAAAGGCGGCAAGAAAGCCTTTAGAGTAAACGCTACCGAGAAAATTACAATGAACTCAGACTTTGTAAGTGAAAGCGAAAATGATATGTTTGAAGAACTAATAAACAGTCCTGAAGTTTATATTTTAGAAGGCTATCAAACAGACGGAACTTACTCAGCACTTAATCAATATGTAAAACCTGTTAGACTTACAACTTCTAGCTTTACAAGAAAGACTGTAGCAAACGACAAACTTATTCAGTACACTTTTGAAGTAGAAAAGAGTAAAACACTAAGAACACAATCAGTATAATGTCAGTACAACTAATAGTATTTCCACAATATTTTGATGGATCAACTCCATTAAGTTCACCATCTACTGAGCTTGTTGTTGATGGTATTAATTTTAATCAAGTAAACACTTCATCTTCAACTCTAAATATTACAGGTGCTTTACCTCAGACTTTCATTAATTCGCAGACTATTGGAGGGTATTCATTTTTTATGGTGAACACTTGGTATCGTTTTAGTAGTAATGCAAACTATGTAGAACAAGCAAGTAATGTTATTTCGGTTGTTCTTAATACAGGAATACTTCAAAGGTTATCTAACCTTATTTTTGGTGCTACATACGACTTAACTTTAAGCATACAAACTAATACAACAACTTTTACTGTTTATCAATACCATAACAACATATTAATAAGCTCACACATAATAACAGGAACAGGTACACAGACTATTTCATTTAATGCTTATTCAACTGCTGATATAATAGTAATTCATAGCGTAACTTCAGTTGCTGTAATAGAAGACATATCTTGTGTTTTATCTACATCAACACCTAGTGGAGTATTTACGGATTTAAGTAATGGTCAAGTTATTTGCGACCTTTATGAAGATGAAGATATCCCTTTAAGTCTTAGTGTAGATGACTTTAAAAATGTAGCTGAAAAAGTACAGTCTTATTCAAAAGCTTTTAACTTACCTGCTACAAAAAGAAACAATCAAATCTTTGACAATATATTTGAAATAACAAGAACAGATACAGGGCTTAATTTTAATCCTTACAAAAGAACAAAGGCAATTTTAAAACAAGATGGCTTTTTATTATTTGAAGGTTATTTAAGAATGCTTGATATTTCGGACAAGTCAGGAGAAACTAGCTACAATGTAAACTTATATTCTGAAGTTGTTGCACTAGCTGATGTATTAGGAGACAAGACTTTTTCAGAATTAGATTTTACAGAATTAGACCACGCATATCAAAAGACTAATATTATTAATAGTTGGAATGACGCACCTAGTGCAGGTATTACTTATACTAACGCTAGTACTTCAGGATTTAGAGACGCTAATAGTACTGTAAAATACCCTTTTGTAGATTGGACACATCAACAACTAACAGGCGGTTCAACAGGAACTGCTGCTATAAGTGGAAACCCTGAGTACACAGCTTTAGAACAAATCTTCAGACCCTGTATAAATATTAAGTATTTAATAGATAGGATATTTCAAGTCGTGCCTTTTACTTATGAAAGTGAATTCTTTGATACAGACGATTTTAAAAAGTTGTATATGGACTTTAATTGGGGTGCAGGTAATGCCCCTGTAACTTCTAATACTACTAGAAATGGTAACTACTACATAGATATGGCTACTAATTATGCACCTAATGGAAGTTTTGGGAATTTGGTTTTGCTAAGTAGTAGTTTGTCGCAAGTAGATTATAATACTACAACTAATAAATTTACTGCAACTACTACTAATGTTCAATATAATATTACTTATTATTATGAAATGCGTGTAGCTATTACTAACGCTCAATATAGTACTAGATGGCTCTTAACAAGAGCTGCAACAGGATTTGAAGAAGAAATAGATTTAACCCCAATGCAATCAGGAGGTTCATCAGGAACAGTATTTGGATTTGGTGGTACTATATCACCAATATTACAAACAGGAGATACTTTAGAAGCTCAGTTTTCTAGCGATACAACTAATGGTATTGTTCAAAATTATGATGTATATGCAACTCCCCCTGCAATTACTGCTGAGGTAGTTGTTAATAGAAGTGTTTTGAGTATAACGACTAATGTATTATTGCAAACTCTAAGGGGTGAAACAGGGCAATGGGAATTTTTAAAAGGATTAATGACAATGTTTAACTTAGTTACTTTGCCTGATGAAGATAATCCTAGCAATATAAAGATAGAGCCTTATTCGGATGTGTTTTTAAATAACCCTAATAGTGTTGAGCTAGATTGGACAGAAAAAATAGATGTTTCAGAAATGAAGCTTATGCCTTTAACTGATCTAAACAAAAAGACTATATTTAAGTTTGTAGAAGATGAGGACGACTTTGCTTTTATGAATTACAAAAGACAAGTAGGCGGTCATTTATACGGAAGTAAAAAGTATGACGCTTCAGCGTTTACAATTCTAACAGGAGAAGACGAAATAATTGCCGAACCTTTTGCAGCTACAGTAGTAAAACCTTTAGAAGATATGTGGTCTGATATAATAACACCTGCGCTTTATTCTATGAATGATGACGAAGTTACTGAAGGTTTTGAAAACAGTCCTAGAATAATGTATAACAATGGGATAAAATCAACAGTATATGATTATTATATACCTGCACAAAATGGTTTACTTTCAGCGAACCTTACAGAATATTTACAATTTAGCCATTTGACTAGTGTGCCAACAGTGACAACAGCAAGGGATTTTCACTTTGGAGAATGTCAGTTAATAGATGTAGGCGCACCTACAAACAATAATCTATTCAACTTATATTGGTTGCCTTATTATTCAGAGCTTTACAATCCTGATACTAGGATAATGACAATCAAAGTTAATTTAAGTCCTTCAGATATTAATACATTCAAGTTTAACGATACGGTGTTTATTAAAAACAGAACATTCAGAGTGAACAAAATAGACTACAAACCAAACGACTTAGCAACAGTTGAATTTATACTTATACCATAATGAGCAAAATAGCAACAATACCGTACTTAACAGGGTTTGATGTAAAGCCCTTATCTACTTCAGCAATAGGAGTTGTAACCTTTACTGACGGAACAAACGACATTATTCCAAATCAATTACAATGTGAAGCATACGGATATACTTACAACCAAGCTGATGGAACTTGCTCAATATTTAGATTTAATACAAATTTAGACAGGAGCTTTAGCAATATAAGTAATAAATTACAGGGAGCAGGAAACACAACTGAAACAGGAACAAACAACACTTATATAATAGGTGAAAATAATACAGTAAAAGGTTTATCAAGGAATAACATAGTAGTAGGAAACCAAAACGAAATAGCAAACGGAGTAAACAATGCCAATGTCTTTGGAACTTTAGGAGAAGCTACAGCTGATAACTCAATAGTCTTAGGTGGTAATGCTTCAGCAGATAGTTTAGGTGAAAGGCAAAGTATTACTTTATTGTTTGGAACTGAAACAACAGACAATACTGTTTCTGATAGTTTCTTAAATAATACTTCAGCTAGTTATTTTGCAATCCCTGAAAATACTATAATAGCTTTTCAAAGTGAAACAGTAGCCGTAAGAATAGGAGGTACAGGAGCAGGAAATAATGGGGACTTCAAAGCGTTTATAGAAACAGGTGTCGCTATTAATGAAGCAGGAACTCTAAGTATTGACAAATCTAGAAGTACAATAGCTAATACAGGTACAACTTCAGGATGGACTTGCGACCTTTCAGTATCAGGTACAAATCTTGTACAAACAGTAAAAGGAGCAAATAACAGAACTTTAATGTGGGCAACAACAATTAGAATGACACAAATTAAAACAGGAGTAGCACTTTAAAAAATAAAGATATGGCAGATGAAACAATAAATGTAGAAGTAAACTCAAACATAGGAGATGTAGCTAAAGACACAAAGAAAGCAACAGGGGAGCTAGGTTTTTTTAAAAAGGGAATAAAAGGAATAGGAACTGCTATTAAAGCAGCAGGGATTGGTTTACTTGTTGGTCTTTTTGCGAAACTATTTGAAACTCTATCAAAGAACCAAAAAGTAGTGGACGCTTTTAGTACAGCTATGAACTTTTTAAATATAGCTTTTTCAGATTTATTTAATTTTATAGGTGATAATATTAATACAGTTATAGATTACTTTAAAAATATATTTGAAGACCCTTTAGGAAGTTTAGAAGATTTTGCAACAGCTATTAAAGATAATTTAATTGAAAGGCTTAATAGTTTTATAGAAACATTAGGTTTTTTAGCAAGTGCATTAGTAAAAGTATTTAAAGGTGATTTTAAAGGTGCATTAAAAGATGTAAAAGAAGCAGGTACAGAATTTGTTGATGTTCTTACAGGGGTAGATGATAGTGCAGATAAAATAACAAAAACTGTTAAAAAAGTAACCGCAGGGATTGTTAAATATACAAAAAGTACTTATAAGGCTGCGGAAGCCCAAACTGCATTAGATAAAGCTGTAAACAAATCAGCTTCAAGTTTAGAAAAACTAAATATAGAATTTGAAAAACAAGCTTCAGCTCAACAAAGAATTATAGATAACGAAAGAAACTCCTTTGCAGATAGAAAAGCTGCTTTAGAAGAATTAACTAGACTTACAGAAGAAAACAATGCAGCTAATGTAAAAGCACAAGAATTACTAGTAAAGCAAGCACAAGCACAGTTTGATTTAAATGGTAGTGATGAAAATGCAATAGCATTACAAATAGAAAAAAATAAACTAGCAAGTATTGAAGCAGCTAACTTTAATAAATTAATAGGTTTAAGTGATAAAGATAGAGATATAACTGAAAAAAATACTCAAGCTAAATTGTCCGCTTTTTCATCTTTAGCAGGTTCTTTAAGTTCTTTGGCAGGAGATAATAAAGAGTTAGCAGCAGCAGGAGCAATTATAGATACTTATGCAGGTGCGAATAAAGCATTTGCTCAGGGTGGTGTTGCAGGTTTTGCAACAGGAGCAGCTATTGTGGCGGCAGGTTTAGCTAATCTACAAAAGATATATGCAACTCCAACAGGGGAAGGTGGAGGAGGTGGAGGTGGAACGATAACAGCAGCAGCAGCTACCCCTGCACCTCAAATGATGTCAGGAGCTTTTGAATTATCAGGCGGAACAGAACCTGAAGCATTCAAAGCTTATGTTGTAACAGACGAAATGACAAACAGTCAAAACCAATTAGCAAATATTAGAAGAAGGGCTACAATCTAAAATCAAATAAAAATTAATTAAATATATTATATACTATGCCTTGTGAAGAATGTGAAAACGGAAAAGTAAAATGGGGGAAAACAGGAAGCTGTGAATACGATACTATAGCTGAATGTGAAGAAGCCAATAAAGATTACTACGACATGAAAACTACTAAGATAGTTGAACTTGTTATAAATGAAGATAATGAAGAAATTGCAATAGACTGTATATCGCTTGTTTCTGATCCTGCAATAGAGGAAAATATGGTTTATATGAGTAAGGCA
>Ga0098059_1001037_pt1 | contig 14552 bp, 21 predicted proteins | sample 20_taG_FD_92580 | JGI IMG/M metagenome (GOLD analysis project Ga0098059, IMG submission 92580) | Marine viral communities from the Subarctic Pacific Ocean - 20_ETSP_OMZ_AT15318 metaG | ecosystem: Environmental > Aquatic > Marine > Oceanic | place: Subarctic Pacific Ocean | collected 2015-01-19
AAAAAAAGGACAACATTTCTGCTGTCCTGTTTATTTTTATTACTCAATTAACCTAATAGTATGCTCTTCAATGTATGTATTTTTAGTTGAATAATTTTTTAATTGATATTCTTTTAAATCATCTAAAATATAACTATCCTTTAATAAAGTGCCTTTTTGGTTATCACGTAATTCATAAATTATGTCTACGTTTGTGTTAATATAACTCATTTTAATTAAATTTAAATTCCATATTAAATTTTAAGACTTTAATAATTAAATAAATTTTCAAACCCTCTTGGATTATCTAATTTAAAAAATGAAAAATTTGTTCTAATTTTCATAGAACTTTTTATAGCTTCAAGAGCAGTACCTTTTTTATAAGCACCCCTACCTTCAGTAAGTTCTAAAAATTTTTGAACGCTAATTTCAATCCATTCATTTGGACTATCAGCATCCTTTTGGTAAATTCTATATCTAGTCATTTTTAATTTGTTTAATTGTTTCAGTATGTCAAAGAACTTATTATAAAGATAATAAAAATAAATGACTTATCCAAATTTATTAATAACTATTTTAATACTAAACAAAAAAAGGGGAGCAAAAACCCCCCTTAATTTAACAAACAAATGAAAAAATATTAACTATTAGTACCTTGTGTAATCGTAGGTGACGCACTACTTAATCCTGCATAAGGATTTCCGCTAGTTGCGTTGTTCATCCAGTTAGCAGGTAAGGTCTCCTGTCCTGTTAAAGTAAGTGTATATCCTACTAAATCACCCATCGCTGCTCCTGTTACTATTGTACCACCTGAAACATCTGCTCCATTTTCTCTACCCATAAACCAACAATTACCATTATAATCTTCTATCGCCACCTGTGGTCTTCCATAAGCCAATAATTTTAACTCCTGGTTATCTTCTTTTGTCAGTTTCTTTAAAGTTAAATTTAAGGTTTGTTCGTAAAAAACTGTACCGTTTTCTCTTGATGCATTAACAGTTTGTTCAAAACTGCTATTTCCTTTTAGTTCATATTTAAAGGCAGTAAAAGTACCTGTTGCATCTACAAGGTTATCGTTTGAAATACTTAAAGTTCCCATATCTCCGAAATCTACGAAATATACTGCTTTAATTCCTCCAACTACGTCCTTACAAGGTTCTTTTCTACCCAACGTTAAATCGCAAGCCATATCTATTTTATTTTAATTAAAAAAGGGTAGGTAGATATAATCTTACCCACCCTATTTTATTGGTTAATTTATTTATTACGAGTATAAAACAATATCTCCTCCGATACCATATTGAACTCCTGCTGTATATCTCATTACGATTCTTACATTCTGCGAACCATCGATATCTCCCATATCTATCACTTTTACTTCGTTTTGATCTGAAAGTAAACCAGTACCGAAAAATAGATTTGTTTTTTCTGCTGCTACTGCTGTGTTATCAGCTAAACCATTAGCGACAAAAATCTTTACTCCGTCAAAAGATAAAAGGTTATTTTCAAACCATTGTGTCCCTTTATTGTCTGTACCTGCTGCACCTACATTAGTTGCAAATCCTCCTAATGCTCTCACGTATGCTCTAGCAATATTTTGAGAAACATATAAATTTAAATCTTCACTAGTATATAGTGTTGACGGAATTGCATCGACTATTGCACCAAGCTGTGCTACTACATTCGCAGAAGTAACAGTAGTTGCTGTAACATCGTTTACATCCCCATCAGCTAATAATAGTTCTTTAAATCCTCCAAACTCTCCTGCAGTTGCTGCAGCACCATTCCAAATAGTTTGTTCTGTTTTTTGTGCTACTTTCGCTGCAACGTGTCCAATTAGAAAATCACTAAATTTAGGAGGTAAACTATCAAATGCTGAATATCCCATTTGAGCAGCTTCCCAATCTGAATGAAAGTCTTTTTTACATAATTGTAAATTAACCTGCAATTCAGTAGGAGTTATAATTCTTTCTGTTAATGTAACAGTTGAACTTGGATCAAAGTCACACGTTGCGTCTTTCACAATACCGTCTGTTGCAATTTTCTTAATTACCTCTTTATATTTAACATTTGGTTTAATTGTAATTCCGCCATTATCTAACGTATCTCCTGAAAGTAAAGCTGCCGAAATGTACTCGCCTGCAAATTCGCCTGCATACGTTGTAGTTATTGTATTAGTTGTTGCCATTTTTTTTTATTTATTATTAATTAATTATCCTGTAGCTGTAATTCCTCCACTCTCTAGAGCATTTCCGAAAACATAGTAATTTGATCCGTCTGACCATATATCTACAAAATCGCCTAAATTATCTGCTGTGTGTACAAAATTAAGTTGATCAGCTGCATCTACATCTACTACTGCACCTGCTACTATAATACTACCCTCCATTACGTCAGCAGTTCCTCCTGCTATTACTGTGTTTGCAGAAGTTAATCCACCTGTTGTTATAAATTTTACATTAAAACCCTCTTTTGGTGCAGGTAGTGTAACTGTTCCACCTGTACCACTTACTTTAAACACTTTGCCACTATCAGCATCTGTCAAAGAAGCACCTACTGTTATTGCTTCGTATTTGTGAAAAATACGAGTTACATCATTACTTATTGTTGTTGTTGTTGCCATTTTTTATAATTATTTATTTAATATTTTACTCATAACTCTATCTAAAGTATTATTACCTCTTTTTTGTGCGTGTAATACTTTTTTGATCTCTTTTTGTTCAGGAGTATGTTTAATAGGTTGCGTTGCAGGTTTAGAAAGTTCAGCTTTTAATTCTTCTTCTTCTTCCTCCTTTTTTTCGCCCATTACTTCTTTTATTCCCTCGACCATTTCTTTAAGAGCATCAAATTCTTCACGAGTTGGATATTTTTCTTCTTCCATATCTTCCTCCTCTTTTTCTTCTTCCTCTGGAGATTCTTCTGCTTTAACTTCGATAGAATTAATTATTCCCTCTTCTGTTACTTCTAAAGTTCTTCCGTCTTCAAGTTTATATTCCCCAACAGGAAGAGCCACTTTCTCGTCTTCTGTTAGAATAAAAACTTCGTTGCCTTTCTCAAATATCTCTGATTCAAGAATAGTACCATTTTCTAAATTTAATTGAGCCAAAACTATTTCTTTCGTTTCTTTAGGTTCTTGTTTAACCTCTTTTGTTTCAGAAAGTTCTACACCCAATAATTTTTTTATATCTTTAAGCATTTCTACTGGATTTTTCATATTTATATTACGTTAATTATTATTTATTTTGTATTTAAGACTGTAACCATCTATCTTTTAATACATTAAACTTTTCCTATTCCTTGTGAAAAATAATTTCCATCACAGCATTTTCTTGAATAAGAACCGTCTCTACATAAGCATCCTCTTTTTGAACTTCTGGGAGAACTACTTCTGTGTCTTTGTGGTTTAATTGAATATTTACTCACTTATTATTTTTTTAACTTTTTCTATTAATTCTTCTGCTTCTTCTTTAATACCTTTGTCTTTTGGAGATTCGGCTTTATCAGCAAAGTATCCCTCAATACTAAATCCTTTTACTAGACCAGTCTTTACATAGTTTTCCCAAACTTCATCATTATCAACTTTAACACTTCCTAGCCAAGTTCCAACAGGAACATCCATACCATATTTAACAGATTTATCGTGTACCTTATCTTCTTTTATCCAACTTTCAACAAGTGTTAATCCTTGTATATTCATTTGATGTTCTAAAGTGCTGTTTTTTTGGTTGCCTGATTTAAGATATTTTTGTGATGCTTTTAAAACAGTATCTCTGCTGAAATAAATATAATATTCTTCATCTCCGCTTTGTCTGTAAATGGGTTTATTAGGAATTAATAATGCTCCCATTAATATCTTTTTTTCCTTATCTACTTCTGCAAGTTTTATTTGCTGATCTTTTAATGCAATAAAATCTTCTTCTATTGCAGGATTTTCTACAATACTAATTGCTTCAATTCCATTTAATTCATCTTCCTCGTCTAAAACTAATTCTACTATTTTCATTACCTTGTTTTTTTATATAACGTATTTAATTCTTATAATTGATTTTAACCAATAGACGCATTATCTATTATATTTCTATCTAACGATTGAGCAGTAGAAACATCACTACTTACTACAAATGCTTTTACTGGTTTTTGTTCTTGTTCTCCTAACGCTTGTGCTAGTTGGTTTTCAGGTGCTGCACCGACTACATTTATACTAGGTGCTTGACCTGCAGACGGAGCACTACCACTAGATGCACCACCTCCACCACTACCTGCAGGTAATTGTACTGCATTTATTTGTTTTACTGTTTGTAAACCTGATGCTAAAATACTCGCTGCACTAATTGCTTTTTGAATACTCCCAAAAGGTTCAGGAATAGTTGTAGGCGTTTTTAAAACATCTGTAAAAGCTAAATAACTATTTATTACAGCTTGTGCTGTTGCTGCAGCTTTACCTGCTGCGCTATTTTTTCCTAAAATACTTGCTAATTGTCCAAAAGTATCAGATGTTAATTTTAATTTTTCTTGTTGTACTATTTTGTCTAGTGTAATTTCTTTTTGATCAGCTTGTTCTTTAAAATTTAATAATTCCTGTTCCGCATCTTGTCTTGCTTGTGTTCCCTCTTTATATTTTGAAATATTATCTAAAAGTCTTTGTTCTTCTATTTCTCTTTCCTCGTCTGCTAATACTCTTAATGCTGCAACTCTTTCATATTCTGTTGATAGCTGTTCTGCTTCAAATTGTTTTCTTTGTATCTCTCTTGTGTTTTCGGCTTCTGTTTTACTTTTTATTAAATCAATTTCTTCTAATTGTAAAGCTGATTGGTTTGTCATTTGCTCACTTCTAAACCCTGCAACACTTTCTAAAACATCTATATATTCTTTTTCGGCATTTATTTTTTCTACTTGTAATTCTATATTGTCTTTATCTAGAGCAAGTTTCTCTGTTGCTAAATCTACATTTATTTGAGCATTTTTCTTTTGTAATTTTTCTTGTTCATCTAAAATAGTTCCTAATTTATTATTTGCTTTTGTTCTATCCTCTATACTTTTTGTAACATCGTCTCTTATTTGCCTTTGTAATTCTGCTTCTCTTTGATATTTTAATTGAAGTTTTTCATTTTCTGCTATTGCTAACTGCGCATCTTTTTGTAATTGGACTATTGTTTTTGATCTTTCTTTGGCTGCTTCTACATCTATTTCCTTTATTGCTTTTTGTGTTGTTTCGGCAACGCCTTTTGCTAGACTTCCAACTTCTTGTACTGCTTCAACAAAATTGTCTTTTATTTGTTTACCTGCATTTGAAATACTTTCTCCTGTTTCGGATAATTTTTCTTTTGTTTCATCAATATTAGATTGTAATTCTTTTATTTTATCAGCATCTTTTCCTCCAAATATTGATTTCTCCCACCATAATTGAGTTTCTTGTATTCCTAATGTAATACCCTGTATTAATCCAACTATTAAATTTAAAGAAATAGTAAATGCTCCTCCTATTACTTTTTGTAAAGCATCAAAACCTCCAGTAGCTTCTGAAACTCTTTTAAACATATCCACAAACATCTGTGCTGCTTGTTTACCAACGTCTGTAATAGTTCCTAAAACTACATTAAAACCATCTATAACGGTTTGATTAGTTCTTAACCCATTAGCTAATACTCCTAAAGCTGCAATTAAAAGTCCTATTCCTGCTTTTTTAATAGCTTTACCTACGCCCAAAATACCTCGTCCTAGTCCTTTTAAACCTTTTTTAGCAATAGAAGAAGATTTGCTAATTTTTTTAATATGTTTATCAAGTGCTTCATTAGATTTTTTGTTCTTTTCTTCTAAAGTTTCAACCTCTTTATTTAATTGTTCAATATCAAATGCTGCTTCTTTATATTTAGCTTCAATATCTATTGTTACTTTTGCCATAATTCTTTTTTAAATTGGTTGTACGCTTCTTTCATAGTTTCAGGATATTTATTTTTTCCTAATGCTATATCTATATAACGACCTGTAACTTTGTGTTTTTTTATTATTGATAAAAGTTCTGTTATTGTCTGTATCATTGTGTTGTTATTTCTCCTATTCCTGATTGTGTATCTGCAATATTATATTTCGGCGAAAGGGTTGGACTAATAGTTCTTATATAAAATTTATAATAATATTTTGTTGAGGAAGTTCTTTGTCCTACAAACAATGCTTTATTATTATCTACTGGTGTGCTTTTACTTCCTCCTGTATATGGTTTAGTTATATTAGTACTATAAAAATTTTCAACACCTGCTTTGCTTTTTAAAACATCTAAATCAAAAATTTCAAGACCTCTAGAATCTTTTAAATTACTTTCAGTTGTAGTTATAAACACACCGTGTTCTTGTATCATTTCTTGGTTATTATCAATTAACCCTGCGCTTTCAACATTCCAAGTAAATGTAATAACTGTTGTTGCTGAATATACATTTAATTCATTGTATTGAGGTGCAGCTACCGTTAAAGGATTATTTGTTAATTGTTTAGGTAAGTTTGCAGGTTGTGGACTAACCATTCCTGTATTTAAAGGTAATATATCAAACCCTCCTGCTTTACAAGTTTGATCTACTGTTACATTTTTAAAGTCTTGATGATTTAAAGATTTACCATTGTCTGCAGTAAGATCACAAGCTAATGTCCACATTGTTGTATCATATGTTCTTTCATCAAGCGTATTAGTTAATTCTAGTGTGCTTAAATTATTTTCGAAGTTTGTAGTAAGTTTGTTTATTTTATAAGCATTGTCTGTTAATATTATTTTATCGGCTAGTGTTATTTTTTCAGTAACCTTAATAGGTAAATACGCTTTTATAGTTGTAAGTCTTTTTCTATCATCAAATAAATCTTTTACATAAGTTTCGTAATAAGTTTTAAATAATGTTTTTTCATTCGGAAGTCCACACCTCTCACTTATTTCAGCGTTAAAATGTATATTTTGTGCATCAAAAGTAAAACCACTAAAAGGACTTGTTGCAGTAGTTGTTGATCCTTTGGTACACCAAGAATTTAAATGATTCGATGGATAATAAGGTAAACTTACAGTTTCTTTTGCTCCTGCTTGTGTATAAACAGCAATAGAACCTACTGTTCCAAAACTTATAATACTAGTGTTAACAAAAAATAAAATAGGTTTTCCCAAATAAGAGTTTCCGCTTTCATCTACACATCTACCAAAAAGAAATCCTGTATCAGCACCTGTTGTATCATTTCTTATGTGTTGAAACTTCATATGCTCAAAAGGAAGTTTAACTTCATAAGTTTGTCCCTCTGTTCTTTTATCTGTGTTTGCAACGTAGCTTAATTCTCCCCAACTTTGTTTTGCTATATCGTTATGTTGATTAGCTAAAAACGTACCTGTGCCCTCGTAAGAAAAATTTACTCTTTTATAAGGAATAATAGTATCAACTTTATTTGATTTTTTATCTACGTTTTCTGTAATATCCCAATAGGTTGTTGAATCACTATAATAACTGTCTAATGTTTTTACATTAATTACTCCACTAGTATCTTGATATGCAGTTAAATTAAACATCTTAAATAGTCCAGTAAGAAAATCTAATATTTTTATTTTAGGCAAATGAGATGCTAAATCTACTTTTTTAACAGCACCTGCACTTGCTTGTCCAGTAAACATTATTTTTGGTGGTTTTACAAAATTAAACAAACTTCCTTGTACCACCGTAACTGATATTGTAAAAGTATTAGCAGTTTTACTTTCTATAAAAAAAGTATAATCTCCTGTTTGAATTCCAAATATTGAAAAATTTACATTTGTTGCTGCACCGTTAGTTGTTACATTAGTTAAACCATCATATCTTTTAAATTCTATTCCGTCTTTTTTAACTACTAAATTATATTCATCGTCTGTGTCAGATGGTCTTACTGTTACGCTCATTTCTCTTGGATCAAAAGTACTAGCAGTATTAGAATAATAATTTGTTGTTGGTGCACCCATTTTAGCTATATCTCCTTTTACTGTTCCTGTGTTAAATAAAACTGGATAACTAGTAAACTCTCCAAACATAGTTCCCTCTCTAGAATGTAACCACATATAAAGACTTCCATAAGGAGAATCATATATTGAAGTAGTTGATGGAATAGTAAAAAAATCTGTACTAAAGTTTAATAAAGGATAATGTTCCTGAATAGCTTTTATTAAAGCGTGTATTTTTATAGCAGGTTTTAATTCTGTAAGTGGTACTCCGTTAGAACCTCCTACTGCAGAATTTAAATTATAACTACCATCAGAAAAATTTGAAGTACCATTTTTCCAACCTAAATTAGCAGTATGAGTTAATAAAGGGAAAACAACAGCATCAGTAATTTTTTCGTCTCCTATCGTTACGTCTAATCCATCAGCCATATACGTTTTAATATTAGCGTCTGAATAATCAAAATTACCTACGTTTAATTCTGTTAATACACTTAATTGATCTTCGTCTAAACTATCTTTTAAATTAATTGTATCTCCATAAAAAGTAATTTTATAGGTATGCGGTTTATTATTTCTTAATTCTGCTGTTTCAAGTTTTATTTTTCCTTTTTTAAATAGCTTATAATTTAAATGTAATTCCGATGGTCTTTTATATCTTGGATCGTAACCATCAATATTAAAATTATAAAAATGCTTAAATACTTTATTGTTAGTCCGTGATGCAGGTACGCTAAATGTTTTTGTGTAATCTGTAAATACTTTTGATATGTCTCTTACGTCTTGAATAGATTGTGTTAAAGTAATACTTTCGTCTTTAAACAATTCTATTTCTTGTTCTTCTATATAAAGCTGTAGTCTTAACATTATCTAACATTGTTAATCTTGTCGAAAGCAAATTCAAAATCTACTGTATAATTAATTAGCTTATCATTTAATGATGTTTTATATTCAAAGTTTTTACTTTTTGGTATTATTGGTAATGTTTTACTGTTGTATCTAATCCATACATTTTCGCTTAAAAATAATTCTTCAATCGTTACATTTGCGTCCTCTAGAATAAATCCTGTATTTAATATTAATGAAGTTTTACTTTTTAAATTATATCTCTGTCTTTCATTGTCGTAGGTATTATAACTTGAATTAGATATTATATTTCTATTATAGTTTTCGTCTGTTATATCAAATTTTTCTACTGTTTTTTTAAAGAAATAAACATCTTGAAACGCACCAAATTTGTTTACAAATGTAACTTTATAAGGTGTATATTTTGGTTCACAAATATTATGAATAGTAACTGTTTTTAATAAAGTATGATCGTCTGTGTCATAAACCTTAAAAGTACTACTGTTAACAGGTATGGTTATATATTGTATTTTTTGATTTGAATTTCCACTATCTGTTATTTCTGTAGTTGTTGAATCTATTATAACTTTACCAACACCCTCTCTAAAAATAGGAAACTTCCCTGTTGTGTTTTCAGGTAAATAAATATTATTAGCGGAGATTAAAGCGTTGTCAGATAATTGTGGATTTACTCCATCTTCAAAAATACCGTAACCGTCTAATGCTATGTAATTAAAAGTCTGTGGACTATTATAAGGAAATTCAACTCCTGCTTGATTGTAATAAGTAACAACAGCACTTGCCCATCTTGTGTTAACAGGATAATCGTTATTAAAACTAACGGTTAAATAATCTCTTACTAGTTCAGCTATTTCTATTGTAATTCCTGTATGTGAGGTTATTCTCTCTTTTGATATTGTATATTTTAAGTCTGTATCGGCAAAACCTCCACTAGTTCCATCGTACACATATAACTTTACTTCTACTTTTCCTAACTCCATAATATAATTTTAAACTGGTGAAACACCTCCAATATTACCTGTGCAATCTCTTGGTTTTTGATCTACTACTGTTCCTTCTGAATTTATTTGTATTACATTAAACGATCCTGAATTTGTGCCTATTGATGTGTTGTTTGTAGTTTGTACTGCATACCATAAATTTCCACCATCAAAAGGTGCTCCATTACTACATACTGTTCCTGTTGGTTCTAATTGAGCGATTGTTGTAGCTTCTGATTTAATTTCAGTTGTTGTAGGATAAGAACCATCACAATAAAATTCTCCCTCTCTTAATCTTCCACTTGATATATAAAAAATATTTGTTGCTCCTGCAGGACAAGTTGGTAGATTAGCAGGTTGTTTAAATGTTGTAACTGGACAAGCTATTGTTTGACTTCCATCTCCTGTGTTAGAATAACCACTAGGTATAAGAACATTAAAAGTAACTGTTCTTGAAGTTACTGTTCCTACTTCTGCAAAACTTGTAGGAGACCAAGTAGCAGTTACTGTTCCTAATTGTGCTGATGGTTTTAAAATAGAACCTAATGCTGAAACTGCTCCTCCTGTTAAATTAGCTATATCACAAGTAAATTCAGGTAAAGCAGCAGGTTGATCAAAAGCTACGCCACACCATAAATGTCCTGTTGCATAGTTTGTATAGTTAGGAGGTATTTTAGTTTTAAAATATAAAGTAACGGATCTATCACTTCCAGTACCATTTGCAGAATAACTTGTAATTAATGCACTTCCATCTGATGCTGTGCTTATATAATTTGAACTAGCAAAACTATTTAACCCTCCTGTTGGATCAGTAATTGCACCACCTTGTGCTATTGCTCCACCACTTAAATCAGCTATTGTACAAGTAAAAGCAACGCCTACAACTGTTATTGAAACTGCAAAATTTTGTGTAACGCTACAAGTTGTTGGATATGATGCGTCTCTACCCTCTACGCTTATATTATAGCTACCTCCAATATTTTGACTTGTTAAACCTAACGTTGAAGAACTTAAAGTTGTTTGAACAAAAGTTGGATAATTATTTGTAACTATATACTCGGTTGCGCTATTAAAAAAACTAGCTAAATTTATAGACGTAGATGCACCTCCTGAATTTAATGCTTGTGTTGATATTGTTCCATTTAAAGTTGGACCACCTGAACAAGTTGCGGATCCACCACTAGTAACATAAGCAGGTTGGGTATAATCTATATCACAAGTAATATTTCCTGTTGCACTATTTGTATATCCTATTGTTGGTATTTCTATTGTTAAAGTAACCGTTCTTGCTGTTGGTGTGGCTACTGTTGCAAATTTATTATTTGAAAAATCTCCTGCAGAAGATGTATAGCTTAAAATTGTTCCATAATCTAAAGCAGGTAATGTTATAATACCTTGATCATTAATTGCAAAGTTTCTAGCAGTTGATCCACCTTTAGCAGTAGTACAATCAAAAGTTGGTACTGTCTGTGTTGGTTTAGTTAAATTTAAATAAAACGGACTTCTTGCGTTTAGTTTTGTGCTCATTATTTTCTGTCTAAAAATTTATCAAAATCAATTCCAAAATCATTTGCTAACATATCAGGTAATTCTTTATATGCCTTTTCAAAAGGTTTTGTAAAAAATAAACTCGGTTTTATTCCTTGTGCAAATATTCTTTTTTGTAACCAAAAAGCAATAGTTTGATAATTACCTCTAGTGTATTTTCCTTGTGAATCTCTAAAGCGGATGTTTTTCTTTTTTGCCCAATTCATTAAAGACTTCATTGGTGGCATTTTAGTTTTATATTTAAAAGGACTATTTGGTGCTTTTTGTTTTCCGTTTTTTACTAAACTTGGATTTTTTCCTTTTACTCCTAAATCTTGATACATTCCATAATCTTCCATTTCAAAACGTATCTTTGATCCCTGTTCAGTTTCTTCTATCCAATAATATAAACTATTGTATAATTCTTTAGTATTGTTTTTTTTGCTTTTACTTAATCTAGACCTAGCTTGTTGCACAACATACTTTCCAAATTCATTTAATCTTTTATTTACTTCTTTTAATTCCATTAGTCGCAAATTGAAATATCATTATTTGTAATTATATCAAACGTAACCGCCCACCCTGCTATTTCGTTTTCAAATCTATCTGTAAAAACTTCTGTACTTGGTTCTCCTAAAACCTGATACATACTAGTAAATAAATCTCCTCTTTTTAATTCGTGTATTAATCTATTTTGCACTTCTAATTGAGTATTTAAAACATCTTGAAGATTATTATTACCTCTAAATATATCTGTTGTTTCATCTTTAGATACATCAACTATATCCATTGACATAACTGTAATATTAAAATTTATTGTATTATTTGGAAAGCTAACATTGTTTACCATTATATGACTTAAAGGAAATATAGTTTGTTTAGATAAATCAATATCTGTAATATTTCCAAACGTAACTGTATTGCAATTTACATCCTCTAGTAATTGCGTTTTAATTTGTTCCGTTATCTGATAAAATGCTCTAGTTCCTTGTTGGCTCATAAAAACTCTTTGTAAATCCTTTGAATTTGGTTATATACTTTATCCGTATAAGCTTTGTTTTGTTTAAATACCCTATTATATACTTTTGTAATTATCTCCTTGTTATCGTCCTTTAAATCGTTTTTATCAATTAGGTTGTCTTTTAATAGATCGAATTCACTTTCTGTTAAACAGTTTGGACTGTAATAAGGAAATAAATCATTTAATACTGGCTGTAGGTCGCATTTACAATTTTCAGTAATACAAAATTTATTATTTACTATTTTTTTCTTTTTAGACTTTTTCATATTTTATTCTTTTTAATTTGACTAATTTCTATGTCGTTTTTTTCTTTCATAAACGTTAACATTGTTAAACATTTAAAAACATTTAACTTTGAGATATGTTCAAATCTTTCAATATCTCCTCTAGAGAGTGCAAAGATTGATTGATACCACCCCCATCTTTCTGCAAAGTTTTCAACTGTTCCGAAGTTAGGTTCGTTCCTATCTCTTTGTGTAAACAATTCAGGGAATGATTTATTAACTCGTTCTTTAAATGATAAAAAAAAAGCATAGAACCCACAACAATATCCATTGGGCATTCTTTCATCACCCTTGAATATATACTTCCTTTGTATTCTTCTATCAAATATCTATTTTCTTTTTTCTTTGTAACTGGTCTATATAAAACCGACATAGCTTTATGCATATGTTCCCATTTTCCAAGATAATTATCAAGGTCAATATATTCTCCTAATGTTATTTCGTCTAAATTTGGTATAAAGCCAAATTGTGTTTTTCCTAATTTAAAAGTGTTTTTTAATTTAGGTTTTTCATTTAAGATATTAGTAATATGTTTTATAGAATCAACAAGGTCATTATATTTAAATCCTAATGTTAATTCAAATTTTATTCCACAAAATATCTCTATCATTTTTTGCATTAAAAAAACACTATCTTGATTTTCTTTTGTGTTTAATTTTTCAAATTGTTGATACTGTCCTAATGTAATATCTTTCAAATGATCAGGAACTAAAAATGTTAATTTCATATCTATATAACGCTTTTAAAAATGAGTTTATAAAAAAAGGGTAGCAATAAAGCCACCCTTCAAATCTAACTAAAATAAACCAAATAAAAAAGTTATCCTTTTTCGTATGTCATAGTAACGTAATTTTCTTGTTCACATTCTTTGCAACAATATTTATCTTCTGAATACTCTCCACAATTTTGACAAGAATATTCTTCTTCGTTGTATGTTAAAGCCATATAAAAAATTTATAGATTAATCTTAAAGATATAAAAAATCCAATAATGTATGCTATCACTTTTAAAAATTCTATACCTAGAATAAATAGGTTTTCTCTGTTTTCTTTTTCTGATAATTCTCTTAATTTAATTTTCATATTTTTTGTTTTCGTTAATACTAATTTTTGTAACCCCATTTTTATTAACGTGATTTAATGCTATTCCTGTTTGTAATTTTTTAATTTCTTTCATATTGTTTAGTTTAATATTCAGCTTGTACTAATATGTCTTTTGACTCTCTTGGTATTTCGGTTATAACATACTCCATTCTATTAATCCATCTCAAACCTGAATCAATATATAATTCATCATCTCCATCAACAAGAGTCCAACAATTTAAAATGCTATTTTTATTTTGAAATTCTTTTATAAATTTCAAATCTTTTTCACTATGAGTGTCAAAAAATATGTTTCCGTTACTTTTATGTATGGGTTTGTATTTCTTTTCCCATTCTTCAAAAGATAATAAATGATAATCTTTTTCTTTTTTAATGTATTTTGTTTTCATTTGATTAGATTTAAATTAATTCTTTTGGTTTTCTGTTGGTGTAGTGTTTCGTTCGTGTATTGAAATAGGCAGTCTTTATAATTTTGTTATCGACTTTAATTTGAAATATTCGCCAATTTCCAAAATCTCTAACACTTTGCTTGATTGTACAAAAGTCATTGGAGTGAGTGGCACTACTTCCTACCTTAACATTAATTTCACTATGCTTTCTTACTCCAAAGCTTTTGTTCCCTTTTGTATAGGGTTGACTAGAATAAGCACACGATTGAATTATATTGTACATTGGGTAACTTCTTGAACTCATTTTATTTATTTTAAATTTGCATACTGATAACCTTTATCAGTCATAATTTGATTATCGAAAACCTTTTTAATATTTTCAGAATTATCAAAAATTACTACTTTGTAAATTCGGTTTCCGTTAATATCTTTTTTGTTTGTTATTATTGGTATTGTTTTCATTTTGTTT
>Ga0098059_1001041_pt1 | contig 14517 bp, 22 predicted proteins | sample 20_taG_FD_92580 | JGI IMG/M metagenome (GOLD analysis project Ga0098059, IMG submission 92580) | Marine viral communities from the Subarctic Pacific Ocean - 20_ETSP_OMZ_AT15318 metaG | ecosystem: Environmental > Aquatic > Marine > Oceanic | place: Subarctic Pacific Ocean | collected 2015-01-19
ACTCGATATAGTTCCGATCCGTCTAATATATACCTTTACTATGAGTTTTTTTAATACAAACCTTTACGGTAGTCATGACCTAATATAAATCATACCTTGATCGCAACATATATATAACCACTGAAGCGTTAACCCCCATATAAACGTATAGTTGATCGCTACATATATATAGCCCAAGCCGTGTACAGATTGCATATAAAGGTTAGGGTAATATATACCTTTGCATTGTAAATAAATCTAAACGTCATATTACGTAAGATCATTGCCTAATATAAATCATACGTTGATCGCTAATAATCTATACATTTATATTACTAATACGATTGAATCAAGACATGGCAGATAACACATCTACTAGCAAAGAAAAAACAATCTTAAAGCCTGAAGGTATAAGTCAAGACGATTGGACTTTAGCCCTTCAATCTGTAAAAGCTGAGAAGCTAAAGAGAGAACGTATAGCCAATGGAAAAGATACCCTAAAGTATCTTGTATCTTACATGGAAGATAACAGCTATACAAACAAGAACAAAGAACACGTTAGTACACCAAAACTATCGTTCTCAACTCTCGCAAATGAGATAAACCTCGCAATAGCAGGTAATAAAGCAGGTTTAAAGGCAGATGGCAACGATTACTTTAAGATGTTGACCTTTGAAGCAAACGGTCATAAGGTTGAAAGCGTAGAGGCATTAACCAAGATGATTAATGATATAATGAGTTAGATCAATAAGCGATCAACTATTATGTCAAAATCCTCTTTTTATTTATAAAACATTTCCACAGTGTTAGAGGGGGTATTATAGACGCGTAGGTCGATATAGCGAAAAAACGAAAAAAACGATCCCCAAACATACAAATCCTAGATACAAATAGGATTTATAAAAGGGTGGCAATCTGATCTATTCTTGGTCTTCTATCTTTTCAGGTTCTTCCTTCTTATCAGAACTAATCTCATTACTAACCATTGTACCCTGAACACGGAACAAACATCTGATTAGTTGTCTCTTACTATGTTCACCGAATGGATCAGTACAAGCAACACATATAATACTTGCGAGGGCTTTATTACCTAACATCATACATCAACCCTTGCACCACAAGATCGACAGTATGCTATCTTTAATTTACTATTAGACTTATAAAAGAAGTTGGGGTGATTACAAACAAAATTAGCCATGACCTACACCTTGTAATACAGGATCATCAAACTCTAGAATCCCATCATGACTTAATCTAGCGATCTTTCTTTGTAATAAATAAAGTCTATTTTGAATCTTTGTTAAATCTCTTGAAAGTAGTTTAACCTCATGTTCTAATTCAGAAATATCCATATATATGATATATCATTCTATTATATAAATCTATTCTTCCTTCTTTTTCTCTTCTGCTTCTTCTAATGCATCTTCAACAAGGAATGTAAGTTTCCAGAATGTTTTATATGCTTGGCGTGGTATTTCCTCTGCTTCTTTTCTACCATATTTTAAAGTGAACCAATTAAGTATCTCATTAAAATCCTTAACATTTAATTCAACCATGTTTAAGAGCCATCTTCTCTAATGAACTTAATAATTTCTTATATAACTTTTCATCTTTCTCTTTTATAATCATTCCCCATCCTGCCATTATACCAGATAATGTACCAAGGAATGTTTCTAATTCATCCTTATTTCTTATCATATCAACTGGAGGTATTACACCATTTCTAATACTTAATAATGCAAACTCACAGGCGTTTGCTACACCTTCATACTCATCATCATTGTATTCCATAAATTATTTTTAATACTCCCTATTTATAATGTTTGGTACTGGCTGGTTAGTTACTCCAGTCCTCCGTTAAACGGTATGCAAACTCACACTACCAGTACAAATTATCTTTACAAATCTTTTACATAAAGATAACGTTTTTCGACAAAGTTTATAAGTGACTGTTATATGAAACATATATGGGTTTTCGTGATACAATAGGTAAAGTTTTAGGTAGAGGTAACGTCACGAAGGGATATACTGAATCAACTACAAGACCAAGTATAGCACAACCATATATGAGTACCGATACAGGTGCAAAACTTCCAATATTCCCATTTCCTCTAATAATGATATATGAGTTAGCAGATAATATAGATGCATTAAGAATACCAATTGAGACACTTAACCGTGAGATGTTTAAGAATGGATTTGAAGTAGTAGAGAAATACAAATATAAATGTGCAAATTGCAGCAAAGAGTTCCAATATGAACCAACAGTAGGAGACAAACCAGATGACCAACCATTTGCATCTAATCAGGATAATGAAGCTAACTATATACCAAAACGTAAAGCATTAGTCAATAAACAAACAGAACAAGCTAATCTCCAGTGTGATACTTGTGGTTCAACTGAACTATTAAGACCACAGCCAGAACATAGAAAGAAATTAGAAGACTTACTAGAAAACCCTATTAATGGAAATGAACAGAACTTAGAAGATGTATCTCGCCAACTTGAACGTGACTTAGAGATAGCTGATAACGCATATCTACTATGTCTGAAGAACTATTACATAGATGACACTACAAACAGAATAAACCATGATAGAACAGAAATAAAAGAATTCTTACGTATAGATCCACCACAGGTGGCAATGATTGCTGACTCTGACGGAAGAGTTGGTTATGATGATAAACGTAACCAAATATTTGTATGCCCACGATTTGAACATAGAGATAAAAGACTAAGTGCAGCAGTATGTGACCGTTGTGGTGCTGAAGCACTTAAAGCAGTTATAGAAGTTAACTCTGTATATTCAATAGGAATTCCACAGCCAAAACGTGTTATATATGGTGAAGGTGAAGTTATATGGAAAGCAGGTAAATACAAACCAAGCTTAATTTACGGTTATTCGCCAATCTACTCTGTATGGAGTAAGGCAATGTCTTTATCTCATATGGATGAATATGTAAGAAAATACTTTGATAAGATGAGACCACCAAGAGGTTTACTTGTTATTGCTTCACGTAACTATGAGACATTCAGAAAGTCCATGGATGTATTAGAGCAGAAAGCACAAGAAGATCCATATATGATACACCCACTACTTGTTGAGAGTGATAAAGGAAGTAAGAATATGGCACAATGGCTTGACTTTACTGGCTCGCTTAAAGAATTAGAATTTATTAATATAAGAAAAGAACTTAGAATGATTATTGGTGCAGTATATGGTGTTTTGCCTTTATACTTTGGTGAACTACCTTCTGGTTGGTCGCAAGAAGGATTGCAAGTAACCATTACCAATAGAGCAGTTAAATGGGGACAAGACATTTTAATGAAAGCATTTTTCAGAAAGATAGCAAAGATGCTTAATATAGAAGATTGGGAATTAAGATTAAAGACAGGAGAAGAAACAGATAAACTAAGAGACTTACAGATAGAAGGTGTTGAGATACAAAATATGCAAGCCATGCAAGCAATGGGCTTTGATATTACAAGAACACATACTGGTGAGTTTAAGGTTTCGAAAGATACTGCATTTAATGCTGCTGATATGATAGGAATGGATGCACAACAGAAACAAGGAAGAGGTAGAGGTACAGCTGCACCTGAAGAAGACACACAGGACTTTGAAGGTGAACCTAGCCGAAGATTACCAAGTGATGTTGGAGGTGTTGGGCAAGGACACCCAGCAAGTGGTTCTGGTACAAGTTTGAGCCAAAAAGCCTACCCTGATGGCATTACACCTGACAACTATAATGTTGTAAAGAACGTCTTACAGACATCCGTTGATTTTGGCTGGACAAAATCGAAAACAATCGCACAATTACGTAAAGATGCACATATGACTGTTAGAAGTGCTAGGGATTTAGTTAAGCAAGAATTTGATAATATGAGGAGGTGGGAAGATGAACAAAAAGAATAGTAAAGCTAAAGAAATAGAACATACACATGAAGATGGTACTACACATAAACATATAGGTGGTGACAAAAAACACGAACATAAAGATGTTATTAAGAAAGAAATAAAAGTAAGTACAAGTATCACAACTAAAGTAGAGAGAATGATTGATGTAACACAAACATGGAATGAAATAGGTATATATATCAACAGTACACCGTTAGATGAATATGCTGCTAACAATGTATATGTTATATTACAGGATGCTTTGAAGAAAATACAGTTGGCTGATAAATAATGGCAACAAAATTACCTGTTGACACAGGTGGTACTTATGTTGGTAAGAAGCTTTGGGAGAAACATCAGAAGAATGAGTACACTAAAGTTAGTAATTATAAGGAAGCTGTATGTCTTAACTGTCTAAAAGTTGATGCAACTAGTGCAACTATAGCTGATATATGTGGAGATTGTGCAGGAAAACGTGGTAGAGAACCACTTTTAGCTAAAGTTTCTGAGAAAATGTACGGTTTATGCTTCTTTTGTGGTGAATATAAGTTTCATATTGAACAAATTAACGGTAGATTCTGTAGTCCATGTCATAGACGTATAGCAGATGTAACAAAAAAGTACAATAAAGATGGTGGTATGTTTGGTGCTGATCCATTTTGGAAGAGTATGAAAAGAAAATTAGGTAAAGACTGGGCTATACTAATGAGTAATCCACAATCACATAGAAAATAATTATTCTAGAACTAAATTTATTCTATTTGATGTAAAATCATAAAATCTTTTAGCGTAATCTATCTTTTTCGGTTTAGTTAGTGTATCTCCATAGTATCTTCCTATTCTAAAGAAGAGATCACATGATCTTAATTTCTTAGGGAAGAACTCTATCCTTTCTTTCTTAGGATTGAATTGAATCTTCTCATATAATACTAGTTTTTCTTTTCCTGTCAAGTATTCTTTAACTTCATTAGCAAAGAAATGTACTATTGTACGGTTAAGTTGTGGTCTTGATACTTCTTTAATGATGTCGGTAACCACCCACAATTTTTCGCCTTCGGCAATATACATATCGAGTATGTCGGTGCAAAACTCTTGCGAGTAAATTTTATCGCCATACTTTTTTTTGAACTCAGCCATGTTTTGATATACGTATATAGATGTAGCCATAGTTAATATACAAAATACTTATTAATTAACCCTTCTATGAGAAATTATGAAGTGTAAATGTGGTAAAAAAATGTATTGTTATACAGATGGTGCGCATGAGATAGATTTATGTTATGCCTGTGGTAAGTTTAATGGTAATGCATTTGGTGACTCTGAATTCACATATATGGTTCTTAAAAATCCTAAGATTCTATTAGGAATGATTAAAGAAAAGTTTCTCATCCCACGCGAATAAACTTATATACCTACTATATAACTTAGTTATATGAGTATTATTAAACCAATAGCTAGAATTGGGGGTAATTTTGGTATATCATTTTTCTCTCCTTTAGTTGGTGGTAATGCTGCTGAGTCTATTTATGATATAGGTTTATCTTTTGAAGCTATGCTTGTTATAGCATTCATTTCAGCTACGTTTATTACTGGTTTATCTATTTCTAGAGAAGCACATGAGTGGGGTAAAAATGGTAAAAGTAAAAGAAAGTAAAAAGAGCCACTGTAATTGGGTGAAAGAGTTCCTAGATTCATTCCTAATATTAACATAAAAGTTTAAATACACCTGTACTGCGAAACAACTATGGTCGATCCAGTATTAATAACTGTTGTAGCAGCAGTAGTTGGTGCAGGATTAAACACTTTGAGAGGATACCTACATAGTGAGGATTCTTACTCGGCAAGGAAACTCGCAGGTGCTTTAATCATCTCTACCTTTGCAGCGTTAGGAGTATCGCAAGCAATATCTGTAGAGGGTGTTGGCGAAATTGGTTTAGCCTTGATAGGTTTGACAACTGGTTTTGCAGCTGATTTTGCTGTTACTAAAGCAAAAAAGGATTAAACAAGTAGGTATTATTTTACCAACCTTCTTCCCTTTTTTCTTAATATTTATATACGATACACATTATAGATTATCATGGCAGACGAACTATTCTTTAACGGTCTTGTAACAAAAAGCTTACATCCGATTCATGGTGATGATAGATTCTTTGAGGGTTATCTCACTGTTCAGGTTAAAGATAAACAAGGCGAGATTACAATAGTAGATGAATTGATTAAAGTGTTACCTCTCTGGATGGATAGGGGCGCACCTATTACTGATACTCATTCAAATAGAGTTGTTGGTAAAGGTATAAACTATTCAAAAACAGTTTACAAGACAAAAGAAGGAGTTGAATATCCTGCAATTAAAATCACTGGTAAAATATACAAGAATTATGAATTAGATAATGAGATTTGGCAAAAGATCATAAAGGGAGAATACAAAGGATTATCATTTGGTGGAGCAACTAAAGCTGATAGAGATCCTATTAGAATGAAAGATGGTTCTGTTGCATATTCTTTAAAGGAACTTGAACATTATGAGGTAGCAGTATGTGCTGATCCTGCTGTACCATTAGCATTGATTACAGACCATAACCCACTGGCAAAAGCAATGGTTCAAGGAACTACAGAAGAGAGAGATGGTAAAATGGTTATCAAATGTAGTAAGTTTGGATGTTATGTTGGTAAAGTTAGAATAGACCATAAATATGATGATGTTGCACAAAAGAAACAAACAGCAGAAGCACTTGCAGAATTAGGACATCCAGAAGCAGAAAATACAAAAAAATTATTAGAAGAAAGAGGAATAAAATCAAGATCAACAAAACCATGTCCTAACTGTGGAAAAACTGGTGGTATAGTTGAAGCACAATCTAAAGATGATCCTGAAGAATGGTTTAGTATGGCAGGAACTGATCATAAAACAGGTGAAGATTTATGTCCAGAATGTGACAGAAAACAATTTGTCAGAGAAGAATCACAAAAAACTGATAATATAACAAAACCAATACCAGATGGTAAAGGTGGTAAAGGAGAATTTGATCACTGTGAATCAGTAAATCAAGATAAAGATGATCCAGCAGCCTTCTGTGGTGCTATTCAGCATAAATTAGAAAAGGCAGTTAATGAAGGTAATTTAGAATCACTTGAAAAGAATGGATTAGAGTTTTTTGCTACTAAGGAAGAATTGAATAAAGTATGTAGTGCTTGTGGTAAAACACTTGCAGAACATGGAGTTGTCAAATATGATCATTCTAATACACAAGGAGATCAACATGGTATGTATAATCAAAATACAGGTAGAGAAACTTGGGTAGGTCAAGGATTACCACAGCCAAAAGTAGAAGGTAAGGATGATAACCCCACTGAGAAGGATTTACCTATCAATGCAGATTCTAGATTAAAGAAAGATTCTGAGGAGTTAAAAAGTAAAGCTAAAATGGCTAAATTAAAAGTTACAATAATGACTACTAAAACTGAAGAGAATATGATAGGTGCAGGACAAAGAGGATTAGGACATGACCATGGTTCTGTACAGGGTAGTGGACAGTCTCATCAGATTACTGAAGTGAAAGATGATGAAAAATTAGAAGAATTTAAAAAAGCAACAAATGCATTAGGCAGACTTTTATCACAAATGGGTAAAAGACCAAAGAAAGAAAAAGATGTTATGTATGATGAAGAGAAAAAATCAGGCTACGTGACAGAAGATGGTAATAAAAAAACTGGTGATTTAGAACGTGGTGATGAATCATCTGTAAAACCTGTAGAATAAACAATACTTATATACTCCTTATATAAAGAATATACAATAACATGGCTCACGAAGAAGATTCCAAAGAAGTGCCTAAAGAAGCAGTACAAGCTTCTGAAGAGGACAAAGAAGAAAAAGAATCAGAACGAGAAGAGACCGAGAAAGCATTTTCAACAGTCAAATCTAGTCTTGATACTTTAACTGATGTTGTCCAATCTCTAGCAGAGACACAAAAAAGTGTTTCAGAGACAATTGGTAAATTTGACGGCAGACTTAAAGCATTAGAAAAACCAACTGACCTTCCCCTAAGCCCAAAAGGCAATGCAGGTGGAGATGACGTAGGTGCTGATGTTAAAGTACCAGACACCTATCAATCAAACTCTAGACAAGTAGGTTTAGATTCTGATAGAAAGGAAGTCGATGGTGCAAAGAAACCTCAAGCAGACCAAGGAAAACTCTCAATGCAAGAGAAGTCAGAAACAGAAATGGTTCAAAAATCTGAACATACCTTTTCTACTGAGACTCCAAGACCAAATGCAGCCCTAGAAAATGTTGATAAATCTGCACAAGATTTCTCACCAATTTTGAAAGATGCACGTTCACAAGGTTTTGAAGGTTTAGATCAAGTAGCAAGAGACATCTTGAAAGGTAAATACTACAAACCAACTGAAGAAGAGGTCGGACAGTGGTAGATATGGTTCAAATAAAAACTATTGACGAACTCGAAGCACTCTATTATGGATACAATCGTAACCTGCTAAGAAAAGCAGATGCACCAATCACAACCTCCACAGCTGGCGTTTTCAACGCTATTTATGGGGCTTATGCATGGGCGCAACTCAACTTAGAAGCCAACGCATTTGGCATCCTTCCAAAATATCCTTGGGATAAATCTGGATGGAGGGTTATAACAGCAAAGCCTACACTGGCAGCTAATTCCAATCAATCGGCATTAGGTGGTACTGTGGAAGGTGGAGTTATTGCAGATACAATCAAACCAGCACTTCAAGAAATTGATGTAAGACCAAAGACAGCACAATTACCATTTAGTGCTTCAGAGGTTATGGAATGGTTAGCAACACACTCAAAAGATGACATTTGGGGTGGACTTGGTTCACTTCGATTGTATATGGCTGTACAACACAAAGAATTCCTAAATAGAATGCTCTTAGCTGACGTAGAAGCAGAAGCAGCAGGTGCAAGTGGTGCAAACACAGGATCAAAAGACTTCGAATCCCTAGATAGAATCATCTCCAGCGATGCTGAAGAAGATGCACTAGGTGGTTCACACGCAAATATGTATGATCCTTGGGCAGCAAACGCAACAATTGACAGAGACAGTGGAACTGATTTCGACTGTACTGTTGAAAGTGCATCTGGTACAATTGGTACAAACGGTGTTCTTACTGATGATACTCTAAGAACTTTCTTACGAAAGATTAGAATAGCAGCAGGTAAAGATCCAAACGTATTCTTGGGTTCACACGAAGTCTATTCAGAGATTCAAGGTCTATATATGCCTTCTGTCAGGATTCCAAATCCTTACGGAGAATCATTGGTGCAAATCGATGTTAATGGTATTCAGACCTTCCGAGGAACTGGTGTAGGTATTCACGTTGACTCAATCTATGGAATTCCATTTATTCCATCCAAAGATGCTCCTAGCAACGCTAGTGATTCATCTGAAGTAGGAAGACTATTCGCATTAGATACATCTGATGCAGAAGGATATGGATATCCAAGAATCGGAATTCAAATTGCAATTCCAACAGAATACTACGAAGCAACACGCAGAAGTCCAGCATACCCATTCGTAAACAATGCATTTGTTGAGAAAGGTGTATTCAGAACTATGGGTGAAACCGTATGTCGCCACTTCAAATCACAAGGCAAGATTAGAGATATAAAGCTTTAGAAATAGAGCAGGGTTATCATAATCTAAAAAAAATTCCCTTTTTTTCTTTATTTTAATACTTATATAGGTGATACTATATAAAAATCTATGGCAGTAACAGTTAGTTCATCCGACTGGACAGCAGCTAATGTAAGAAAAACACTATCTTTTCAAGCAGCATTAGTTTCAAAACTGCGAATATATAAGGTCAAAGTCACTGCTGGTGGTTCTGATGCTTATGCAACAAATGGAGTGTCAGCTGACCTAAAAGAGGGAAGAATTTCTACACTCGTTTCAGTGATTCCTGAATTTACAGATTCACTATACAAAGTAGAATATGACAAGACAAACCAAAAAATCAAACTCTATTCCGTTGGTGGTTCAGCAGGTGCAGTATTTGCAGAAGTAGCAAATAGTACATCAATTGCTAACAAAGTATTCGAGTTTCTAGTCATAGGCTACTAGAGTCCAAAATAGCCGACTTTTTTTTCTTAAAGTTTATATATGACAAGTAGATTAGATACTTCATGGTAGAATTAAATCATAATGTAATATCCTTTAATTCCGATACAGCTATTAAAGCATCTCATGGTGTTATTGTAGCAGTATTCTGTACTAAAGCAGGTTCTAGTGGAGCAAAACTAGTATTGAAGAATGGAGGTTCAAGTGGAGCAGTAGAATTCACTATATTTGGAGAAGCAGTGGCTAATTACCAGAATATCAATAGAAGATTTGAAGAAGGTATATATGCAGATATCACTGGTGCAGCCGAATGGACAGTAGTATTTAAGTAAATTTATATACGAACTCAGTTATTAATAATCATGGCTACGACATACTGCACTGTATATGATGTTGCTGATTTTCTCAGAATTCCTATCACTGCTAATACAACACCAAACAAATCTCAGGTTGAAAAAATCATTAATAGGAAGGAAGCAGAAATAGACAGAAGAACAGGTCATGCATGGAGATCAACGAAAGTTACAAGAGAGGTACATAGTTTACCTTTACTTTATACATTTGGTTGGGGTACTCCAGTATTTTTACATCATAGAAACATATATGAACTTGATGGTTCAGCAGGAGATAAAATAGAAATATGGGAAGGAGCTTCATCTTCTTGGTCAAATATTTTAGGAAGTGATCAATGGTATGATATAGAATATGAGTATGGTACAATTCATTTAAGAGGTTTTATATTTTCAATTTTAAGAAAGAATAGAGTTAGAATTACATATAGATATGGTGGTGAAGAGTTTGCTGGTGACACAGTAGTACCAGATGATATTAAAGATGCTGTCATCAAACTAACTGCTATTGATCTTATGAATACATCTTTCAGAATGGATGAGATACCAACTGGTGGTATTGCGAGTGTAGGAGAAGCTAAAAGAATGTGGCAAGAAGATGTGGAAAGAATGATAGAGAATCGTAGAGAAGTATTTGTTATCCCATAATGAAGTTTATTCCAATTGCTAAAGATGCAAAAGCATTAGTAAAAAAAATGTGGACTGCAACAAAACAGTTTTTTAACAAAGAAGGTTATGAACCTGTTCATGATCTTTACAAAGGTTTTGGAGTAGTAACACCAAAAGGTATTGTTTGGGTACCACAGCAAATTATGGATGAGTCTGATCAGTTTGATAAAACATTGGAATGGATAAGAAGTAATGCTGGTAATCCTAGAGAGTGGTTGTATGAAGAACCAGATGATGAGATTATTCAAAAAGGTACTGTTAGACAAGATAAAGATCCATTACCAGAATATTATGAAGGAGAAGTTTTACCTGCACAATCAAAACCAAATATATCAAAATTAAAAGAATGGATTCGTGAAGTAAAGTTCCAAAATATGTCTCCCATAGATCTAAGAATGGAATATAATAGAACAAAAGGTACCACTAGTGATGCTGCATTAACTGGAAGACAATATGAAGCATTAGTAGATAGTATAGCATATAAGATATCAAGAAAGATATGGTATGTAGGGAGAAGAAGTGCTAATGAAACAGATCATCAATTCAGTGAAAGGACAAAACACATGAGACCAGTTATGGGTTCATATAGTCCTAATGAGAATTGGGATAGTGGGTTTCCATATGATGAAACTTACTCATATGTAGCAGGGGATGTAGAAGGTTATGTAGAAAAACTTAAGAGAGGGGACAAGGTAAGTTGGTAATATGGGTACAATAACATATACTGCATTAGATGACCTAATAGCATTACTTCATAATAATTGGGGTGGTTCAGGAGATGCAGGAAGAGAACCAGTATTTGAAAAATCTTGGGAAAGAAGATCTGTTGGTTTTGGTAGTGATACAAGAGAAGTTGTATTTCTAACCCCACGACAAGAAAATATACAATATTTTGGTTTATATGGAAGTAATTTTTTTCATGATTTATCAGTTGATTTAGATATTAGATCATACTATACTGAGGATAGGCATAATGAAATTGTGAAAGAGGTATTAAGAATCATAAAGGCTAATATAAGAGGTTCAACCACATTCCCTTATACTGATTTAAGAGTTATGTCTTCTTATTCTAGAAGTGAACTTATGCGTAATATGTATAATCATATCATAACAGTATCATATAGGAAGACAGATCCTTAAGAATATTTATATACTAACAAAGCCAACTAAAAACAATGGTTCGTACAAGTGCAAATGCATATGTAAGATATGGATTTGAAAGTGCTTTTGCTGGAGGAAGTGGTTCCCCTACAAATTCATTCGGTTTGAAAACAGCAGTTACTGGATGGACAATAACCACTAATAGAACAGCTTTAGCTAAATTAGGTCAAGTTGAACCTGATACATTTGCATATGGACAACAACAGGGTACTTTGAGTTTAGGGTATGTTTTGGGTGATACAACATCTCATAAAATTTTTCAGGCTATATATGGTGAAGGAACAGATGGAACACCAACATCAACACAGATATATGGTGGAACAACAGCAAACAGTGCAACAAAGACATTAACAGGAAATACTTTATCTGTTGAAATAGGAGCAGACTTGGAAGATGCAAATTCAGTAAGAACATTAAAAGGTGGAGTTTTGAATACTTTAGCAATATCAGCATCAGTTAACGATGTTGTTAATTGTACAGCAGATATTACTTACGGAAAAGAAGATGCACCATCTACATCATTTTCAGCAAATAATGTACCAGCAGAAACTTCACAACCATTTACATTTGCTCATGGTGAATTAAAAATTGCTAATGGAAGTAGTACAGCAGTAGTAGCAGAATTACAAGAAGCAGATATTAACTGGACACAGAATGCTGAGATGTTATATACTCTAGGTGATAACCAAGGAAAAGATGCATATAAACGAGTATTAGAAATTACAGGAAGATTCAGAGCATCATGGAAAGATAATAATAAACTAAATGCATTGATTAATCAAATGAAAACAGACAATGGTGGTACTTCAAGAGACCATAAAGAAACATGGGGAGATGCACATACTGGAACTCCAGAATTTAAATTAACATTTGCAACAGGTGATGGTAAGTCTATTACAATTGAATTATCAGGATTGAGTTTCATGGATCATAGTATTTCAGGTATGGAACCAGTTGAACCTTTATTCGAAGAACTAAACTGGCAAGCAAAATACTGTAAAGTAACAGCAGTACCAGCATAAACATTTATATAATACAGTTATCGTATTACTTTATGGCAGTAAAATCCTTCAAGATAAAGATCGGTGGGAAAAAAGAAGTAATTGAATATGAAGATGATTTAACTTTTGGAGAGATTGAAACTATTCTTTCACGTAATATAGATTTAACAGATCCATCAAAACCTAAAGTAAACATTCCACAATACAGAATGGATATACTTTGTAAGGTTATAAAGACAGCACCATTTAAGACTGGTGATGCTGTAACAATAAGAAACCTAAAATCGGCTACAGTCACTGAAATAATCTCAGGAGTGATGAAGGACTACCCTTTAGGGAAGTTCTTGCAGGAGTGGGTTATGACATTCGCAGGCTCTCTGGACGAGAACGAGAACGATATGACATCTACTACTTCCTAGCATCAGAGTTTGGCTGGGATAAAGCAAAGGCAGATAGACAACCAAAATCATATATACATAGATTAATTCAGATTCATAATGAACAAATGAGAGAACAACAGAGACAGCAGGCTATATCAAGGAATCAGATGAAGAAATCTTTTTAAGCATTAATGATTTATAATACTCATGGCAGATTTTGGTGGAGATGACTTCATTAGAGAATGGGAAAAATTCTATAAGTTACTAAAAAAGAGTAATATAACTACTGAGAAAGCAGAAGCACAGTTACGTGACTGGGAAAAAGTATTAGGAAAAATGGTTCAAGCAAGTCAAAAACATATGCAACAGGAAGAAGCAAGAAATAATAATTTACAAAGATGGGCTAAACAACAGAAACTATTACACGCGAAAGAACAGTCATTACAAAAACAGAAAAATCTAGATGCAATACAACAGATTAAACTACAAAGTCAATCAAGAACTCTTCATAACAAAGAGATGAGTGCAAGGCAAGATGATTACTTTAGAGGGGTAAGAATGAATCAAAGAATGCGTCAATCACATAATGAATTTAATGATGCTATGAATCTTGTTACTGGTAATCTATTTAGTTGGTTTCCATTATTAGGAAAAGGAGTTAATAAAATGGGAAAAACCATAAAAGGTGTTGCAGATTATAATGACAATATGAAAGATTTACAAGATGAGTTAGGTAAAAAATTAAGTGATAGTCTTGGTGCTAAAGGAACTGCTGGTGAAAGTGCAGCTAATAAAGCAGCAACAGATGCTTTTAACGAATTAAAAAATTATATGGATAGTCCACAAGGGGTATTTGGAAGAATACAAATAGGTAATTCAAAACTTTCTGATTTGTTAGGTGGTGCTAAACAATATTTCAGTAAGCATAAGATGGGTTTAATGTTTGGTGTTGGTGCATTTGTAGGTTTAGTTGCAGTTCTTAA
>Ga0098059_1001047_pt1 | contig 14440 bp, 12 predicted proteins | sample 20_taG_FD_92580 | JGI IMG/M metagenome (GOLD analysis project Ga0098059, IMG submission 92580) | Marine viral communities from the Subarctic Pacific Ocean - 20_ETSP_OMZ_AT15318 metaG | ecosystem: Environmental > Aquatic > Marine > Oceanic | place: Subarctic Pacific Ocean | collected 2015-01-19
TGATGCTGGTATTTTATATAGCCCAGGCAATATAAGTGAAGCTCTTGTAGTTGATTCTATTACTTCTGAAAATGGAAGACCTAAGGTAAAAGTTACAGGAGCTGATTCAGAAACAACTGCTAAAGATATAAGATTCTTAGGTAGAGTACTAACATTACAATCTGCAGTTGGTGGATATAGAGGATTTGAGGTAGACCCAAATAATCCTATAGAAGTATCACATGGTAAGGTAGAATCATTAAGAAATTATCTTAATAATATAAAAATTAATCTTGATACAATGCAACCTTGGTTACAGTCTCAATTAGTTAATTATGCTTTTCAAGAAAGAATTAAAGGTACAGATTTAAAATTAAATCAAGTAGACGCATTATTTAATTTAACTGGAACTGGGGCAGCTACATTTGCAGCAGCCGCTGAAGGAAAAGCTGCAGGGTTTAGAGTTAAATTAATAGATGAAGCAAGGATAAAAGGTCATCCAGAAAATACAGTAATACAACAAGCAAGTGATTATAATAAAATAATGAGAAGAATTATTGATGATAGTAATGGTCTTGTTGTAGAATCTGTAGATAAAATAACTGTTGTAGATAGAACGTATATGGATGCTTTAAATCGTTCGATTGATATAAAAGGTGAATCTTCAATGTCCGCCAAAGAAACACTTGCTGAATTTATGACATTATTATCTACTCAGAAAAAAGGATATGAATCTTTTAGAAGACAATTAAAAGAGTTTTTAAATGCACAACCAGGTAATGAGTTTAATGCTTTACAATGGTTAGGAGAAGCTGGTGTAATTAAATCTAAAGAAAATCAAAGAGATTATGATATTGATTTAGTAAAGTTTACTGACCTACTAAAAAGAGGTATGGAACAAAAAATGTCTACCTTTGGATACACTCCAGAATATGCTAAAGAAAGATATGAGATTCTTGAACAAAAGGCTAGGGATAATTTTATTGAAGACTCTACTGAAAGAGGTCAAAAAAGACATATTGATTTAAATAGTTTTTATGAAAGATATAGAATTGATGGAAAAGATGTAACAGGTTTTAGTTCAGCTGAAAAATTAGACAACTTTCAACAATTAGTTTATTTACCTGGAACTGGATTTACTGATAAAATATTAAATACAAATGTAGTTCGTAAGGTAATGGATAGAATTCATATAAAAGTAGATAATAATTGGAAGCCATATAGAAGTTTAAGTGAATCAGAGCAAAGAGAAAGACATCCTCAATTAAGAGAAGATTTAATTAATCTTTTAGGCTCTCAGAGAGCTCAAGTAATGGTTCCTGTTTTAAGTTATAATAATGGTGATTATCAAAAATCAGTAGAAACAATGCAATTAACAAGGTTTCGTGAATATTTGACAGATGGATTAGAGATTCCATATATGATAGTTGATGGAACAATGAATATTACTGAAATGTCTTTTAATGGAAAATATTATGTAAATAAACAAATTAATATCTTTGAAGATGGAACTGCTATAAGTGATAGATTAAAAAATCAAATAAAAAAATATAAAGATGGGTTTATAGCTGAGATATCGCAAGAAACTTCTATGTTTAAGCCTGAAGATGGAACTTGGAATTTAGAAGGAGTGAATGGTGAAAGAGGATTAAGGTTAATTAATCTTGGCCCTGGAATAGACCCTATAGTTGTTGCATCTAAAGATTTACCTAAAATGAAAGAACCTTTTAAAGAATTTATAAATGAATATAAAGGCAGAGAAAGTTTAGACCCTCAGGCTGTAAAAGTATTAGAAAATTATGAAACAAAAATTAATAATAATGAAGTAATAACGCCAGCTGAATACCAACAGATGATGAATTATTTAATTGCTAAACAAATGCTTATTGGTTCAGATGGAGACAGGGCTTTTATAAACTTTGCTAATGGAATAGATTCTGAAAAGACATTATCAAGAATAAAATTATATAATACTAAAAAATATGTAAGGTATAATAAATCATTTATAAAAGATGTTGCTGATGTTTATATGTTTGGAGCAGACCAAGAAGCTTTTACAACAAGAAGAAGAGATAAAGATACAGCTAGAATATTAAGAAGAATAATTAATAATGATGGTTATGGAGTTGCTATTTGGAATGATGCTGAATATGCTAAAATAAAAGATGAAGTAAAAATAGAGGTAGAAAAAGCAAAACTTAAATGGAATTGGGAGAACGTTATTGGAAAAGCACATGAAGATGTATCTGCATTTGATAGTATTGCATTTGTATCAAGAGATATGCTTAGAGCATCTCATGCTTTAATGGGGCATGACCCACTTTCTTTTAATCCAATTAAACCAGTAATATCATCTGGTGGCCCTAATTCTCCATTATTGTTAGGTAAAACATTATTTGTATATAGTGAATCATTAAATGAATTCTTTAAAGGAAATAAAGCAGTAGATATATTACTCACTAAAACTGGTGCAAAAGTTCATAATCGTGTTGGTGAACCAGGAATGGAAGATGCTAGTATAATTAATACTGGTTGGGAAAATTTAAATAATCAAAGACTTACTTCTGAAAAGATTAGAAAAATATCATTAGAGTCAATAGGATTTATGCCTAATAGTAATGCAGATTTTACATTAGCAAAAAAGTCTCAGGCTGATGCTAATTTTATGAATAATGCTGAATCTAAACTTATGTTTGATGGAGAATTTTCAGGTCAATTAGAAACTAATATTGAAAAAATGACTGAAGTTATGCAAGACCCAATCACTTTAAGAAAATGGATGTTAGCAACACTTGGAGATGAATCTTTAGTATCTGATATGCAAGCTGGTGAAGGGATGAAAGCAATAAGTAATATGGCTGTTTATTCATCTTTATCCCCAGATGCTAATCCTATGAGCTATAGTGATAGATATGTAAGGAATAAATTATATAATATATATATTGATAATGTAATTAATGGAATGAAATCTGCTACTAATCAATATAATGCAGAAGATTCACATAGATATGGTGGACAAGCTCCAGTTATTCAAATACCAGAATTAGCTAAAAGACTTAAACCTACTCTTGTTGACAAAGATGGTAATGTAGAAATGCAAGGTGAAGCTATGCTACCATCTTATGCAGCTGATTTAACTCTTCGTGAATTAAGTGAGCAAGGGTATGAAGTAAGATTGGTTAGAAAAGGTCAATCTATTAGACCTGAAGAAATTATGGGTAAAGAAGCTTGGGAATGGCATAAGAACAGTGCAAATCTTGGAACATTACAACAAGGTTTTGAATATATGAAATCTCAAGGAGAATATCCAGACGATGTTAGTATTGGTGTAATGGTTAGAAGAAATCCAAGAACAAGACCTAATGATTTTGGACTATACGCATTAAAAGGTTTCTTAGAAAAAACATATGGTAATGCATTAGTAGTTAATTCTATGGATGTTGCAAATGTAGCAGAAGGAGATTATGATTTTGATAAAGCAGATTTCTTTTTTGCTCATAAATCTTCTATGTGGGAACATGTTGATAGAGCTTCAAAGTTTTTTGTACAAGGAATTAATCCAGATATGTATAAACAACCTATATCATATAAATTAGGTATGGATGCTACTGAATCATCAAGAGCTTTAAATCAAATTAGTGCAAATGCTCGTATTTATAAGAAAGGTGTTGGTCTTATTCAAAAAGTTCCTAGAATGTTAGGATATGCAGATAAATTGGGAACAAGTGTAAAAGGAAATGCATTCGTAGAAAGATTTAATAAAGAAAGAGCTACTGCAAAATTTACAGAAGATGCAAAGATTTTAATAGGTGGAAATGAAGGTCAAAACTTTATGATAATTATGGATTATCAAAATAAAGATTATTTCCAAAGAGCTGCTTTAGAAACTCAAGTAATATTAGATGCGACTGGAAGGTTAAATCCAGATATTGCAAGTGATATTTATGATTGGAGACCAAAGTTTATATTTCCTCGAATGGAAGAATCTGTTGTTCCTAATGAAATTAAAGGAAGAAATCAAGCAGGATTTGTTAATGATTTAAGGTCAAAAGGAAACTCTGATGGTAGTAGAATAAGAATTTTTAGAAAGATTGTTAGAACCCCAGAAGGTGTTGAAGAAAGAGATTTAACTAAATTAGATACATCAATTATCAATCAATTGTTATCTGAATATAGTAAGTTTTTAAATGTTACTAATGATTCTGTTTATGAAAATACTGGACAGCAAAGAAAATCTGAATATAAAGATGTAGTATCTGCTTCTGAATCATTTTTTAATTTTAATAAAACAATTAATAAAAGTCTTTATTGGAGAATGAGAAATAAATGGGGCAGTAATGAAGGTAAAGAAGAAACACCGTGGAAGAATGATAAAGAATTTAATGAATATTTTGGAGTAGATAGAGAAGGTAAGACATATAGAGATGCTCAAGGTAATAAAAAGAAATATTATATATCTGAAAAAGAAATTTTACACCCAAATGTAAAACTAAACGCACTATCATTTGCGCAAGGACAAAGAGGAGCTCCAGTTGATAGAATATTGTGGAAATTTTATAATGCTGACCCATTTAGAGAGACTACTACTAGAACAGTCGGAGGAAGAACTGGTGAATTGATTGACCAATGGTATAATGAATTACTTGGAGGTGGTGAATCTACTACTATATCTGATGTTGAAGGTTCTATTACAAGATTTGAATCTAAAGCAGATGAATTAACTAGAGGAGTTAAAAAAGGAATACAAGATTATAATAGAAAAGCTCAATTAGTTGCTAATTTAAAGAAAAAAATAGGTACTGTCTACCATAGTAAATTAAGATGGGATGCTAAAAATAAATCCGTTGAGAAAATTGATAAATTAATTAAAAAATTAGAAAAAGAAATGGGATATGATTTCTTGCCTAGAGAATATTTAAAGTCAAGAAAAGGAAAAGATTTAGATAAAATAGAACTAGTATTTGCTGATGATAAGAATGTAGTTGATGGTAGTATTCATTATGCAACATTAGAAAATGTTAAGAATATGTTACCTGGTGGGTTTGCATTAGGTGAAACTGCAAAAAGAGATTTAAACTTTATTCGGAAAATAAGAAGAGCGTTCTATGGAAATCGGACTGGATTAAAAGAATTTATGAGATTTGGTGGTAAGACTTTATTAACTAGTCAAGAGATAGATTTAATTAATAAATTTCCAGACCTTAATACTTTTTATCAATTAGAAACTAAATTATTAATGGAAGGTTTTGAACGACATGGCCCTACATTTATTTATGCATTTATGCAACCTGCTCAAAATAAAAAAGCAGTAGGTGTTTTTAACAATAGACCTGTTAGTGTGCCTTATCAATCAACTGAAACATTTGACCCATCTTCTAAATATAGAAGAGGTGTTAGATTGCTTACAGCTATTGCATCTGGAACAGAAAAAACTATTAATAATACTTCTGAAAATCAAGAATTAGCAAGAAATCAATTAGGTCAAATACAATTTATTGAATCTACTTTTTCAAGATTCTTTAATAAAAGAATAGACCAAAGATGGTTAGTTGGTGAAGAAGTTGGAGATTTTTTAGATGTAGGTGCTATGGGTAAAACAGGTAAGCAAGTAATGTACAATCATTTAAGATTGCCAGACTTTAATCAAGATTTTACAAGGTTATTTAGTGACTTTAGGTCAGTACAATGGCAAAGAGATGCTAATAGAATGTCTAGTGGTTTTGGATTAATGAATGACCACTTAATAGATTTTTATAGAAATGTTATGAGATTAGCTGGTAAAGAAGGTCAGTTTGATTCTTATCTAGAAAAAATGAGTATAATGGATTCTGAAATGATGGGTAATAATTTAATAGACCCAATGAAATATTTATCTTTAAAAAATAATATTGATAAAGAAGTAAGACAGATTGCTGGTGATATATTCGCAGGTGGAAGATTAAAGAAAGAATTAGCAAAAGGCAATCCAATTGCTGAAAATATAGTTAATAGTCCTGTATATAATTTAATGGGTGGTAGTAAATATTATGAAAGAGGTGTATCTTTAGAAAGAAATCCCCAACTTAATATTGAAAAATTAAGAGAATTAAAGGATATGCATGAATCATTACGAGAAATCAAGAATAATTTGAATCCTAATTCTTCTGAATCTAAAAAAGAATTGGAAGAGTATTTTATTAAGTGTTAAAGGAGTATAACATTGGCTATTAATTGCGGTCTTTTATCTGAAAATTTCAGAGCTTTAGCGTCTGGTATTAAACTTTGGGTTGATAAAGAAAGTACTAAAAAAATATTTAATGACCCACATGAAGCTGCTATGAAGCTTATTAAAACTAATTTCAATATGGAATTAAAACATTTAAGATATGTTCAAGATTTGACACCAGGTCAGGTTAAATCTTATCTAGCAAGATTATCTGAATTAACTACTAAGGTTCAAGGAAAAGACCTTGATAATAGCTTTGCTAAGTTTATGTATCAAAGTTCTCATTATGGGCCAAAAGACCCTGTCATTGGCAATCTATTAAATGATATGCAATCTTCACAATTTAAATTTCAAGCAAACGAAGTACAAGATAAAACATTAATAAAAGGAATACATTCTGCTTTAAGAGTGGAATCTATAGAAAGAGGTTTTGATAAATCTAGTATTTCTAGAGCTGAAAAAGAATCTCTTAGATTAGATACTGAATGGATACAATCCATGGCTGATTACAAAACTGCTGAAAAAAATAACGATATGGCAGGTATGCGAGCAGCTAATGAGAAAATGTTAGATGTAAAAAGACAAATTGATACTCTTACTCAAAAAACTCATTTAAAAGTATATGATGATATGATTAATATGATAGAAATAGGTATGAGGGATGGTCTAAAACAAAAGTTTGAACAATTAAAAAAAGAAGCTTATACAACTACTAAAAAAGGTAAGCAAAAAGTACTTAATAAAAGAAAAGCAAAATTGTTAAGTGATATAATTAAAGGAGATTCTACATTAAAGCTAGATAGTAATGATATTGCAAGATATATTAAAATGCCAGATGGCTCTCCTGTAAGTGGTAATATGAGAAGTGCTATGACATCATATGTTGAGCTTATGGATAGAATGTACTATACACTTAGGAATGGTGTTAATAAAAGAATTGATTCAGTTATTGATAGGATGAAATATTTAGGTAAGTTAGACCCAAATGATGAAGCTGCATTAAATGATATAAAAACTAAAATGAGAGAAAAGTATTCTCCAAACTATGAAGAAGGATTCTTTCCTCATTATGTTAGAGATTTAAATGCCCCATTTATGAATAAGTTAATGGAAAGTTTTGATAACTTGCAATTAGCGTCTAATAATAATGGTAAAGAAAAAGGTAAAAGTGTTAGAGAAATAGTAAAAGAGATGAGTTTTTGGATTGATGGTCATGCTAGACCTCAAGTACAGGATAGAGCAACAGCTCAATTTGGATATGATTATAGTAGAAACTTCTTTAATTCTGTAAATAATTATGTTGGTGATGTGAATAGATTTAACTACATATCTTTTATGGATAGTTATATGCTTGATGGAATTACATCAATTGAACGTATATATAAATCAGAAGGAGCTGCTAAAGGATATGCTCAGAATTTAGTAGATTATATATCTGATATGCATAGAGCAACAAATGGTGACCCTAATATTAGTAATAAAACAAGAGCATGGATGAGAAGTGTACTAGGTTTTGAATTTGTTTCAAAGTTAGGTTACAATCCAAGAGCAGCTGCTAGGAACTGGTTTCAGAGACTATTAGATTATGTTACTTGGGGGCCTGTTCAAATAAAGAATTCTAAAGATTATTTAAAAACTATTGCTTTAGGAAAATCTGGTGATGTTCAAGGTGAAAATTATATTGATAATGTATTAAAAAAGAATGGATTATTATTTGAAGAGGTTTCACCTGAATTTTTAGAAAGTCAATTAAAAGCCCCATCTTCTGCTTTTAGAATGATTGAATGGAATGATACTACGGGAAAATTTGAAGCTGTAAGAAAATCTAGAATTGAAAAAGTTGCAGATGGTATATCTACTGTAGCTGGTAAAGCATCTTGGTTGCATAGAAAAGCTGAAAATTCTAATAGAAAGCATACATTTAAAGTAGCATATGCACAATTACATAAAAATTTAAACATATCAGAATACAGAGCTAAATTAGCTGAAGAAGGTAAAACTACTGCACAAGTTGACGCAGCTATTAGAAAAGCTGCTGAGAACTATGCAATAAGAATGGTTGTAATGAATCATTTTGATTATTCAGATTATGCTAAATCAAAAGCATTAAGAAGTAAACCAGGCCGTTTCTTTGGTCAGTTCCAACATTATAGTTTTGAGTTTTTTGAGAGGAATATGAAAATACTTAGAGAATCTAAATATGATGGATTGTCTGGTAAATTAATGCCAGGTAAGTATGCTCAAGGATTAGCTCAAGCATATAGAATGTCTTTTCTTTACTTCTTAGCACCTGTCCTTGCATCTGTCTATACTGGTATGGATTGGAGTAACTTAGTAGAGCATGATACTGCACAAAGGTTAAAGCAGTGGTCTACTTTGATGCTCGGAGATGAAGAACAAGTGCAAGAAGCGTTTTATGGTAAAGGGCCACTTATTTCTACTTTTGGAGGCCCAATTACATCAGATATACTTGAGATAGGTCAGATGTTAGATTTAATAGATTTGGATGAACCAAGTTTATTAACTCTTATTACTGGTTTAGAACAATACGACCCATATGCGCAATCAAGTGATGTAACTAAAAAGATTCGTATCTTAAATACATTCGCTGGTAGAACATTTGAAAGACACATTCCACAACTTAAAAAAGGTAGAATAGGTTGGGCTGTTCAATCTGAATTTGGATTATATCCTACAGCTGAAGCTAGAAAAGCTCAGAAAAAAGTTGCTAAGGTTAGAAAACAAATTCTTCCTCCAGAGATTGAAAGAGCATTAAAACAATTGGAACAATCAAGATAAACTCTCTGTTGGCTTAAAAACTGGGATACATACATCGCATAAATCTCTTAGCTCTATTACCATAGGGTATAAAATATCTCTTTTTTGTTTATTGTTTAATTCTTTCTTTATCATTTTAAATACTTTTAGATTACCTTCTAACGCTTGTATAATTATATCTAGTTCTTGTAATTCCTTGTTGGACATTACTTCTCCTTCCTTTTTGTTTCTTGAATAAATCCATATGCAGCTATTAATATAGCATCTGCATTATATAATGTTACTGATTTGTCAGTGTATTGTGAGGCTATTTCTTTTAGTTTTCTTTTTCTTTTAGGTTTCTCTTTAGGTAATTTAATATTAAGTTTTTCTTTAAAGTATTTCATCCATGCTTGTGGAGTAACTAAAATAGTTTCAATTCTCATCGCTCCTAGTATACCAAGCCATTCTCCATAGTTCATTCCAAATTTAAATGCTGAAGACCTAGCGTCGGTAGGAAATGCATGAACTTTTTCTATATATGCTATTGTATTTTTTATATTTTTAATTTTTCTTATTTCTTCTGCCATTTTATCTACACTTAGAGGACATTTAACTACTCTATCTATTCCTCCATCCCATATGGCTATTGCACCGCTTTTTCCTGGGTCTATTCCTATTATTTTCATTTATAATTAAAACTATTTTTGATTTGAATTTAATAATTTTTCTTTACTTTTATTAAGACTTTCTTTCCAATTTGCATACCCTTGATACCACCACCATCCATTACCATTTTCTTTTAAAAGAGCATCTCTATCTTTAATGTATTTGGGGTCATCTAATCCTTTATATGGCCATTTTTTAGTTGGACAATGTTTCCAATTTCCCGCTCTGTCTAATTTTTTCATTAACAAATTTCTCCATCAAATTCTTCAATAATATATGCGACTAATTTTGTCGTATTTATTTCTTTTATTCTTGCAATTCTGTACTTACATCCCTTTTTTAATGTATCTGCTGGTATTAATTTTGGTTTTTCAAACCAATGACATTCATTTTCTATATTAAGGGAGCAACCTATGCAACTTGTTATTTTGCTTTTTACAATCACTTACCATTTTTAGAACTATCACCTTGTGCCATGTCTGAATTCATATAGAACTTACATCTGCCTCCATTAAATCCTACCTTATGTGTTCCTATTTTTCCATAACGACTTTTAGATACTATTATTTCGCTTTTATATGGAGAGTATTTTTCACTATCAAAATTATGTCCGTAAAATACAAACATAGCTGACTCTGCAGTTTGTTCTATTACTCCAGATTCAGCATAATCACTCATTCTTGGTCTAGGGTCTAGTCTTTTCTCTATTTCTCTATTTAATTGGGATACTAATATTGCACTACAATTTTCTGTTTTACATATCCATTTGTATTCTTGCATTATTTTTTCAATTTCAAATCTTCTACCTTCTCTTACATTATTTACATTAATTAATTGTATATAATCATCTATTACTACATCTGGTTTATGTTTTGCTATTTCTCTTAATGAATCTTCAAGGTTTCTAACTCCATCATACATTAATAAACTTCCATATTCTCTTTTTATTGTATTAGATGTTGATTCAAACTCTTGCTTATCTGTCTCAGATAGGTCATTTCGTCTTATATTTGCATATTCTAGCGATTTACTTTCCATAACCACCATCTTCTTCAACATTTCTGTATTACTCATTTCTCGATTGAATAACATAACAGTAAATCCTTGTTTTAATAATCCTCTTATCATATTAATAACAAGAGTTGTTTTACCATGACCTGGTCTTCCTCCGAGTACTGTTATCTCTTTTCTAGTCATACCACCTGCAAACATATCTAGATGTGCTAAGTTAAATGGTATTAGATTTGTATCTTCTTCTACAACTTTTATCATTTCATCTACAAGGTCTTCTATTTTTCTTTCTTTAGAAGGTTGTATTTCTCTCAACTCAGAAACTAATTTAGTATGATTTTCTAATATATTATTAACTTCTGTATAATTTTCATGGCTTGCTTTGTATAATTCATATGCTGACTTTGCAGTCTCTCTTTGTATGTATTTTTCCCATACTATTTTTGCATATTGTTGTACGTTTGCTTTGGAAGGGATAGATTCTGCTAATCCAGTTATATAATATGCCATACTATTGCCATTCATTTCTTTAACTTTATCATTAATAGTTACAAAGTCTATAGTTACATTATCTTTATAAAGTTCTGTAAATGCTTTCCATATTGTTTTATTATCATCGAAATAAAAAGCATCTTTATCTCTTATCCATGCTAATCCTATTTCTTGTTCTCTTTCTCCACCTGTTATGATACATCCAAGTAAAGCTTTTTCAGCTTCTTCAGAACTTGGAGGTACTTTTATGTTTTCTTCTTCTTTAATTCCGTTATTCATTACTTCCTCCTTAAAATATTGAAACTTGTTGTGATTTAGTTTCGTAATTAGTGATTATATATTCTTTTCTTTCTTTTTTTCTTGCTTCATCTGTTGCTCCACTATATTTTAAATTTAAAGTTTTTATATTATAATTTTTGTATAATTCTTTTACTTCATCTCTATAATCATAGCTTACCATAAATAATCCTCCATTTTTATCTATTCTATCAACACAATCTCTTAATCTTGTATGGTCTTCAATAGTAAAATTGTTCATATAATAACTTCCTTTTTCTGTTGCTACTATATATGGAGGGTCAAGATACCAATAATCTCCTTTTCTTGGTTCGTATTTATTAAATAAGATTTCAAAATCAAGGTTTTCTATTGTTGCACCTTTAATGTATTCCCTTGAATATTTTAACTCTTTGTAATAATCCTTATTCATATCTTTATTCATCGAAAAAGGAGTGTGAACTAGTTTATTAAAACTATTTCTAATACAATAAAAATATTTAGCAGCTTGCACTGGGTCTGGTATCTCAATTTCTTTTTTAACCTTTATTTCCTCTCTGAAATCTAAGAATAATTTTCGAGATTTGGGAAGCCAAAATAGTTTTTCTGCTAATTCTTTTCTTTTTTCTATGACACACATATATAGATTTACTATATTATTATCTATGTCATTTAATACGTTCCAATTAGCCTTTTCTTTTCTAAAGAACATTGATAGACCGCCAGAAAAGACTTCGATATATCTTTCATGATGGGGTATGAGAGGAACAAGTATTTTGCTCAACTCATACTTACCACCATAATAAGGTATTACGATAGGGCAGTCATACCAATCTGCGCTAGGCACTAGCTAATGCCCATTTCTTAACTGTATTATATAATGAACTTTCAATATTGTGAGTAGATTCAGTATTTCTGTTCATATTATGCGTTAATACATTTGTTCCTACATTAAACAAATCCCAATATGTTTTAGGTTTGTCAGCGATTAATCTTTGTGTTATCGTTTCATTCGCTTGTAGTGGAAATAATTTTAAGAAATTAACAATATCTCTTTCAGAAATTTTATTATCTTTAAGAATTGGAAATTCATCTTTAAATATTATTTTTGTTTTCTCTATTGTTTGTTTTATTACAGATTCTATATCATTTAATGCTATATTATACACACTATGTTTATTTTTATAGTCTTCTGCTACAATTCCAATTATTGCTCCGTTACTACATATTAATCTGAATGCACCAGCAAGGATATTTAATCCTACTGTTCCATCATAACTATTCTTGATAATTATTTCAGGTGTTAAATCATCACCTTTTCCAATATTAACTTTTTCTTTAGGAAAGTTCCATGTCATAATAGATTTAGCACCATTATTTAAAGACTTTACTTCTTTAACTTTGCCACCATTTTTCTTTATAATAGGATTAGCATATTTAATTACTGTTTCATTAGTTACTAATTTATAATCATCAGTCATACAACTAAGTACTTTATTAGTATCTTCCCTTACTATAAATTTGTATCCACTTGGTATAACTTCTTCATTATTTAAAGGTTGATTACAAATAGCTGGAACTTCTTTTACTGGAAACATTAAATTATTTAATTGACTCATTTTATTTCTCCTTGTTTTCTGTTTCAATTACAGGTGGAGGACTACCTAATAGTCTCCTCTCATTTTCTTTTATTTTATCTATATTTTTATTACGATTTTGTGCAATACTTCTTAAATAAGGAAATCCTTTTCCATGCAGATAGTGTTTAGATTGAAAGAATTGTTCTATTGCCCAATCAATTACATTATCTTCAATATTTTTTAATCCATATAAAAATTGAAAATAATTTAATCTAGTTTCTGATGGAACATGTCTTGTTATTTCTGATGCTATCTTATTAAGATATCTTCTAGTTCTTGTACTTCTTTCTTTTAAAAGTTTACTTATTTCTGGAGAAAGATTGTAAGGTTTTTTAAGATTATATCCACAAGCAGGACATTTATTCATTCTCGTTATTACCTTTTGTTTTATTTTCTTTTTTGATTTCATCAAATGCTTTTAGAAATTCCTTACCACCTATTTCAGAAACAGACTTTCTCCACCCCTGTTTACCGAAAAATTCTACTAATCCTTTTTCATCTCCTTGTTCTAATAGCATTGCTATTTCAGACATTTTACCCATTTTTTTCCTCCTTAATGGTTTTTGTTTAAAGCCTGGCATTAATTTTCTATTTCTCTCATAAGTTTTACGTTTCATTTAAACCTCTATTTCAGCAGCTTCAGCCATTCCAAAGTTATTATTTTCTTGTGCTAACTTTTCATCTTCTAGTAATGCATCAGTATCTTTATCTTCAGTTATCTTTGGTGTATTAATCCATTCTTCATATTGATTTAAATCTCCATTAAATAATAAATGACCATCATCATATGTGTCTTCAACTTTAATACATAAATTCTTATCTTTAACATATATAGTATAGATAAATTCTTCACACATATCTCTTGAACCTGCTGAGTGTATATAAAAATATCCTGGCCCTGTTTTAAAGTGAGCAACTATTTGAGCTGCTAAACAATCCATTCCATTAGATATTTTTAATTTCATATTTTCACTACCCATTCCATTTACTATATTCATATCTTTTAAAAAGTGCAATAGGTCTGTTCCATGTCCTTCTGGGTATCCATCAAATTGTCTGTATAATACACATATTTCTGAATCATCCCATTCACTATTTATTACTGTTAAACTTCTAGTTCCCATGATATGTCTCCTTTAACATTTTATTAACTTCTTCTACACAATGTTCACATGAATATCCAATTGTTATTGTTTTATATTCTCCTTTTTCATCTTCTTTAGCATCTGTAAATTGATATAAAGCTCTTTTATTACAGCTTTCATTATCGCATGTTGGTGTATCTAATCTTTTTATAAGAATCATCACTCCACCTCATTTTCTAATTTTTCTAATAATCTTTGTAAATAAACACACATATCCATAGCCTCTTCTAATGCTTCAACAACCCATTGTTTTGTTGATTTCTCAA
>Ga0098059_1001054_pt1 | contig 14373 bp, 18 predicted proteins | sample 20_taG_FD_92580 | JGI IMG/M metagenome (GOLD analysis project Ga0098059, IMG submission 92580) | Marine viral communities from the Subarctic Pacific Ocean - 20_ETSP_OMZ_AT15318 metaG | ecosystem: Environmental > Aquatic > Marine > Oceanic | place: Subarctic Pacific Ocean | collected 2015-01-19
GGCCAGTGACAGGCTTATCAGGTGCTCCATGGTGTCGGCATACGCCGCATCGGTCTGGGTGTAGGTCTTCTTGGGGCAGGTGCGGCGCAGGCGGTCGATTTCGGCCTGGTCATCGCGGGCCATTGCAGCGAAGGCAGCGCGCACGCGCTGAATCGGTGTCAGGGCTTCATAGACTGCAGTCGGGGTTTTCATCGGGCTTGTCCCTTGATGGCGTGTTCAATCGCTTCCAGTCGGTCGCGCAGCTCGGCAATCTCAGTGATGCGTGCCAGGCCACCCACAGCGGTCACCAGTTGCGCCGCAAGGTCTGCAGGTACTTCGCCCCGGCCTGCCGCCGCAATGGCCGCCTCTGCGCGCTCTGTGAGGCTTCCCGATGCCAGGCCCGCGATTTCCACGGGTTGCGACTCCGGGCGCAACGCGGGCACCACACGATCCAACAGAAGGCGCGCGGCGGGCACGTCGCCTGCTTTGGCCAGCGCCACCAGCTTGGCGATGATGGCGGGCACGTCCTGACCGATGGCGTCGCGCAGCTTGGCGGCCTGCCCGCTGCCCTTGGGCCGCCCGGCTGGGTTGCCCGATTCGCCAGGCTTGAACGGGCGACCGCTGCCGCGCTGTTTGCGACCTGAAACTTCAGCCATGCGTGACCATCCTCCCCATTGGGATACAGACCCCCATGGATATCTTCTAGAAGGTGCCCGTTTCCCGGGCTAGGCAAAGTGCCGAAAAGTGCCGGACAAGCCCGAATGCCGGGCTAGGTTTGACCGTTTTGGGCTTGAGGTAGCCCGGTAAACGGGCTAGTGAAGGATGACCTAGCCCGAATGCCGGGCTAGGCAAACTGTTTTTTCCCACAACTTCAGCGGCGGACCACCCACACGAATATCGGCATCGATCTTGCCCTTGCAGTTGTCGATTGGCTGCCAGGTGAGCGCGTACAAGTTGCAAGCGTTGCGCCCCCCTTGCCGCGTTCTCAGGATGAACCCGGCTTGCTCCAGTTCCGTGGTGGCACGTTGCAGCGTTGACCGCTGCCAGCCGCGTGGCTGGTGACTGGTGTAGGCCGCGCACAAGTCGCCGTTGTTGCCCTCTCTGTGCTTCCCATCGCTGCCCCGGTAGTGGGACGCCAGCTCCATCAGCAGCGCCCGCGCAGGCCATGACAGCGCCGCGTAGGCGGGTGAATCGATCACGGTAGACGGCACCATGGCGAAGGTGCCCGATATTTGCCGCCTGCCCTTCTGGCGCGCTCGGTGGTCTTTGTAGGCCATTCATTAGGCCCCCCGCGCGTCTTGGATAAATTGCTCGGCACGCGGACCAAGGGCGGCGAACATGCCCTCAGGCAAACGATAGCGGGCAATGTCGGCGCGCCTGCCGTTGTCGGTGGTCGTCACGCGCACGTCATCGGTGATGACCGGCCACCCGGCCTTGCGTAGCCGGTGAATGTGGGCGGCCAGCCGTGAGCTACCGTGCGCGCGCCAGGTGTCCAGGTGCGTCGGGCAGCGGCCTTGCAACAGATCGGCCAAGACGCGGCCCTTGACCGATGCGGGATCGGGGAATGACACTCTCGGGCCTGATTGATTGCATAGGTTGTCCACTTCGCCCGGTTGCCGCCGGGCGTTGTGCGTTTCAGGGTTGGCGGTCATTTCCATGGCCCCGATCAAGCCGCATTACGTTGGGCTTGCAGATAGGCGCGCACGTCGCCCACGCGCCAGCCGGTGCAGCGGGCCGTGAGTTTCACGCGGGGCAGCGCGCCGCTGTTCACCAGTCGCCAGATGGTCGACGCCGAAACCCCTAGCAGGGCTTCAAGCGACGGTTGGCGAAGGATGGCGCTGTCGGGCAGGGAGTCGAACGTCTCGACGGACGGTAAAAGATGCGGCGGGGTTTTGTTGGGCATGTCGTGGCACTCCGTGAAGGTGCCAACACCTTGCCGCCGGATTTTTGTCCGCTGTCCGCTAGCGGTCCGCTGGCGGATTCAGTCCCAATCGGGCATCCGATCCTTGATGGCGTTAATCACGCTTTCGCAAACGTCGGCAGATACGGGACCGTAGCCCGTCTTGTCGATAAGTCGCTTCAGTTCCGCCGCCTGACCACGCGGGCGGTGCAAATCAATGCCGGCGGAGTGCTCAACTAGCGCGGCAATGACCTTGAGGCGAGCATCTGACAGGCGGTCGTGCTGACCTCCACCATCGCCGTCTGCCAGGCTGTCGATTAGAGCGGTGACTCGCTCTGTGCGGACAACCAACACCGTATCTGCTGCGGCCAGGCCGCCAGCGGGGAACCAGTTGGATGAGTCGTCGTAAGGCTTTTCTACGCCTTTCTTCTCCTGATTCTTGCGGATGAACTCCTCGGGAAACGATTCGTAAAGAACGGCAAATTGGTCACCATTGCGAAGCACGACACCTCCAAGGCTCGATAGCGTCACATCAGGCCCTCCAGTAAGTTGCTGAATTTCGTGTTCCACGTCCAGATGCTCCGCCCCAACCATGGTCAAGTCCCAAACGCCCGTCAGGGTTCGTACAAAACCGACCTCCTCTGTTTCGATGACGCGAGTGGTCCCATCTGGGGCGTGATAAGCGTCACCTACAGAGCAAAAATTGAGGGTGCGGTTTGCGATGCCTTCAAGAACCTCCCTCGGCACCGCCGCCCAATTTTCAAATGTTTGAATTGGCCCGGGGCGCGGGCTGCCTTCGCTCGACTGCCAACGCTCACCGACCATCACCCTTGCTTCGCTTGACGGTACGTCTTTTGCGAACTTTCCGTGCGCATGATTCACGAAGTAAACAGACAGAGTCAGACGACCATCAAGACCCAATTGGAGAACGTCCTTACGCTCCACTTCCTCTTGAAGTGAAATGCTCAATAGACGCGCCGCATCGTCGACGGTCAGCCATTGTTTTAGCTTCGCAAGTTTCTTCACACCCGCACCCTCTAGCGCCCTTCAAAAAAACCACACCAGACCGGCGAGGGTGTCCGGCTTTTCGCCCCGTCGGGCTAGGTGTGGCGGTTCGATTATGTCGTGTCAGCCTTCGCTTGCTGGCGGGGCGTGGTGGTCAGGCGTCGACGCTTTCCTGTTCGAGCTTTCCCATAATCTCGTGCATGTCGTCACGGACGCACAGCGCCATTTCGATCCGTGTGCGCGCCGTAGTCAGAACTTCGCACACCGCACCCAGGTGTTTCACCATGTCGCTTATCGCCTGCGAGGATTCTGCGAGGGCTTCGGCTGCGTCCCTGTCGTCTTTTATGGCGCCGATCAAATCAGATGCCGACCTCGTGAGTGAGGCAAGCGCAATGCGACGAGTGATGCCGTGCGGAAGTTCGGCTTCCTTCGCGCGCTTCTCCATCCCCTCTGCCATCTCGCACGTGAACTGCGCGGGCTGCGACTCGAATTGCTCCCATAGGGCCGCCTCGTCGAAATCGTCCTTAGCCTGTGTCTTAGAATCCCGCTTACCCATGTGGCACCTCCTGTGTGTTGCGTGGTTAGGCGTTGCTGGGTGTTAGTGGCACCCAGCCGCGCCGCTTGCCTCAGAACCCCTGAGGCGCGGGGTTATTGCTCATGGCAACACGGCCAGCCCCAGCCGTTGCGCCGCTTCGTTCATGGTCGCGTCCAGCCCCGCCAACGTCTGTGCGCCCGCTTCGAGGGCAGAGGCCAGGTGTAGGGCATCACCCGCCCTTAGAGCGCTGTCTGGTGCCCCGCACAGCTCTGCCGCCCGTACAAAGGTGGCGCGGCTCAGGGGCAGCAAGCGCAGCCCGCCCGCCGTTAGCGAGTCGAAGGCGGCGTGTGCGCGTGTGACATGGGCTGGCCGCAATTGCTTGGCCCGCCGCTTGGCGGCCAGGGCGCTAGTGAACTCCACTGCACACCAGTCGGCAGAGACCAGCGGCAGCGTGTTGGCCTCGAACCATGCCCGCATACGCGCCGTCTCCGGCTCAGCCGTCAGCAGCGCCACCAGCGCACTGGTGTCGACGTAAACCATCAGTAGCGGGCCGCCTTGCGTTGCTTGGAAACCACGGCCTCGCTTTCGGGCATTCCACGGTGAAGGGCGGCCAGTTGTTTGATGAACGCGGCCTTGTCGAAGGCGTGCACGGGTGCAATGCGGATTTCGCCGGTGGGCGTCACGCTCAGTTCAACCGCTTCGCCGTCTTTCAGGCCCGCCGCACGAACACACTCTGCCGGTAGCCGCACGGCCAAACTGTTCCCCCACTTTCCGATGCTGCCTTGCATGTCGTGATACCTGTAGATACGTGTAGACACAATCCTATTCCTGATCGTCGCGCGGTGCAATGTGCCGGTTCGCTCAGGCGCTGCGCCGGATCGGCGTCACCTTCGATTCCCCCCGGCGCAGGCTGTCCAGGTAGTCGGCCCATGCCTGCATCATCAGGCGGCGCTCTTCGAGAAACTGCGCGCGGTCATAGGCGGCGCCTAGCGGCCCGGCGGGCTTGTGGGCTAGTTGGCGTTCGATGGCGTCGGTGTTCCAGCCCATTTCAGCCAACAGGCTGCGCGCCATTGCCCGGAACCCGTGCGCGGTCATTTCGTCCTTGCTGTAGCCCATGCGGCGCAGGGCGGCCAGTACGGCAACCTCGGACATGGGGCGCCGGTTGCTCCGGGCGCCAGGGAAGACGTAGCGGCCCGCGCCGGTCAACGGGTGCAGGTCGCGCAGGATGGCAACCGCTTGGCTGGCCAGCGGCACCACGTGGGCACCGCCCATCTTCATGCGGCCCTCGCCTGCCGCCTTGGAATCAGGAATGACCCACCGCGCGGCGTCTAGGTCGATCTCTGACCATTCAGCGTGTCGCATCTCGCCAGGGCGGGCCATCAGCAGCGCGGACAGCTTCATGGCCTGCGTCACCACGTAAGTGCCGCCGTAGCCATCAATGGCACGCATAAGGCCGCCCACTTGGTCGGGCTTGATGAGGGCGGCGCGGTGTTTGACCTTGGGCGTTGCCATCGCGCCGCGCAGGTCTGAGGTGATGTCGCGGGATGCCCTGCCGGTCGCCACGGCATAGCGGAATATCTGCCCGCATTGCTGTTTGACGCGGTGGGCGGTTTCCAGCTTCCCGCCCTCTTCGATGCGTCGCAGAACGGTGGTCAGCAGCTCGGACGGTTCAATCTCGGCAATGGGCCGGTGGCCAAGCCACGGCAGCGTCAGGGTTTCCAGCATCCACAGCTTCTTGGCGTGGGTGGCCGGTGCCAGGCGTTGCTTGGCGAACCACTCCCGCGCGACCGCCTCGAAGGTATTGGCAGCCGCAACGCGCTGCCCCGTCTTCACGCGCTGTTTGGCCGCCGCCGGGTCGTCACCCTCTGCCAGTCTGGTGCGCGCCGCACGGTGGGCTTCGCCTGCCGCTTTGCAGCTCACGTCAGGGTAGGCGCCAAGGGCTAGCGTCTTGCGCTTGTCGCTGAACCGATAGTCATACCGCCACAGCTTCGAGCCGGTCGCAGTCACCAGCAAATAAAGTCCGCCGCCCGCAGGGATTTTGTAGGGCTTGGCCTTCGGCTTCGCGTTTCTCGCCTGCGTGTCCTTCAAGTCCATGACGGTATCTGACGGTATCGAAGCCGCGATTAGTGGGAATACCGTCATAGATACCGTCAGATTTGACGGTATGTCAAGGAACCTTGTGAAACGATCAGGCATGAAAAAAGCCGCTAACCCGTTGGACTAGCAGCCTTTTTGATGCGTTCTGAGACCGCCTGAAACCTTGAAATGGTGCCGGATGAGGGATTTGAACCCCCGACCTTCGGTTTACAAAACCGCTGCACTGCCACTGTGCTAATCCGGCATGACGCGTTGCGGCGCGCAGTTTAGTCAGTCGCTTCCAACATTGCCATGAGCCCGCTCAAAACCGGGTTGGGCACGATGCGCCAGTTGGGCAAATCGGGTGCGAGGGTGGCGGCGTCTCCGCCGCCAATCCATTTTTGGGCATTGGCGGGCGCCAGAGCGGCGCCTCGGTCGAGCGCGCCCAGGCAGGCCAATCGCGCGCCGCTGGCCACGCAGGCTTCGGTGGTCGTGCCCAGGCCGGCAGGGTCTTCTTGCCCCGGCTGATGGTCGAACCGGGTGGAGGCCAGCATGGCGCGCCGGGCGGTGTGTAAACCGGGCGCGATGAAGCCCCCCAGGTGCCGTCCGTGGGCGTCCACGACATCGAGCGTCAGCGCCGTGCCGGCCATGGCAATGATGACCGGCTGCGCCAGGGACAGCCGCCGCGCGGCCAGCATGGCCAACCAGCGATCGACGCCGAGGCGGGCGGGATCGGGATAGGCGATCCGCAGTCCGCAATGGTCTGGCCGCACGCGCGCCAGAACCGGCGCGATGCCGTAGCGCGACTGAAGGGCCAAGCCCAGCCGTGCGCCGACCTCTGCGCCAAGCACCTGCGACACCGCAATGCGCGCCGGCCGACATTCGGGCAACAGCGCGACGATGCCGGCTGGATCCCCCTGGTGCGCAGCCGCCTCGTCTTCGGCAGGCGCGCCCGCGTGGTGTGGCGGTGTCAACGCCCATTTGACGCGGGAATTGCCGATGTCGATCAGCAGGTCGGGGGCGGTCATGCCCATCGCATCGACACCTCGCCGCTGAAGACGCTGTGCAGCCCGTCGGCCGCCTGCACCTGCAGCGCGCCGCGCGCATCGACGCCCTGGGCAAGGCCCTCGATCACCGGGCCGACGCCGATGATGCGCACAAACCGTCCAAAACTGGCGTCCAGACGTTGCCAACTGTCCCGGCAGGCGGCGAATCCCGCGGTCGGATAATCGCTGAGCAGGGCGAACAACGCCTGGCTGATGGCCGCAGCCACGGCGTTACGGGCAACCGGCACCGGCAGCAACTGGTCCAGACTGGTCCACGGCTGGTCGGGCACGCGATCATCGGCGAAGCGTTGCAGGTTCAAGCCCAGCCCGATGATCACCCGGCAGGCGCCGCCGATTTCGCCGCGGTGTTCCAGCAAGATGCCGCCCAGCTTGCACCCGTCCACCACCAGGTCATTGGGCCATTTCACCTGGACGGTGGTCGCACCGAGCCGGTGCAGGGTTTCGGCGAGGCGACAGCCCACCGCCAGCGGCAGGCAGCCCAGATCGTCGGGCCACGAAGCAAACGACCAGGCCAGCGACATCATCAACTGTTGGCCGTAGGGCGCCTGCCAGACCCGGCCGCGACGCCCGCGTCCGGCGGTTTGAAACTCGGCAAAACGAATCTGTGGATCGTGCGCCGCGTCGGCCGCCAACAGGTCGGCATTGGTGGATTCGGTAACGCGCACGACGCTGCCCCGCAGGCCATCGGGCAGTTGCAGGGCGTCCAGCGACAGGGGCTCGAACGGCGTGAGGAGCTGGTAGCCCAGGCCGCTGCGCGACGCCACCTGCACGCCGAAGCGCGACAGCTGTCCGACGCGTTTGGAGAGCGCCGCGCGGCTGATGCCGGCCTCGCTGGCCAGCGCCTCGCCCGAATGCCAGTCGCCGTCCGCCAACTGGTGCATCAGCCACAGCAGGTCTTCTCCCGGTGCCGAACTGCTCATGGGCGGCGGAACAGCCGGTGAACAATCCGCGCGTTCTCGAATCGGGACTCGCGGCCGGCCACAAGATTGCGGAGGTTGCTGCGGTGCTTCCAGACCACCAGCACCACCATGGCGGAGACGAAGGCGCCGCGCGCCGAGCCGAGACCGGCGGCGTCGAAGCAGGCAACGTGCAGCACGGCCAGCGCGCAGGCGGTCAGCGTCGCCAGGCTCACGTAGCCGCTCAGAATCACCACCAGCGCAAAACCGCCGAGGACCAGCGGCAGGGCGGCCGGCAACAGCACCGCGAAAACGCCCGCCAGGGTCGCCACGCCCTTGCCGCCCCTGAAGCCGTAGGGGGCCGGATAGCAGTGCCCGACGGTGACGGTGGCACCGGCCACGTAGGCCAGCAGGCTCTGCAGGGTGGCCTCGTCGGTGATCAGGCGCGGCAGCACCCAGACGGCAATGACGCCTTTGGCAACGTCGATCAGCAACACCCCGGCCGCAAAGCCCTTGCCGCGCGTGCGCAGTGCGTTTGTGGCGCCCACATTGCCGCTGCCGGTGTTGCGCAGGTCGGCGCCTCCTTTAAGGGCGGTCATCACCATGCCGCCCATCACCAGGCCCAGGGCATAGGCCAGCAACGCCGTGATGACGATCGCCCAGGTTCCCGAAAGTGCCAGCACGGTCAGACGCCCAGCCAGGCCTTGCGCCGGGCCGCCACGTCCGGCGCGGGGTCGGGGACCAGCGAGAACGTCCAGGTGTCGGCTACGGGCGCCTGGGGCGTGAGGACCGAGCTGATCAGCTTTTCATCGCGGAATCGATGCACCGTCACCGGCTCGCCCGGCGCCAGGGCCGCCCATTGCGCGGCCAGCTTGGCCGGCTTGATCTGCCACCCGTCGATCGCGATCAGGCGATCACCCACGGCAAGGTCGGCGCGCTCGGCCGGGCCGTCCGCCACCACACCGGTGACCTGGAAGCCGCCGTCAACCGGCTTGCCGCGCACGCCGATAAAGTTGGGCTCGGGCCGGCCCGTTTTGCGGCCGCCGCGGTCTGTGGCGCCGTGGCTGACGCGCAGCACGGCCTCAACGCCGAACACCGCCAGGTCTTGCGCCAGGGGCAGGTCTTCGGTGCCGTGCAGGGCACGGTCAAAGTAGTTGCGCAGGGCCGTGGCCCCCTGCTCGCCGCCGTGTTCGTGGGCCAGGGCCATGATCACCTGCGCCAACCCGCCTTCGGGCACCGGCTGCTGCGCCGCGCCAAACTGCCGCCACAACCGCTTCATCGCCTCATCGAGGTGGGTGCCGAGCACCCGCAGACGCAGGTCCACCCCCAAGGCCATGACCGCACCCTTGCCGTAGTAGCTGACGGTGAGGTTGGGCGTCGATTCGTCGGATTGATAGAACTTGGTCCATGCCTCGAAACTCGCCTCGGCCAGACTGTGACGGTGCCGCCCCGGCGTGCGCCAGACGCGCGTGGCCTGCCGGGCGATCAGGTCCAGATAATCGGCCGCCTCCACCACGCCGGCACGCAGCAGGACCAGGTCGTCGTAATAGCTGGTAACGCCCTCGTAGTGCCAAAGGTCGCGGGTGTAGGCCTCTTCGCCCAGATCACTTTCGGCAAAAGCCTGCGGCACCAGCCGCTTGACGTTCCACAGGTGAAAGTACTCGTGCGCGCACAGGCCCAGAAAGTTGCGGTAGCCCTCGGCAAGGCCAGACTCACCCGGGCGCGGCAGATCATCGCGCGAGCAGACCAGGGCGGTGGAATTGCGATGCTCCAGACCGCCGTATCCGCCGGCGGTGACCTGGGTCAGGAACAGATAGCGGTCCAGCGGCGTCGTGTGGTCGAACAGGGCATGCTCGACCGCGCAGATGCGCCTCAGATCGGCCACGACCCGGTCGGTGTCGACCCCGCCATGCCCGGCCAGCACCAGCGCGTGCGGCATGCCGTTGACCTCGAAGTCAACGCGCTCGAAGCGCCCCAATTCCACCGGCTGATCGATCAGGTCTTCGTAATCGTCGGCGCGGTAGCGCCCGAAGCCGCGGGCATCAATGGCCACCGGCTGCAAGGACGTGGCGACCTTCCAGTCGGCGCAGTCGGCATCGTCCGGGGCGATCAGGCGCAGTTCGACCGGCACCTGCGCCGCAGCATCCACGCGGTAGCACAGCGAACTGGGGTTGAAAAAACCACGATCGGTGCTGAGAAAGGCCTTGCGCACCGACGGATCGAAGGCATACACGCGATAGGCAACCGTCACCGGCGCGCCACGGCCGTCGATTACCAGGCGGCGCTTGTCGATGCGCCGCCACGGCACCGCAGCGCCGTCGGCGTCGGTCACCGCGACATCGCTCACATGCTTGGCGAAATCGCGGATGCGATAACTGCCGCGCAGCCAGCTGGGCAGGCTCAAGGTGGCGCCGGCGGCCGCGTCAAAGGTCAGTTCAACGCTGAACCAGTGGCCACGGGGGTCGGCGGGGCGAATCGAATACACAATCGACATGGCGTTGGCTTGGGCGATTCCATGAAAACGGACCGCCATGTTAAGCCCGCAGCCGGGGCCCGCCGCAGAATGCGTCTGCAATCGCGGCGGTCAAAGTCCGCCGTAGCGCTGCTTTCTGCGGCCCAGCGCGGGCAACAGCAACCCCAGCACGACGCCGCCGCCCACCAGGCCCGCGCCGGTCAGCATCAGGGCGCGCCGTTCGCGATCGGCCTTGCCCTTCTCCCGCAAGCGCTGCTCGCTGTCCTGAAGTTCGGTGATGACGCTTTTCAACTGCTCGTTTTCGTCCGCCAGTTCCAGGGCCGACGCCGCATCGACCAGGCGCGCCTGCGCGGCCTCGAACTCGACCTGCAAGGTGCTCAAGGCCCGGTTGGACTTCGCCAGTGCGGCTTCAGCTTTCTCCAGTTGAACGCGCGCCGCGGGCTCTGGGGTCAGGTAACGCGAGGTCACCCACCCTTCGCGGCCATTGGCGTCGCGGATGCGGGTGAAGCTCTGCGGCCCCAGCGACTCCAGCACCTCCACCGATTCGCCGCTGGAGACCTGCCCGATCACGCCGGCATCGTTGGCCGGGCGCTCACGGATCGACAGGTTGATCACGTCAGAAACAAAAAGATCTTCGGCAGCGGCGGACAACACAACCGACAGCGACAACGCGGCGACGGCGGCAAAACGAATCATCATGGGCATGGGATAAAAATGGTCATTTTTTGGTTTTTACACCACCTCGTTAACGGGTGGCAGCGTGTGCCTCATGGGGCACGCTGTTAAGAATGCCTTCAGTTTCCTGACCGTGCGCCGAACACGCGCTTCTTGATCTCGATGCCTCGCGCCGCCGGATCCTGACGGATGCGTCGCGCTTCGTCGGCCATCATCGCGAACAGGCCCTATCCGAGGTGTCGTCGGTCACGGAGGTGTCGAGGTCCAGCGCGGCCGAGCGCCTGCGCGGGGCGCCGCTGAACGCCAGGGCCCGTGTGGCGGTGACCCACATGAAGCGGACGCTTTTCATTACGTGGCGCCAGAGTCTTGAAAGGGGCCGAGCATACCCAGCCGACCGCCACCCTGCTGATCAGCGCGCGCTGTCGTGGGCGCGGGGGGTTGCGTATCCTGTCGGCCCGACTGATCCACGAGCCTCTTCTACGTGACCGCCCAGACCTCGCCGTGGCCGCGACCGATGTCGTTGCACGCCGTCTTGTTTCGCAAAGTCGTGCGCCTGAGCCTCGGGCCCATCTTCTCGTCACCGGACATGCCGCTGCTGGTGCGCCGCAAAAAGCTCGGGCAGTTGACCCGCCTCATGGGGCTGCTGCCGCCGGGGGGTGTGCGCATCGAGCCGGCACGCGTCGGCGGCGTGCCGGGAGAGTGGGTGATCCCGAAAGCCGGCGATTCCGAAGGTGCGCTGCTGTACCTGCACGGCGGCGCCTATGTGGTCGGTCAGCCGCCCACCTACCGCGCGCTCAACGCCCAGATCGCCCGCGACGCGCGGGTGAAGGTCTGCGTGCTCGACTATCGGCTGGCGCCAGAGCACCCCTGCCCGGCCGCCATCGACGACGCGCTGGCCGCCTACCGCGCCCTGCTCGACGAACGGCCTCCCTCGCGCCTCGTGCTGGGCGGCGACTCTGCCGGTGGCGGCCTGGTCATGGCCCTGCTGCTGGCCATTCGCGACGCCAAGCTGCCCATGCCCAGCGGCGCCTTTCTGATTTCGCCCTGGGTGGACCTGCACTGCAAGGCCGACAGCTACATTCGCGAGGCCGACCGTGACGTGGTGCTGTCGCGGCCGGTCATGCGCCAGGCGGCCGGCCATTACGCGGGTGATCTGCCCCACGACGACCCGCGCGTGTCGCCGGTGCGGGCTGACCTGAGCGGTCTGCCGCCGCTGTTCATCCAGTCCACCGATGCCGAAGTGCTGGCCGATGACAGCGCTGCGCTGCTGGCGCGTGCCCAGGCTGCCGAGGTGGACGCCACCCTGGAGCGCTGGCCCGGCCTGTGGCACGACTGGCAGGTGTTTGCCGGCAAGGTCCCCGAGGCAACGCAGGCGGTGCGCCACCTGGCGCAGTTTGTGGCCGCCTGCCTGAAATGAGCGTTATCCAGCGCACGTTCAATCGCGGCTTTGCGCGGGTGTTCGGCTCTGCCACGCAACCATCACCCGCCGGGCTGGATGCCTTCCGGTCGTTGCGGACCCGGCATGACGGCCATCGGCAGCTGCATGGGTTGATCCGTTACATCGACGACCGCATCCAGCATCGCGGCCGCTGGGTGGTGGGAGCGTTGCCGAACGCCCGCTGCCCGCTGCGGCTGATCCATGCACCCGAAGATCCGGCGTCGGGCGCCCACAGGGTGGCGCGTGACCGTGAACGGGTGCCGCGGCCCGACACCGTGCGCCTGCCCGGCATCGGCCACGACCCGCAGGCGGAAGACACAAACGGCGTCTGGGCCGCCCTGACACCCTTTTGCGACGCCCTGCCCGCCCTGCCGCAATGAACCGTTCCGTGCGGGAGGCGCTGCTGTTCCACGCCGGTTTCGGTCTGCTGGCGACCGGCGTGGTTTTGGCCACGCCCGCCGCACAGTTCGGGCGCTGGGCGATGGTGCTGGCCATCGCCTACAACCTGCTGCTGCCGCTGTACGCCATGCTGCGCGGCGAGCACGATTGGGTCGGCCGATGGCTGTTCATGCTGGGGGTTTCGGCGCTGACGGTTCTGCCCGACTGGGTGCGGGTGTCGGTCACCGAAACCCTGCGCTTCCACGACCACGGCATTTATCGGATCGGCGGCGCGGTGCCGCTGTATTTCGTGGGCCTGTGGGTCATGATTCTGTTCCCGGTGACGCTGATGGCCGATCAAAGCCGCGCGGCGCGCTACATCGTCGCGGCACTGCTGGGCGGCCTGGCCTTTACTGCCGCCGAGTGGATGGCCGGGCCGCTGCGGCTCTGGTCGCCGCGGAATGTCGACACGCTGGCGGGCTTCGCGCTGTACCCGATTCCCGCTCAAATGGCCTTGTGCGTGGCCGCATTGTGGCTCTATCGCAGCACCGCGCACACCGGCCTGTTCAGCCGTCTCTGGGCCGTCAGCCTGGCGCCGGTCTACTACACCGGCGCGTTGATGCTGTCGCTGCTGTGGCTCACCTGAATTTCCCCCGCAACCCTGACCTGTCACTGCCCATGAACGATCGCATTCACTCACCCCCCGGCCACACCGTCATGGTGGTGGGCAATGGCGGCCGCGAGCACGCACTGGCCTGGAAGCTGGCGCAGTCGCCCGACGTGTCGCGCGTGCTGGTCGCGCCCGGCAATGCGGGCACCGCCGCCGAGCCCGGATGCGAGAACGTCGACATCGCCGCCGATGATGTGCACCAACTGGTGGCGCTGGCACAGCGCGAACGGGTGCATCTCACCGTCGTCGGGCCTGAAGGGCCACTGGCCAAGGGTCTGGTGGACGCCTTTCGCGCCTCCAAGCTGCGCGTGTTCGGGCCGACCCGGGCGGCCGCCCAGCTCGAGTCGAGCAAATCGTTCACCAAGGATTTTCTGGCCCGGCACGGCATTCCCACCGCGCAGTACGCGGTGTTCACCGAGATTGCGCCGGCGCTGGTGCATCTGCGGGAACGCGGTGCGCCCATCGTCATCAAGGCCGATGGTCTGGCGGCGGGTAAAGGCGTCGTGGTGGCCATGACCCTGGCCGAGGCCGAAGCCGCCGTCGAAGACATGCTGGGCGGCAGCCTGCTCGGCGAGGCCGGCGCAAGAGTGGTCATTGAAGATTTTCTGGACGGCGAAGAAGCCAGCTTCATCGTCGTTGCCGACGGCACCGACTACGCGCCGCTGGCTACCAGTCAGGACCACAAACGCGTCTTCGACGGTGATGCCGGCCCCAACACCGGCGGCATGGGGGCCTATTCACCGGCCCCGGTGGTCACCGAGGCCATCCACGCCCGCATCTGCCGCGACATCATCGAGCCCACCCTGGCCGGCATGGTGACCGAGGGCACGCCGTTCACCGGCTTTCTGTACGCGGGGCTGATGATCGACCGCGACGGCGGCGCCAAGGTCATCGAGTTCAACGCCCGCCTCGGTGATCCCGAAACCCAGCCGCTGCTCAGCCGCCTGCGCAGCGACCTGCTGGCGCTGCTCGATGCGGCGGTTGATCACCAGCTCGCGCGCCACGAACCGTCGTGGGACCGGCGCGCCGCGCTGGGCGTGGTCATGGCGGCCGAGCACTATCCGGCCTCCCCGGCGAAAGATGACGCGATCAATGGCCTTGGCAAGGTGCCGGCGGGCGTCAAGGTGTTTCACGCCGGCACCCGTCTCCAGGCCGGCGAGGTCCTCACCAGCGGCGGCCGGGTGCTGTGCGTGGTGGGCTTGGGCGATGACATCATCGACGCGCAGCAGCAGGCCTACGAAGGCGTCAAGGCCATCCGCTGGCGCGGTGAGCACCACCGCA
>Ga0098059_1001058_pt1 | contig 14331 bp, 13 predicted proteins | sample 20_taG_FD_92580 | JGI IMG/M metagenome (GOLD analysis project Ga0098059, IMG submission 92580) | Marine viral communities from the Subarctic Pacific Ocean - 20_ETSP_OMZ_AT15318 metaG | ecosystem: Environmental > Aquatic > Marine > Oceanic | place: Subarctic Pacific Ocean | collected 2015-01-19
CGTGAACTCATCTTACTTTATGCGAAACGAAAAGCTCAAAAAGCATTCTCATTCGGCGAGGATACCAACTGGCAGGTGGAGATGGAGGCAAACTTCCAGTATGAAGAGACGCCCGATCAAGACGCTGCCATTCAAGCCGTAAAACAAGACATGCAGAGCGAACAACCCATGGATCGCATAGTGTGTGGAGATGTAGGTTTTGGAAAAACTGAGGTAGCGGTTCGTGCGGCCTTCAAAGCAGTAATGGACCATAAACAAGTGGGGGTTTTAGTGCCCACTACCATCCTTGCCGAGCAGCATGCTAAAACCTTTCAGAAGCGAATGGGTAAATTCCCCGTGAGCATTGAGGTGCTTTCACGGTTCAGAAGTAAAGCAGAGCAAACACAAGTCCTGAAGAAACTTGATAAAGGTGAAGTAGATATTCTCATAGGCACACACCGAATCCTTTCGAAAGATGTAAAGTTCAAAAACCTTGGGCTTATCGTAGTAGATGAGGAACAACGGTTTGGCGTAAGTGCTAAAGAAAAGCTTAAAGAATTTAGAGCCGCTGTTGATGTATTAACCTTAACGGCAACGCCCATCCCACGAACGCTCCAATTTTCTCTTATGGGTGCTCGCGACTTAAGTATCATAAGTACTCCCCCGCCGAACCGTCAACCTGTTTATACTGAAATACACAGCTTCAACGAAGACCTTATTCGTGATGCCATTCTTCAGGAAATGAGCCGAGGTGGGCAAGTATTCTTTATTCATAATCGCGTAAAGAATATTGAAGAAGTAGCTGAAATGATACGACGCCTTGTGCCAGACATTCGGGTACGCTTTGGCCACGGACAAATGACAGGCCCTCAGTTGGAAAAAATCATAACCGACTTCTACTCCCATAAGTTTGATGTGCTCGTATCTACCAATATCGTCGAGAACGGAATCGATATTGGGAATGCCAACACCATTATTATCAATCAAGCAGATAACTTTGGTTTAGCTGAATTACATCAGCTTCGTGGACGTGTTGGGCGTTCGAATCGTAAAGCCTTTTGTTACCTCATTACTCGTCCAATTGAGACTTTAACCCCCGAGGCAAGAAAACGTCTACTTGCCCTAGAAGAGTTTTCAGATTTAGGCTCTGGATTTAATATCGCTATGCGCGATTTAGATATCCGAGGTGCTGGTGATATCCTCGGCGCCGAACAAAGTGGTTTTATTAACGACATCGGATTTGAGTTATACACCAAGATCCTAAATGACGCAGTAAAAGAACTTAAGGAATCTGAATTCAGCGACATGTTCGAAGGCGTTGAAGTTGATATAGAACTTCCCGAAACACTGGTTGAGTTTGACCAGTCAGCCCTACTTCCAAATAACTACATCAGTGATAATGTAGAGCGCTTGAACTTATATCGTAAGCTTTCACAAGCCAAAGATGAAGCACAGATCGAAGACTGGAAGAAAGAAATTGAAGATCGATTTGGGCCTGTTCCTAAAGAAGCGAACTTCTTGATTGAAGCTAGTAAAGTGAAACTGTTTGCTTCGAAATGTTTATTCACTAAAGTGACGATAAGGGCGGGTAGAATTTGGATTGTGTGCCCTAAGGCTGAAGCTAAATTAGCCCCTCATTTCTACGACAATGGCAAGTTCCAGAAAATCTTAAAACATCTTGAAGCACTTAAACCCGAGAAGTTTCAATTGATCCAAAAGAATGATGCTGTTAGGTTTGTGATACATGACATTGAAAACATTTTCGAAGCATCTAAGTTCCTTAAAACCCTTTGGGCCCGTTTAGATTAATGTTGTAATTTTAACATTAAAAAATTTTAATATCTGTCATATTCTTTTAGATTAGTCCTCTATAGAAATAGGATAACTATTCGGGAAAATAAATAAATCTAGGACATGCAAGACTCATCTCAGGCATTACAAGCGTTAGGGGCAATTATACTTTATTCCCTCATCGCTTTAAACTTCAATAAATCTAAACTCAATAACATTGTAATTGATATAGAAGCAGAAAAAGACAAGTCTGCTATCGCATTGGCAAGTACAGTAATTGAAGAAGCTCGGTCAAAAAGCTACGATGAATTAGCTCAAGGCATTGACCCTGTAAGTAGCCCATCTGAATTTACTCACCCTTCTAACTTTGGCAATGATGGCTCAGAAAGCTCACGTGCTGATTTCGACGACTTTGATGACTATCACGGGTATTCGTGGGATGAAGAAACTGACAACGGGGATTATGAAGGGTGGATTGAAGTATGCTATATAGCCGACCTTGAGTCGAAAGACACCTGCATTAACACTCAGAGTCGATTTAAAAAAATGACCGTAAATATTAGATACGGTAATATTGATCCTGTTAGGTATAGTATCGACCGCGCTCCTGTTCAACTCGAGTATATCAACTCATACTACCACTAACTTACAGAACTGATTATTATGCAAATTCACGGGCTTTTAACCAGCTTTGTAATAGCTGGTTTTTTACTAGTTTCAATGGCTACATATACGCTTAATTTTAGCAACCATTCAGCAAGCCAATCATTAGCAAGTTCCACAAAAAACAGATTAGACTTTATCTCTGAGTTACTAGAGTTTGAAATGAAAAAGATTGGCTACACCAAAAATGGGATTATTCAAGATAGTCCGATTGTGTATGCTGATTCTAATCAAATAGTATTTGAAGCCGATATCAACAATGACGGGATAAACGATCAAATTAAATGGCATTATGATCGAAGCTCCCCGGTTACATCTACCGAGAACCCTAAAGACTTCAATCTTTATCGCACTCAAAGAACTTTGCCAGATTCAACTGTGATTGAAGAAGCTACCATGCCAGCAAGTGTTACACGCTTAAAGTTTACTTTTTACGATGAAGACCAAAATGAGCTCTCATCCCCTGTTTTTGACCCCGATGATATAGAAAGCATTCAGGTGTACCTGATGCTAGAAAGTCTTGGTGCTGTAGACGGCAAATATGAAGTTACACTATGGGAAAAAACAATCTACCCTATTAACCTAAGCTTATAAATTATGGGACGTGCCTTACTTATTTACACGGTAGTATTATCAACGGTTCTAGCTATATATCAACTGAGTATCAGAAACCAACAATCTGTAATACTTGATGTTAATAACTACACCATCACTCAAAAGCATGCACTAAGTCTTGCAAATGCGGGGGTGGATCATACCTTAAATTTTCTAAAATCGAACCCATATTTCGTAACTGGCGAAAACGATTCATTAGAATTGAATATGGGGTCCGTAAACTTTAAGGAACGGGTTTACATAAAGGTGTTAGATTTCAACCATGACACTACCTTATCAAACTCACCCAGAGAGATTAAACTAATTTCAACCGGTGTTGCTGACAATGTTATTAGTAGGGTAATCACCTTAGCCAAACTAACAGATAATGGATTCCCATTAGTCAATTCTTCCTTAGGCTTATATTCAAAAACAAATGATTTTGAAATGGAAGTGAAAGGGTCAAACTTTTCAATCTCTGGTTATGATGAAAATTTAGATGGATCTATACCGGTGTTCTCATCTCCAGTTCATGGAATTTTTGCAAGTAATAACACTACAAAGAGTTCAATTACTAACCCTGGTCGTTCCAAACTTACTACCGCTCAACAAAATCAAATAATCGGGAAAGGCGTATTTACCCCCAGTATCCTAACTGATAGAAGTGTACCACAACCAGATTTTGAGCAGTTAATTAATGATTTTAAGACCAATGCTACAAGAAACTATAGTAGCAAAACCGTAAGTAATGCAAATTGGGGTACTCCCTCCTCTCCTGAGATAGTGGTTATTAAAGACAAACTGCAAGTAACATCTGGTGACCTAAATGGCTATGGCATCCTCATCATCGAAGGTGAAGACGTTCAGTTGCAAGTTGAAGATGATTTTAACTGGCAAGGATTGGTAATTTTCAATGGCGAAACTGTTCAAGTTCAAGTAGCTAAAGGTGATATGAACATTGATGGCTTGGTTTACTCGGTTGGTAGCCGAACTTTAAGGAAGGCGCAAAACACTAAAACTCAAATTCAGGTTCAATCGGGAAGCTTGAATATTCATGGATCGTTAATGATTGGGCAACAGGGCGCAAAAGGTAACCCACAAGTCCAAGTTCAAATTGAAAAAGATCTTGATATACAATACAGTACTGAAGCCTTAAATATTGCTAACAGTGTTACTTCAGGTAAAATTGGCGGTGGTGTTAGCTTCGTTAAATACAGTGTGTTTGAGGATTTCATTTCAGAAAACGATTAAGCTTTAGCTCACACCTCATTTAAAATTTGCATAGTTTCCAACCATGGAATCTATGCAAAACTATGTATCTCAAATTAAGGAAGGCGGTATTGTAGCCTTTCCTACTGAAACCGTTTATGGGCTGGGAGCATCCGCTACCAACCCCTCTGCAATCGCCAAAGTATTTGAACAAAAAGGTCGGCCATCCGACAACCCACTTATCGTTCATATTTCATCTATAGATCAGCTTTCGGATTTCACGAACTATCCATTACCGAAATTTGCTCCCCTATTAATGGAGAAATTTTGGCCCGGCCCTTTAACCATAGTTATTCCTAAGAAGGCATCAGTATTAGATTCCATCACTGCCGGCTTAGATACCGTGGCTGTTCGTATGCCAAACCATGCTTTAGCACTCGACTTTATCCAGCAAACAGGGCCTCTTGTTGCTCCAAGTGCAAATAAATCCAGCCGTCCAAGCCCAACCAAAGCAAGCCATGTACTCGCTGATTTTGGTAATTCATTCCCAGTAATAGATGGAGGGCCAACAGAAGTGGGATTGGAATCAACTGTCCTTGATTTAACAAGTGAAAAACCCACCATTTTACGCCCAGGGAGTATTTCAAAAGAAGAAATTGAAGAGTGCCTTAATTTAGAAGTGCTAGAAGAGAATCAACAAACGGATAAGCCTAAAAGTCCGGGACAAAAGTATTCTCACTACAAACCCAATGCTGAAGTCCATTGGTTAACTTCCGAAGATGATATAGACCAAGATGATACTCTATTTCTGCTCGTGAATAGTGAAACTTCAGAAGAACACATTGTTGGTTATGATGGAGATTATCAAAAGCTTGCTCGTGAACTCTATGACCGATTTAGGCAAGCGGACTTACATGGATACAAAAAAGTAATTATAGAGCCCTTTCATAAAAAAAACTCTCCCGTTGCGGCAGCTCTTCTAAATAGAATCGAAAAAGCAATCGGTAAATAAGCCTAGAAATCATGGACGGAACACAAAGAAAAGACATTCAAGTTGGCAGTAGCGTTAAAGTAGTACAGAAACATCACCAAAGATCGGGAGAGCTTACCGAAGGAGTAGTAAAACGCTTACTAACCAAATCACCCTCTCATCCTCACGGTATCAAAGTGATGCTCGAATCTGGAATTGTTGGGCGAGTGAAACAGGTTCTATCCTAATTCGCCACAATATATACATTGATTTCTTCTCTTGTTTATCATTACTTAAATGTAGTTTAAACAAAGGGATTATGGGATTTCTTACTCAAGCAGCCAAAACTTTAAAATACAATAGAGAACTTTTGAGAAAGTCCTCTATGTTTAAAAACCCACCTAAGACCTCTAAATCTACCCCATCCTATATTGACCCTATAAAGTTGAAAGAACAGAGCTCTTATTCTTTTCACGTGAAAGATCGAAGAAAGAGAATTGTTTGGGCTTCCATTTCAATCATTATCATACTTTCAGTATCAATAGTGTATGTAATGCTCAAGTAGCCTATTCTTAGCCATACACTTACTTCATTATCGAAATCAGGGCCAATAAAAAAGCCCACTTCGAAAGCGGGCTTTTAAACTAATTAATCTTCGAAAACACTAAACGTTTGGTCGGGCCGCATGGCTAACACTGCTTCCACCATGATGGTGATTAGTGCTTCTACATCTTTCATATTACATGTCTCTACGGGTGAATGCATATATCTTAATGGCAGAGAAATAAGTGCACTCGGAATTCCCGTTTGTTGATAGAAAATGCTATCGGTATCGGTTCCTGTTCTTACACTAGTGGCTTCATGCTGAACTTCGATGCTCGATTTTTCACATACTTCTTCTAAAAAGGACACTACGGATGGATGATTTGCACCACCATGTTGGATAGTAGGACCATTTCCCATTTCCACAGTACCATGTTCTTTTTGATCAATACCGGGGGTATCTGTAGCATGGGTTACATCGGTTACCAAAGCTACATCAGGCATAAATCTATAGCTCATCATACGAGCACCGAAACCACCTACTTCCTCTTGTACCGAATTAAGAGCAATCACATTTACTTTTAGCTCGCTTTTACGCTCACTTAATCTACGCATAGCCTCGGCAATGATGTATCCACCCATTCTATTATCTAAAGCACGGCCTGAAAGGATATCATCATTCAAAAACTCCATATCTGAGGCATAGGTAATAGGGTCGCCAACTTGAATAAGCTCTAAGGCTTCCTCTTTTGAAGACACCCCGATATCAACATAAATATCTTTCCATGCAGGTTGTTTACCCCCACCATTTTTTGTGGTTTGTAGGTGAATAGCCGTATTTCCTGTTATCCCTACAACACGGCCTCTTTTATTATGGATAAATACTTTTTTAGCGCGAGCAATGGTTGAATCACTTCCACCTAGCTTATTTACATAGATAAAGCCATTGTCGGTAATGTGTTGAACCACCATACCTATTTCATCACAATGTGCTTCTAACATTACTGTAGCTACATCACCACTCGTATTGATTTTAGCGGCAGCTGAACCATAAGCATCAGTAACTACTTCGTCAGAAAACTGTTCTACATAGTTCTTCCAAACTTTTACTCCTCCCTTTTCAAAACCGGTTGGACTTGGGGTAATCAGTAGATCTTCTAAAAACTCGTTGCTTGTAATTTTAGCCATGTGCTGTTTGATGAATTGGTTGTAAATTTTGCCTCGGAATATAGCGAAATCATAACCGACATTGGAATATGTGATTCACAATTGAAGATGGAGTGGTTTACACCGATATTCTGCCCAAACAATGAAATAATCTATTCATGGACAAACTACCCTACAACGAAGATCAATTTTACCATTGGCATAAAATTGAAACTCGATTCAGAGACCTCGATACGCTGCGGCATGTAAACAATGCCAACTTTTTCACATACTATGAAGAGGCTAGAATTCATTTCTTAGCTCATTATGCATCAAAAAGCGGAGCCGAATTCGGTAAGACCAAATCGTTTGTGCTTGTTAAAGCAGAGACCGAGTTTCTAGGGCAAATAAAGTACCCTAGCACGCTTTTAGTAGGCACGGGCATCCTTGAGGTAGGCAATTCAAGTTTAGTGGCTTTACAGGCCATTTATGATGAAAAGGATAAATCATTAAAGAGCATGGCCAAAACAAAGGGAGTATGGTTTGATTTAGAAAAACAACGCCCTACCCGTTTACCTGAGATCGAGAATCTCGATGAAATGTTAGTTACATTGCCCTAATGGATAAAAGTACACGATACAAGATCTTTAACGATCCGGTTCATGGTTTCATAACCGTACCAAAAGGAATCATCCTTAAACTTATTGATCACCCTTATGTGCAACGCCTTCGCAGAGTACGGCAACTAGGATTGGGGTATATGGTATTCCCTGCTGCCGAACACTCTCGATTTTCCCATGCCTTAGGAGCCCTAGAATTAGGTAAACGTGTACTTAACAATCTTCGCGAAAAGGATACAACCATTAGCGACAAGGAGTATGAAGGCACCTTAATTGCCATACTTCTTCATGATATTGGGCACGGCCCCCTTTCTCACACTTTAGAGCATACTTTGGTTAAAGACTTTAATCATGAAATGATGAGTCTTGCAGTGATGAAAGAACTTAACAAGGAGTTCGATGGTGCACTGGATACCGCTATTGCCATATTCACCAATCAGTACAAAAAGAAGTTTCTACATCAATTAATTTCATCCCAGTTAGACCTAGATCGTTTGGATTATCTAAGCCGAGATAGTTTTTTCACAGGCGTATCTGAAGGGCGGATTGGGATCAATCGTATCCTTAAAACAATGCGTGTTCACAAAGGGAATATCGTGATTGAGAAAAAAGGTATTTATGCGATCGAGAACTATATCATAGCTCGCCGATTGATGTACATGCAAGTATACCTGCATAAAACGGTATTAAGCGCGGATGCTTTGATTAGAGCGATTTTCAAAAGAGTTCGTCACTTGATGGATACCAAATCCAACTTAGAATTCGCCTCTCAAAGCTTAAAGTATTTTATTGCAGAACAGCCTTCTGCAAAGCGCCAGATTACTAAAAAAATGATGGCCTACTATATGCAGTTGGATGACTACGATGTGTATCTAAACATTAAATTTTGGGCGCTAAGTAACGACAAAGTTTTATCCGATTTATGTAACCGATTTTTAGATCGCAGTCTGTTCCGTACTACTTTCTTCGACTCGGTTCCAACCGATGAACAAAAAGAAGCTATTCATCAGCGAACAAAATTAGCCCTTAAAAAGCTGAACCTGCCATACGGTAATGAAAGCGCTGCTTACTACTACAGTTTTGACCGAAGCTATACAGAAGCCTACAAATACCAGAATGAAAGCATCTGGATTTTGAATGATGGGAATGCTGTTGAGTTTTCGAAAGCAGCAGATACAAAGAATATCATTGCCCTTACCGAGCCCGTAGTTAAAAACTTCTGTGTACACCTTAAAGAGATTGACGTACACTAATTAGATTTTTTTTACGGTTCTAAAGTTTGTCGTTGGCGATGCGAACGATGGATTATGTAACCCAATGCAATGATGTTCGCTACGGCACATACATAGAATACTATAGGTATTCGCGAAAGTACATCCTGATAGTACCAGCCTGAGAAAAAGGCTCCAAAACCGATCCCCGCTTCAAGTGCAATAAACATGGTTGCAATGCCTTTGCCACGAGCGTTTGTAGGGCTTAAGTCTACAGTCCAAGCATTCAAAGCTGGCGATAAAATCCCTAGGGATAGTCCGTACAAAGTTGCAGCAACCATCAGGCCTATTTGTGATTCAAAACTACCCATCACACTTAAAGAAAACACCATACCTACCAACCCAACTATGATTACTGGGACTCGCCCATTACGATCTGATGCCTTCCCCGCGATAAACCTAACTAGCACCGAGGATAGAGTGAATACCACAAAGAATAGCCCCTTATTGGCGAAGCCTAACCCATCGCTCCAATCGGGGATGAGTGTTAATATGGATCCAAAGGCTAAATAAGAAAGGAATATTACGATCGAAGGCGGTAGTACTTCACGGGCAAAGATATCATGCCGAGTAATTTTGATCATATCCCAGCTGAGTGGCTTCCTCTGCCCTACAGTTTCTTTGAGTGCGAGCATGAATGCAATGGAGCAGAAAGCAAGTAATGAAGAGCTATAGAAAAGTACTTCGAACGAGTAGTAAAGTTTGATATAGCTGCCTAATGCGGGACCTGATGCCATACCCACACTAAAAAATATACTTTGTAGTCCAAGTGCTTCACCCCATTTATTGGCGGGAACAATGTCGGATACATAGGCTGCATAAGCCGTTGGACTAAATCCCGTTGAAAACCCATGCATCAATCTCAGGAATAAAAAGCCAGCAACAGTACCTAGCACTGGGTATAAAAACCCACAAATCACACAGAAGAAAGCTCCAATGAACATCACCGGCTTTCTACCTAGCGTATCCGTTAATCGGCCACTAAAAGGGCGTGATAGCCCTGCTGTGAGTGTAAATAAGGAAATGATTAAGCCTTTATACTCAGCTCCTCCCATTTGGCTTAAATAAGCCGGGAGTTCCGGTATTAGCATATTAAAGCTGGCAGAAAAGAAGTACGAACTTAAGCAAACAAGTGCAAAGCGCAGATTGTAAATGGGGTGATTACCCCAGTTTTTTAAGAACCTTACACTATGACCGCTTACGGGCTCTACCCCTATTTGATTTCTCATCTATTTAGTAAAGCTGAGCGATCTAATATCACTTTAGAATCGAATCCAATTTTTGTCTTCTAGCCACTGAATAAGGGCTGGTAGGAAGGTTAAGGATGTTAATAAGGTCATACCAATACCTAATACGGCAATCACTCCAATCGATTGTAAACCAGGGTGACTTGTGAATAACAATCCTGCAAATCCTAACATGGTTGTAACCGATCCCATGGTAATATGCTGCCCAGTACTTGAAAGTACTTGCCACATTGAGTTTCTACCTTCTTCACGATAGCGGTGTGCTAAATGAACTCCACTATCTTCACCAATACCAAGTATGGCGGGTAACACTACGAGGTTGTAGAAGTTAAATTGAATATCAAACACCATCATTATACCGAACAGCCACAGTAAGCCAACCACTAATGGCAACATCGCTATTACCGACCACCTAAAGGATCGGAAAGTGAAGAGCATGAATAGATAGATGATGATAAAAGTAGCACCAACCATGTATGGGCTTTCTGTACGCATTAAGTCCAACATATTCGCGGCTACAATACTTGTGCTCCCAGCGTAATAAGTCTTGCCATTGTCTAGTTCTACACTCCCTATATCATCCTTAAAGGCAATGGACTTCTTCCCATCTGATAAGCCTACAGATGGATATATGATTACAAAACGTCCTACTTCTCCATCCTTAGTTATGAATCGAGATTTCAGGTAATCAGGAATTTGATCGATAGTTAGAGGCTCTTTTGTTTGAGCGGCCAATCTTAGTTTATCCAACTCCTCGTCATCCTTGTTCACTAGAACGGGATCTTGTAGTAACTCACGAACACGAGCTATTTTCTGAAGCTTCGCGTTTTCTTCCTCCTCTGTAGATGGGAATCGATCTTGTAGGGCCTCAACACTTTCTACGGTTGGGGAAGTAGTATCGGCTTCAATCTTTCTATTTAACACTTCAACCAACCCTTCAACTTCTTCATCTGAATCGGCAATTATATAGGCTGGATTTCTCTTTGAGGTCTCTCCTACTTGCCCTGCTACTCTTCTAAACTCCTCATACTCAGGGAAGGTAGGTTCGAGTTTCCCGAAATTATATTCAAAGCCAAGTGAACCACTAAAACCTATTACCAAGGCTGAAATGGTTAAACCAAGTACAACCGTAAATCGAGCTAGAGGATAGCGTTTGGTTTGAACTACATGATGCTCTTCCTTTTTGGAGAATAATACCCAGTTGAATTTCTCAAATATTACCAATAATGATGGCAGTACATACAGCATGGCAAAGAGTGCCAATATGATTCCTGTTCCTGAAATAAAACCAAATTCAGAGAAGCCTCTGAAGTCTGCAAACATGAGGACATAAAGGGCTGCAGCTGTAGTAAAAGCACTTACAAATATGGCCTCACCTGTTTTATCATTGGTTTGATATATAGCATCTTCAACACTATAACCTGAAGACCTTAATTCGATATAACGAGCGTAATAGTGAATCCCATAATCGATGCCCAGACCGAATAGAATTACGAATAATACCGATGTCATGGTATTGAGCATCCCTAAGTAAAAATAGGTGAGCCCGAAGGTCCACACCAAACTCATTACCAAAGGTAGACCAATAATTAGTACGGGTACTGGAATTCGTAATACATGACTCCAAATAGAGTGCTTGAGTTCTTCAGATTTTCCTTTGCGGTAATGCAAGTACTTCTTCACAAAGAAGTAAAGCATCACAAGTACAATTACGCCACTAATACCCGATGCAAAACTGCCTATAACGTCGTCCATAATGGAGGTTAATTCTTCAAGGTGACGCTTCAAACGCCCACCAAATCGAACTTCCATTTCAGGGTGGAATGAAGCCGGATCTAGCGAATCAATAAGCTCCTGATAAGCAACGAACATATCCTCTAGATACTTAATGTCACTTTTTGATCCCGTAGGGTAAAACTTTACTACCATGATCGTGCTATCCTCATTCACCGGATATTCTGAAGGCACTAACATTTCGTAGCTTTCTTTGAATTTCGCCGCTTTGTCTTCGTCTACTTCTTCCTCTTCATCCTCAAAATCATCCCCAAAATCGATTAAGAATGGATTGGCATCTTCTTTCGCCGTTGTAATCTCATCCTGCAACCAATCTATTACATCGTCTAATTCTTGCTCGCTGGCTAAGTAAAGAGCATTATTCTTTATAGTCTCTGTATCTCTCTGAAATTCAACCCCACTAAAATACGTGTCTTCATATCGTGGGTAATACAGCTCTAAAGTCTTTGGGATTAAAGCCTCAGCAAACCTCTTATTGGCTTCGAAACTAGGCGACTTAATAGCTACCTGCATTTCTGTTTCACCACCCACTGTATCCTTTAGTTTCTCGAGGGCTAATACGTTTGGATTGTCTTTAGGAAGCAGGTTTGCAATATCCGTATCAATCTTTAACTGAATTGCATAATACCCACCTAGAACTGCAAGAATTAAGCTAAACCCAACTACTAAAAATGGGTGTTCGATGTTGAGTTTAAGAAGGGGTCTAAAAAGCCTTAATATTTTTTTCATGAATGTAGTATGCCCTTATTTAGCCGATGAAGGTACCGAAAAGATCTATCAATTTTGAGCCGATTTTAAATATATGTCGTCGTAATCCGCTTTGGCTATATCTTCCGTGTTGTTTGCATCGCTTAGGATTAAGATGGCAAGTGGTTTAGCTGGCGGATTATCCCCGAATAATCGTTTGTAATCTGCAACTATATCTCGTTCAAAAGTTTGCCATTCTCCTTGCTTATCGCCACCTGTACCAATCACTATAATTTTTTGATTACCGTAAAACTTTGATAACTCCGTTCCTTTTGGGAGCGTGGAACTCCATGTATAACGAATACTCTTAGGTACTTTTTTAAACAGAACACGCCCTAAGTCAAAAGCTACATAGATGCTTGCAGCTGCATCATTCTTATCACCATCATCTTCATTCGCGCCTGCAGGGTATTCGTGAATACGCCATTTCCACGTGAGGATAGGAGTCTCATAAATATCTAAATGTTCTTTATTTCTTAATGGAAAACTTAAGTGCTTCCCTCGTTTGCCTTCAAATCGAAGAAACATATTCCCTTCTTCTTCCATAATCCGGTAGTGATAAGTAGCTCGTAGATCGCCTGTGTAAGTAATTGGTTTTGCTTCGCCTTTTTGGTTGAACCATTTTTCGGGTAAATCATCTACCGTTTCATTGTCAAAATCATCAACAAGAAATATTTTTGGTGCTTCACTTTTATCCTGTGCAGACAAAGGCGAATGCGCACATAGTACAATTAACAGAAGGGTTATATAAGTGAGTAAAGATTGAGGCATATTATTAGCCGTAGGTGATATTCATTCAAAATTTTTTCTAGGACAAAGATAATTATCTTCATCTAAAGTCTTAACTTGTGAGTCGCTAAAACATTATGTTCAATTTTTCTAATGTCATTTAAAAAGAAATCGATCCGAGTAACCTTAATCAGCTTTCTGATTTATGGTTTTTTAGTAGCCACACACGAAGGAGAGTACTGGCCTTTTAGTATTTACCCTATGTTTTCTAAAGCTGGCCAACCGTGGACTCGCGCTTTAGTTCGTGACATGGCAAATGTTCCTGAAGTCGAAATTTGGGAAACAACCAATCTCGATTCCCTCAAAGGCAATCCCATTTCAATGAGAGCCATAGGTGTAGATCAAATCGACTACTCTAACTTTGTTTCTAAAACAAAGAACTGGAATAGCCAACGTATTTCTGCACTACGAACAATGTTGGGTAACGAAGACGTAAACTCTAACACTTGGATGATATATAAAGTGAAAGGACAGCTAATAGGTTCCGATAGTGTTGAAGTAAAAGCTATCCCTTACCTCTACTTCAAAAGAGATACCACTCTTTTTAATCCCTCACTGCCTAAAACAGATTATTTCAACGAATGAGTATCGGAAAAGTAATTACCCAAAATTTATACGACGAACCCGAAGAACTAAGCTCAGCACATCGTGTGTATTTCAAAATCTTTGAGCTTTTTACACTGTATTATGTAATTCAGCTTTCATGGGAATGGGGTTTATATACCTTAAAAATTACCGATGTTGTATTGCCTCTCGGTATTGCTAACATCATCGATATCTCCTTCATGCATGGCAATAATCTTCCCTTAATTAATGCCGCACTTATATCTGTGCTTATGCTATTCGCCTTTTTTCGAAAGGGTGAAAAGTGGATCTATATGGTTGCACTGGTATTATTGCATTTGCAGTATGTGGCTCGCTTTTCAATTGGCGAAATACCTCATAGCGCCAATTTGGTAGGGATGGCA
>Ga0098059_1001064_pt1 | contig 14278 bp, 11 predicted proteins | sample 20_taG_FD_92580 | JGI IMG/M metagenome (GOLD analysis project Ga0098059, IMG submission 92580) | Marine viral communities from the Subarctic Pacific Ocean - 20_ETSP_OMZ_AT15318 metaG | ecosystem: Environmental > Aquatic > Marine > Oceanic | place: Subarctic Pacific Ocean | collected 2015-01-19
GTCAAAGTTATCTTCTACAAAGTAAGCTACCGAAGCTTCCTGTGTGTAGCCTGCACAAAAAGGAGCGTACTGAGAGTCTTCGGCACATTGTTGGTCATCATAAGCTTCCCAATACAAAGGACAGGATGTGCTGTGTAGTGAATCTAAGTTACATTGCTGTGTTAAATAAGCTGCTGCATATCCTGAACAACTTGAATTGTTTAACGGATCACTACAATCTATAGCGTTGCCTGAACCTTCTCCATACAAACTACCACCATCTTCTAGTAAAGTATTACTAGCTGTACCATTCCAATTAGTGTTAACACATGTACCTGCAACATTAGTTGTACCTGTATTACATTCATCGTGAAAAAGGTACGTATATGTTTCAGTTGCACTTCCCTGTTCTCCAATTAATACGTCATGGTTAGTTATATTTAAATCTCCATACCTATATTCAAAGGTATCATTAGTCCAAAGTACAACTTCAAAGCTGTTATCAGTATTGTTTCTACCATACTCCTTCATGTCATACCAACCAAAAACAGACTTATCAGTAAAGTTTTTAGCAAGCATCTTTGAACCATTGTCTCTAATAAGATCAGTCCAAAAAGGATATAACGTGTATGTTGTATGTGGTAGTGGATCAGGTGTATAATCTCCACAATAGTTATTGTAGTTTACATTACCTGTTCCTAATCCAAAATGAAGACAACCATTAGTAGCCATCCTAGCAGATGTAAAGTCTTCACCATATAAAGTAAACGTAAAGTCTAAATTAAAAGCACCTGCTAATTGATCATCACCAGTATTAAAATTTGTAGTTCCTGTTTGATTTGTTAAGTCAAATAAATCCTGATTAGCTTCATATACATATTGTGTATTGCCTTTAGTTGCAAAAAATAACGCTGCTAAAGACAGTATGGTTGCACATACAATGCTAACCTTGTTCATTAGCTGTTATGAAATTCTTTTTCGCAAGTAAGTCTTGATTTCTTTTTACCTTCAGCGTTACGTGTTTTCTTACATTTACTTAGAAATTTATTCCTATGTTCTTTGTAATCAGGTCTATCGGTTTTGTTTTCTTTCCATCCTTTAGCAGCTTCTTTACCTACTTTACCCATGTAAGGGCAAGGAGTTCCTGCCATTTCCATAGCTTTAAAAACTCTTTCGTCTTGACAAAGTATACCTACTGAAGCTACCTTCATACCTGTATCATATAGATACTTAGAAAGTTTTAAACGCTCACAGTTTTCATCTCTTACTGTTCTACCTGTTGATATACCAAAGACCTGTCCTTGGAATGCTCCTGATCTACCAACAGTACAAAGGTCTTGTGAGTAAGACATGATACTTGGTGCGATTGCAGAAGCAGGAGGAGCTTTACTAGTTATCTCCTGTTTGATTGTCTGAGTAGAGTTACTCTGATTTATGTTTCTGTTTGTGTTATCAGATTTTGAATTGTTATTATTCTGATTTACATTGTTTGTTCTAACATTAGAATCTGATTCAGACTTATTAATGTTAGTGTTTGTGTTATTGTTTGTGTTGTTTGAAGTACTGTTATTAGTATTCGTATTTACATTTGTGTTGGTACTTGTACTAGTATTATTGTTATTTACAGTTTGATTAACTGTAGAGTTTACAGTTGATGTAGCTGTTGAAGTACTAGTATTAACATTAGTATTCGAATTAGTATTTGTATTAGTATTATTAGCTGTGGCTGTTGTTGTAGCTGTTGAAGTGTTTACATTAGTACTATTATTTGTATTAGTATTAGTATTCGTGTTAGTATTCGTAGCAGTAGCCGTTGTTGTATTTACATTCGTATTATTATTTGTATTGGTATTGGTGTTTGTATTAGTATTTGTGTTCGTGTTAGTATTTGTATTGGTATTTGTATTCGTGTTAGTCGTAGTTGTAGTGTTAGTTGTTTCTAAACTATTCTGCTCACAATATTGTTCACCTGCTGTACAATCACCAGTCTGTTCTGCGTATGCAAAGATAGACAAAGTAGTTAAAAGTAATGTGCCTAATACTTTTTTCATTGGTTCTCCTAAATTTAAAGTGCAATTTCCCTGTGAAGCTAACAATAGCATTCTTGAATTTATGTTTCTCTTAAGTCTCTGTAGTGATTAGAAATAGTAGTTGTATCCCGCAACTACAAAGTAACTCCAACCAATAATACATATAACGCAGATGCTACTCTGAGCTTTTGCTTTCAGTTTATTTACTCTCCTTTTTTAATTCGTTCCATCTAAGGAACTTGCTTGTTTCTAAATCCCAAAACAATCCTTTATAACAATTATCATTTTGGTCCTCTGTATTACTATATTTAGTAATTATTTCTTTTAAATTTTTTTCCATTAGTCAGGTTTATGAGATGCTCCAAAGTAAAAACTTATGACAGCACTTGCCAAGCCTCCTAAGTATCCAAGCACTAAGTTGATTAATGCTTCTGAATTTTGTTCAGGCGGTTGTAAAGTTACTAAGAATATGTAACCTAAGAATCCACCTAATGTAGCTATGCCCATTATACGAGCAGTCCAGTCTTTACCAAACTTACTTCTTGCATCTTGAGTATCTGCTACTTCAAGCTTAAATACATCTACATCAAGTTCTTTCATCTGAACTTCGAAAGCTTGTTCAGCTTTCTTTAGTTCAAGCATTTGTTCAGGTGTAGCTTCTTGAATAGCTTTTTCAATTGCTTTAGGTGTATTAGGAACTCCCAATACATCAGCAAGCATATTAGCTGCCATGCCTCCCATTGGTCCACCAAGGGCAGTACCAAGTGTAGGAGCTACTGCACCTACTATGTTTTTTAATAATGCTTTCATTCGTCTTCCTCGTCTTTATATATTACTGCCATTAAATCTTCAAACATATTTCTAAAATCGTCTAAAGACATAAAGGGCATATCCTGTCTTACTTGATGTAAACAGTATTGCCTGTAACATTGTTCTAATTGATCTTCTAGATACAGTATCATTATACTCTCCTGTGTAGTTTTGTCAAGCTATTTAACCTGATTGTAATAAATATCTGTATAAGGTTTATTTGTAAATGGATTAATAGGTTCTTGATTAGCTTGAACCGAATAACTATGTGTGCCCATTACATCTTTTCGATTACTTGGATTTTGTGCAACCGAAGAAACTGGATAATCTTTAGAAAGTTCTTTACCTTCAAACGGACCACCATCTTGGAAGGTTATTCTCGGTCCAGTGTCTGGCTTATCGGCTACTTTAGCTTCTTCATAAATACTATCATCTAATCCAAAAAACTTACCGACTCCTTCACGTCTAGTTAATTCTTTTGCACCGGGAATTATAGTTTCCCCTATCTTTACAGCTCCTGTTCTAAATTTTTGGTTAAATATCATATCTTTAATAAGAGCTTCATAAAAATCACTAGCCAGACCAACTACGGGATATAATGATTCAACCGGACTTCCATAAGAAAATTTACCAGTTTGTACTATTTTATCTACATACCAAGGCATCATCTGTCCAGAAAATTGTTGAGCATCTGCAAGTGTTTCAATTAAAGATTGAGTATCTTTAAATATTTCGTCTGGTCCAAGATTAAATTCTTCTCTATATTTTTCATTTGGATTTAATGCTACTTGAAGTTGACGAATGGTTGTATATATAGATAATGAACCTAACATCATAGCTGCTAATTTTCCATCTCCGTCTTCAATACGTCTTAATAAAGCATTTGTCTGTGACGATTTAGCCTGTGCCCACGATAGAAAACTACCCATAAATTTAACCCAAGGACTTTTAGATTGTGAAAATAATCTTCTATTTCCAATTTGAGGTATTAATGCATCTCTGTCTGCAGTTCTTCTACCTGCCCTAAGTAATAACTGTTTTCCGGTAACATCATTAAAAGCATCATCCATACTTTTAAACTTGCCAAGATATTTAGAAGCTTCGGGAGTTAAACCCATTGCACTTAATTCTCTTCGTTTTGATGTTTTAAGTTTTCCTTTAGTTTGTAATTCTTTACCTAAAGTAAAAGCTCTAAATGTTCCGGTATCAAAAGCAAATTCTCTGGCAAATCTTGTAACTCTACCAAGTTGAACTACTTCAAAAAATTTACGTTGAAAATTAATTAATCCTCTGGTAGTACGTCCGGTTGGATCAATAGTAGATTCTTTAATAAATCTATCAATCTCGCCATCATATTGTCGTCCTTTCGTAAAAGCTCTACCAAAAATTCCTTCATTAATTTGTTCACTTCTTAAACCCAAACCTTCTCTAGAAGGAAGCGTGTTTTTGGTATCTTTAAATTGTCTAACAAATGAATTATAAGAAGATTTAAATCCACTATTTTGCATAGTTTGAACTAAATCACCTAATGATGGTAAAGCTACTTTTGTTAATTTTGTAGTAGCTAAAATAGTTTGGAAAGCAAGTACAATAAGTCTTGCGTTCTCTTGTGGTTCATGCTTAACTTGATGAACACCAAAAATTGCATTAACTGTTTCACCAATATCTTTTAAATCTTGTTTATACAATTTTTGTAATGATAAGTTTGATTTTAAATCACCATATTGATTATAGTATTTTTTTAAGTCTCTAGCGATATCATCAATACCTTGTCCTTTTGGACCAAAGCGTTTACTAAAAGCAGCTACAGGAACAGTATTTTTAAATAATTCTAAATTAGTTGTAATCGGGTCTTGAATGAATAATTTTTTACCTAATGCTCTAGCTTCTTGGTCAAATATAACACGATTGTTTTCAAAAAATCTAGCAGACTGTATTAAAGTTTCATCTTTACTAATTGCTTCTTTATTATTTTTAATAAACGCTGTAGTATTTTTTTCTAGTTTTTCGATATCCATAATGGATTGTCTTCGTAAACTGTCAGAGCCATCTATATATTTTGTTGCCTTTGTTATTGCTTGTTCATCTGTAAGTTCTTTTAAAGGAGACTTAGAATAACCTAACACAACTTTACCTACATTATTTTTGTGTTGTAGTTTAAACATTTCAGCTACTAAATTGATAGATTCATCTCTACCACCAAGTTTTTCTAAATATTTAGAATCTAATATTTGAGTTAAACCATAAGAGTCTACTTCATTAAATTGTAATCCAGTTTTTCTAACTTCATCTTTAAATTGATTATTAACAGAAATAATTCTATTAGCTAAACGAACTGCATTGCTATTAGCTAAATCTCCATCTTCTAAAAAAGAATACTTTGCCTTTTGAGGCATTCCTTTCTGTTGAACAATTCGTCCTGCTGCCATAATATCAAGTTCACTAGCATTACCTACAGATTTAAATAAAGAGTTACGATATTTATCTTGCATTTCAAACATAACTTCTTCTACGGATTCTCCAATTATGTCATCAGGGTCTAAACTAGCTCCTTGTATTTTTACAGTATCTCTTCCAAACTTTTGCATGATTGGATTACCAGCTTGTAATTTTGCTGCATGAGTTCCGGCAAAAAATCTTTTAGCTACACTTCTAAATTTTGATTTAAATATTTTTTCAGATTCTTTTAATGCTATATTTCTTGCACTTTTTTTAATTCCAGATTTTACATTTTCAAGACGTTTACTAAATGCTCCAAAAAAAGCACCGGCAATCATCGCATTTGTTACACCAGTATCATCATAATCATCAGAAGTATACACTCCTACAACACCACCTGCAGTTGCTCCAAACAAAGGTCTTACTATTTCATGTACCATTGCTCTAATTAAATTTTCACCTACTTCTCCTTCAAGTAAACCTTTTTGATAGGCTTTTACAAAAGAACTTACACCTACAATAGCCATATTTTCAGGTTGTTTTACTAAAGTTAGTGTATCTATTTCTTTTTGAATTGTTTGAATTTGTTGTTTATAGTCGTATAGTTCTCGTGTTAGTTTTTTTTGTTCTTGTTTTGTAAGATTAATAGCAGATTGTGTATTTAGTTTATCTTGAATTTCTTTACTAGCATTTCTAATAACATCTCGTTCTGTATACTTTAATCCTAACGTATTTATATTATCTGAAAAACTTTGAAGAGTTTCTAAAGACTCTACATAAACTTCTTCTCCAATGTCTCCAAATTCTTTTTGTTGTTCTTTAGTAAGCTTTGAAACAACAGGAGGTGTAACATCTTCAAGAGGAGTCGAAACCATATCTCCTTTTTCATTCATGTGATTTACTTTAGCGTTCTTACTTGTCATAACTCGCCTTGCAATTAAATCGCCCATAACTGTACTAGTTGCACCAAGACCGGCTGCAAGAGCTATACTTGTAGGACTAACTTCCCCATATAAAGCTTTTTCTCGTAAGGCAACATCACCAGTAGCAACTGCTGCTCCCGTAGCTACACTAGCAACTTTACCGGCTTTAGCAATCTTTACCCAAGGTATAAAGAAAGTTACAGGGTCAGCGACAGCAACTCCCATACGTCCGCTAAGAACTGCTAAGTCTTCTTCTCTTCCTCTAAACTCTGGGAAGTCTTGTAAGATTTCTTCTTGTCTTTCTTTTTCAATACGTTGGGCTGCCTCAGAAAAAGTTTCGTCTGATACAGCCGCTTGAAATCCTGCCTTTATTAATCGAGCAGTACTTCCGACAATAAGAGGTTCTTGAGCAGCACCATACTTAACTCTTCTAGTATAGCTTAATTCTTTTTCGTCTTCTTCTTTTGGTGCTTCGACTTCTTCCATGAAACTATCAAACATTTGTTGTTCAGTTTTACTAACTGGTGTTTTGATAATTTCCTCTTCACTAATAACTTCAGTCTCTTCTTCTTCTTTTACAGGCTGTTCGTCAAAAGTAGGTTGGGCTTCAATTTCTTCTTGAATTTTTTTTAACCTTTCCGCTTCTTTTCTTTTTCTTTCTTCTTCGTCTTCGTCATCTTTTTTAGTTGGAATAGAAACACTATCAACTAATAGGTCGTCAAAGAACGTATCAAATATTTCTTGTTGATCAGTCATATGTTTTATAAACTTCGTATAGCTTTTTGAAAGTCTTTTACTCTTACTGGTGTTTGTTTAAACCATGTAGAATCTGCTGCTTCTTTAGCAGCTTCTTCATATCTTTTGTCTTTTAAAAATTTCCATGTATTTTTATGAATTTTAAACCACCCTGTTCCTAATTGAAAATTTACTGAAGCTAATGCATCAATAAAATCTAAATCTGTTACATTTAAATCTTTTGATTGCTGTAAAGCTGCAGTCCATGCTTTTAGAGCATCTTGTTCTAACCAATTATCTAATATACTATCTGGTATAACATCGCCAACTTTGTAAGTTTTATTTTCTTCTGCAGTTAATAAATGTCCAATCCCGGCTGTTGGTTTTCCTAAACTATCTAAATAAACTTTATTTCTAAAACCTTCTCTCTTTTTTAAATGAGTTAAAAAACTTTCGGTAGGTTCTTGAGGCATTTCTTCAAATGTCATTTTTTTTTTTCGTCCTGTTCTATTTTCGAAAGGTAACATTGTGCCTGAAGGTGGAACATAGGGTTGATATTCATTATCAAATAAGTTTTGTAAATCTCTCAAGATTAATGGATCATCAATCGATTGTGATAAAATTCCTAACATAACTGCATTATTTTCTTTTGTTCGATCAGGATTACGCACAGCCCTTGCAAAGTTATCTACTAGTTTACCAATCGTTGTATCATAACTTGTATCACCATATGTAATATTTATTACTTCATCTCGATCATATACTTCAACATTATTTTGTGCATTAAAAGACTCGTTAATTTTATCTATAATATTAGCACCAGATTTTTGATTATTTGTTTCTCCATTAACAGAAAATCTATCATTAATGACTTCTTCGACTGCTTGTATTACAAATGTATCAGCAGATACAACTCTACCTTCAATATTTTTTTGTTCAAATTCCTCTTGTAATCTTTTTGACACAGTTAAAATATCTTCTTGAAAAGCTACTGCCCCTTCTGTACCTAGTTCATTTACAATACCTTTATATATATCAAAGAATGCAACTTCATTACCGGCAATATTAAAAGTTTGTGTACCTAGTTGTGTATCTTCATATGTTTTATAATTAGTTGCAGCACTTAAAACAACTACATGATTTTCCTTAGGCGTTGAACTTTTAGCTACTTTCATTAAGTCTGCTCTTTCTTCCGGTGTAAATGGATCATACTTGACAGTAGCTTCAATACTTGACAAGTTATCAAGGAATATTTTATTTGTTTTAATATTACTTATAATTGCTTTTCTATCTTCATCTCTATATCCAAAAGGTAAAGATAAATCAACACCATCAACTGTAACAGTCTCTAAATCTGCTCTCGGTTTTAATCCTAAGTTGCTTAATAAGAATCCACCTACATTACTATCACCTTTGATAATCCGTAGACCTTCATCAATTTTATCTTGAACAGGTTGTAAATATCGTTTACGAGTATCTGTATCATCTTTAAAGTATTCGAAGTTTCTAAATGCTTCCATTTTTTTACGATAAGCAGCAACATCGTCTTCTATCTTACTATCAACAAGATTATTAAATCCCTCTAACTCTTGACTTGTAAAGTCTTTACCAAGTTGTGAAGTTCGACCTAGTTCTTGTTCTTTATATAATTTTCTTTGCTCGGCTTTGTAAGATTTTTCCCAATCGGTACTACCGGTTGCTCCATATTTACTAACCATACTATTATGATCGTTCCAAAATTTAATACCTTGATTTAGTTGATTAGTACGATTATTTAATAGAGTTGTACCGGTAGAAGCCATAAAGGTTTCGGCTCTACGTTGTGCTCGTTGACGTAAAAAATGATTTCCAACACCAATTCCTAACAAAGCTGTAGAAAAACGTGTTGCTCGTCTTTTAGCTTTTTTAGTCTTTTGCCTAGCTTGAGCTAATAAAGATTCTCCTAAAACATCTATTTCTGACTCTGCCATTATCTATCTCCTTTTGCCAGTAAACTATCTGGTTGTGGTTCTTGTTCGGGTCGTTCTAATAAGCTTGGACGTTCTGGTGGTACGAAAGCTTCAATTTTTTCTACGATATTTTCTGGTATTTCACCTTTTTGCATCTTAGGTATAATTTTATCTTTCGCTATTTCTATAGCTTGTTCTATACCTGATACTTGATCATCAATATCTTCAGGATCGTTTTCTTCACCTTGATACAATTTAATATCTGGAATACCTGCTTTTTCTGCAAGAGCCAAAATCATATACATAGTTGGCTCAAGTAATAACATTAATAAATCAGGATTCCATAAACCTTTTTGAAAACCATCAAACAATACTAGTTGAGTTATTTCTCCTACAGATACATCATCTTCAATCATTCCAAGAATAGAAAGATAAACATCCTCTTCCGTTAATTCAATAAACAATGCATCAATAGCAGGATTTAAATCACTATACTCCGGAGGAGTTTCCCATGGATAAGGAGTATCAGGAGAATTTGTTAAAGATTGTCCCGGAATAGGTCGTCCATTAGTGGACAGAAACTCTAAACCATTTTGATCATAATCTTTATATTTTAAATTTTGATCTTCCATATTATTTCCTATTTAAATTAGCTTGTTCTTGTAACAGGTTTTAATGAACCATATTGATTAAACCACCCAAAGAATGCATCTTGTCCAAATCCTGATTGTTGTATGTTTGCTTGATAACTTGGACCACCATAGTAAAAGCCTTTATTTTGAGCCATTAAATCTACATTATCATATCGTCCATAAGATTGATTACCAATGAATTGTGGAACATCATAACCTATAGCTCCACCTAAATGATCATCGGATACTTGTGTTTGATCACCTAGTCCTAAACTAGTCATTAACATTTGACCGGTTCTATCTGCAGCTTTTTCGGGAATAGTCTTTACAGTGTCTATAAATTTTTCTGTAGCTCTTCCAAGAATAGTGTCCGGTTTTTTAGCAGTACCTTGTTTTAATAAGTCAGGAGACTCAATTGATGTAGGAGATGCAGACGTTGCTGCAGCCTTTAATCTTTCTTCTGTAGTTATTCTAGAAGGAACACTTGTTTCTAAATCTGGAATTGTTAAATCTACTTCTGGTCCATTTTGTACTGCATCTTGTATTAAATCAGATGCATCTGCTTTTGGACCAAACATCTCTTGAGACTTTTCTGTTAAATAATTAAATCCTTCAGATATTTTATCAGTTACAAATTGATATGCATTACTAACTTGAGTAGCTCCATAATGTACACCTTTCATTGTATAACCGGCTACTTTAGCAAAGACATTTGAACTCTTGGCAAGTTCTCCTGCGACTGTACCAAAGTTTCCTAAGTTAAAAGCAGTTCCTGTTAAGCCTTGCCAAATTGAGCCGGCAGCCCAAGGCAAAAACATTGCTAATCCAATTTGTCCAATAATACCAAATTTTTGAAAAGGTTTAGCAATTTTACCAATTACTTTTTTTAAACCTTTACCAATTTTTTTAATACCTCTTCCAATTTTTTTAACAACTTTTTTAATTCCTTTAAAAACTTTACTTAAAAATCCCATTAGTCTTTTCCTCCAAACATTGTATTAATTATTGTTCCAACATGATTCATAGTAGATGTCCAATTCTTAGCGGACTCACCTTCGTTTGCTAACGCTTGTGCATACAATTGTGCTTTTCTATTTTCATCGCCTTCTGCTGCTCTAAATACATAATCAGCTTCATCTCGAAACTGTTGCCATAAAAATGATTGAGCCTGTGCAGACATACCAAATGCATTCTGAGCATTTTGTTGATTAATAGCATTTTGTGCAGCAGTATTAATTGTATTAGCCTGTCTTCTCCATGCCAAATTTGATTGCTCAACTGCTTGTGCATTCTGGGAATTCCATTGATCTCTATTAAATTCCATTTGAGAATTAAATTGATTTACATTATTGACCATAGCTGCATTTGCTTTATTAATATCTGCAGCTACTTGAAACTCTAATGCATTTGCAGCATTTTGTTGTTGAGTATTAAATTGATTTACTGCATTTGTTTGAGTTGTATTAAACTGCGATATTTGAGCATTTAAACTTGTCATATATTGCTGAGTTTGATTTTCACTTGTTGCATTAAATTGTCTTGTAGCGTTTGTTGCAGCTTGATTACTTAATAAACGTTGTTGTTCTTGTTGAGCTTTTAAGATATTAGCTTGTTGTTGTGTATTTAAATTAGCCATATCGGTTTGTAAAAAAGCTTGAGCATTTTGAATTTGAGCTTTTTGATAAAAGTCTGCTTCAGCTAAATTAGCTTGAGACATCATGATTGCATTTTGAACAGCAGCTTGTTGGTCGAAGTTAGCTTCTGTTAGTGCTACTGTTTGCATAAACTTACTATTAAATAATGTAGTTTGTTGATCAGCACTAAACTGTGCCATATCCATATTAAATACATTCTGAGCATTAGTTAAAGCAGTTTGCTGTAATCGTTGTGCATTAGATTCTGCAGTTTTAAATTCAATATCTTTTTGCTGTGCAACTGATTGTTGAATGGCTTGAGCATTACTTTGAGCGATAGGTAAAGCAGATTGAATAATAGCATTAAATAAATTATCTCTCCCTACTGTAGAAGCACTTATTCCTCTTGCAGCTAACATTTGTTCTACTTGAGCAACTGCCGGTCTAGCCCATGGTGGAATCTCACCATTTTCAATTCCTTCTAATAATCCGTTAAGTTGAGTAGATACTAAAGCTTCTTCTGGTAGTCCTTCTATAATTCCTCGTTCTTCTTCACTAAAATCTGCTACCTTGTCTTCTAACGCTTCTGGATCATTACCAATTTCATTTATTTGTTCACCGGTTAATCCTGCTTTTACTAATTGTTTTTTAGCCCGTGTAATTCTTGCTAAACTAGTTCCGGCATTAGTAGCTGCAGTTGCTTTTGCAGTCTCGCTGATTGTTCCAACAACACGTTCTGCTAATGCTCCTTCTGGAATCTCAACTTCAACACCTTCAATAGGAGCAACCCTATCTACTTTTGCAGCTTTGGCTAAAGACTCATCTCTTATTTCGGATCGTGCTGCAACAACTTCTGGAGTTTCAGTAATCTGAGCTGCTTCCATTTGTGCTGCTGTTAAAGCTTGGGGAGTTTCAGCTTGAGCAATTTTTTTAACCTGATCAGCTACAATACCTTCTGGTTGTTCAATTTGTTCAGTAATTAATTTATCACGCTCTGCAATTTGTTGAGCAGTTGCCATTGATCCAAGCTCAACTTTTTCAGCATCTGGAATTTTAACGTCTTGAGCAGCTAATTCTCTAGCTCGTTCAAGTTGAGGATCAGAAGGTGTAACAGGGTCTAAACTTATTTCAGGTGAATCGTCTGGTAAAACCGGAAGACCTCTAATTGGTCCACGAGGCATACGAATAGTATTAATTTGTCTTCCTAATTCTTCTTCTGAATATTCTATAGGTTGTGGTGCAGTATCTTGAATAGGCTGCATTTCCACAGGTTGTTGAGCAGGTCTTCCCATTTCAACAGGTTTCTGAGCAGGTTGAGATGTAGGTTGTGCAGGCATTACTGGAGCTTCTGTAACAGGAGGTGACATTTCAACAGGCTGTTGAGCAAGCTGTGGTCTATTCTGCTCATCTCTAGAAATTGAAAAAGAATCACTAGTTCGTGAATCCATTATATCTTTCTCAACAGGTGCACCACGTCTAAAAGCCACACGACCACCTTGACGCATATCTAGACGCTCTGCTTTTTGACCGGCACGATAACGTCTTCTTTTTTCTCTTTTCTTATTTATTTTGTTTTGCTTTGCCATTATTTAACCTCGAACAGTTTGTCCAGTTTTTCTTCAATTTTATCTAACGTGTCAAACACTCTGTCCATTCCGTCAGATAATTCTTTTTTTGTTACGTATTCTTTTGCCACTTCTTCTCTTGTTTTATTTAAAAGTATGTCAAGCCTTCTAAGCTCTGCTGTGTTCCCACGTATACTATACAGAATGGGAGCTACTACTAGAGTTAGAAATATATTCCACAACAAGTATGCTGTAACTTCCATGTCTTATAAATTTATAATGTAGCTTCGTTAAAAGCTTTCTTAGCGTTCTTTACTGTAGTAGTCCATACAACACCTGCTATGCCTTTCACTTCATCAGACTCACTAGATACGTCTGTATCTGTGTGTGTAAATGAATCATCAGCATTTTTTACAGATGATACACAATCAAGTACTTTCCTATGAAAAGACCTAGTAAGTTCTACACCATCTTCTTTAATTACAGTAGCTTCACGAATTTGTATTGCTTTGTAGTCTCCTACAACTTCAATCTTATCTTCTACTATTTCTTTTGTTATTGCCATTTTTTTCTCCTTTGTCCGTGCCTAGCATCCACTAGACATAATTATTAAACACTGAAATATGTTCCTGAAACTCTTATTGTTGTATTTGTATCAATAGTATTTGCATTTAGGTTTCTGTCTGTGCCTTCATTTCCATTAAATCTTTCTATTCTTGCATACTGTTGTGCATCTACAAATCTTAAAAAAGGCTCACTTATTTCACTTGCTGCATCAGATATTATTACTGTTCCTGCAACGTCATAGTTAGTTAAATCACCTACTGTCAAAGGCAAACCTCCTATATTAACTGTAGCACCAGAAAAACTCCCTATTGTATTAATTTTTACAATAGCATGAACAGTTACTAGCCTACCTATTTTTGTGTAATATCCATTTTGTATGCTATAATTAGTTGCACTTGCATCAGAAGATAAAGTAGGTGCCCAAGTACCTTCTTCATAGTCGTCAAGTGCGTTAGCTTGTGCTGAGTCTCCGTTAAATGTAAGACCACCACCTGAGAGAATACGCATTTCTTCTGTTTGGTTTGTTCCGAATATTAAGGGGTGATTAGTTTCTGTCCATATGACAGCCGTATCATTATTTTTTGCTATTAGGGATAGTTTTCCACCATTAGTTGTATCGCCCTGCATATTAAATACAGCATCACCGCCTGCATCTGCTTGTAGGTTCATATATCTATTTGAACTATAGGCTTCAGGAGTACGACCTATGCCTACGCTTCCTGCGGTAGAGATGTATAGACCTGTAGTAGCTGCCCTGATTAGGATTGGATTATAAGCACTTGCACCATCGTCATATCCTATGATGTCTATTTGTCCATTTGTAGTACTAGATATAACCAGACCTTCACCTTGATGTCCTTCAAATGAAGCTATATTAGCATCTGCTGAATTAACATGAAGTGTCCTTGCTGGACTTGCCTCTCCTATACCTACTCTTCCGTTAGCTTTTGCTGCTAAAACGTGAGTATTACCTGCATCACTTCTAACAGATAGGGCATAATCTGCTGCTGCTGTA
>Ga0098059_1001065_pt1 | contig 14276 bp, 6 predicted proteins | sample 20_taG_FD_92580 | JGI IMG/M metagenome (GOLD analysis project Ga0098059, IMG submission 92580) | Marine viral communities from the Subarctic Pacific Ocean - 20_ETSP_OMZ_AT15318 metaG | ecosystem: Environmental > Aquatic > Marine > Oceanic | place: Subarctic Pacific Ocean | collected 2015-01-19
CACTTGCTTCACTAGCAGACATAGCAGCCACGCCGGTATCTGAAAATTCATAACCACTCTTAGCCTTTAAATAAAAACTACAAGTTTGGTTTATTGAAGTGCCAGAAGTTTTGTTTTCTATTGTTATTATACTACCTTCTGCTGTAACACCAGAAACTGGTATTGCTTCAATAGTATAATGATTAGATCCACTATCTAGAACTCTCACAATGATATCATAAGTTGATATACCTGTTGAACCACCAACCCCATCCGTTTTTATACTACCTATACCCTGTGATGTAAACTCTTGTACATCTATGCTTGCACCTGATTTAGGAAACTCTGATCCTTTTATATAATTAAACCATTTACCTTCTTTTTCTATAAATTCGTTAACAGAACCAGACTGTTGATCTGTAGTTATACTATCGCAGTACCAACCATTTTTAGCATCTTCATTATAATATTGTGCGCCATAACCAACTCCACCATCACTATCATGACCATCATGTTCTAAAATCTTAGATTGAGTGCCTTCATAGTTTAATGTTTTAAAGTTTTTTACTTGAGATGGACCATCATTAAATATTAATTTAATAGATGAACCTGGATTTGTACCTGCATAAAAATCTGTTCTTGTTGCGTTTTTATTATGCTCCCACATCTCCCCATCTTTAAATGTATAATATTTTCCGTTTAAAGATAAACCTTCTTCTGGGATAAAAGATTTTCTACTTGTCCAACCTCTAACCAACTCTGTAAAACTTATAGTGTCATCGTTTAATGTTAAATTATAATTACCCTTATCTTCATCATAAGTACCTAATATACGGGAACCAGTTGTGTTATTATTAAAAGCATCTTTGAAATAATCAGTCATTCCATACCTACTTATTTCTTCTATACCATCTCCAGATAATCTACATACTGTATTTCTATTTTTATCAGTAAAGTATATTCTATAACCATATGTGGCAAATGATTCAGGATTTGTACTTATCCCATATTTCCCGAATGTATCAGGTATTATTGTTTGTGCTAAAACTTTACTTGTTGCTGTTAAGTTAGTTGATCCATCAGCATTATATAAAGCATCTTTATTAGTTAATATTTTTGCAACTTTATCTTCACAGAAAGCAAGTAAGTTTGTTTGTCTTGTGTGTAATTTTTGAATACTACCATAAGCTGGATTTAAATCTTTTGTTATTTTTTCAGCTTGTATAAACTGATTAGTTTCGTTAACACCACTTTGAGAATTATATATACCAGAATATATTAATCCAGAAAACTTACGATCTTCTTTGTATTGTTCTGCTAATTCAGTAGATACTCTAGGTCCTTTATCAATAGTAGGTGCATTATAATCATCTCTTATTCTATTTGATTCAACACCGTTGCCAAATGAATAGCAATTAAACCAATCTAAAGTTTGATAAGTTCCTAAACCAGATATAGGATGTGTTTTACCAGTTTCATAATAAAGATTTAAATCTGGTCTTTCTTTTGGTTCAGTTTCAAATATAGCTGGATTACTACTAGCGTATGAAATACCATCATTAGTAGGAACAACTATCTGCAGTTCAGTATATGATTTTCTTGTATTACCTGTATTATTCCAACGAGTTAATGGATATTGATTAACACCGTTTTCATCTTTAATGTTTGGATCAGAAGGTGTTACGCCATCAAATTCTCCAGCTTTACTTGGGTTCCATTTAAGATTTCTACCTAGTTCTATTTCATATCTTATAGCTTTGTTACTAGAAGGCTTAAAAGCATTCCCTGTATAAGAATTATTATAAGGAAAACCCCTTTCATAATTATTCATGTGGTACATGAGAGAATTACGTATTTTGTAAACCGTTTGATCTGGGTCATCTTTAAATCTTATTCTAGTATTATTAGTTCTTAAAGCGTTATGCACCGCAAAATTAGTTGTTTTTGTACCACCAACTGAACTTTTAAATTGAGACAATCCAGGCCAATACCATTCAGGGTTTTTCGTCTTATCATCATCTCCAATTTCTATTAATCTGATATCGATGTATTTACTACCTCTTGTAAACCCTACTCCACCGCTATTACCATGCCCATTTTGAGGTCTAGAATGTTTACCAGGTGCTCCATCATCAATACCAAATACTTCTTGACCTCGAAAATCTTTTCTAGAATTAGTGGCACTAGTAAAATAATACAAATTAACAGCATGAGCAACTTTATAATCAGCATTTGCATCATCACTTAATATATATTCTTCTAATATAGAGTCTTTATTTATTTTAACAAAAAACCTACCACCGAACTCTGGTTCATTTACTGTTTCTTCAATTGCATATTCAAATTGTAAACCTCCAGCTTTACCAGCAGCCTCATCACTTGTAGATAATTGAGTACTATCTGTAATAACAAAATTAACGTCTGATTTAAAAGGTACTTGACTTGTTACTGTGTAATAATCTTTTGCATCTTCGTAATCACCATCATCATTGTGGGATGTTCTAGAAATAGTACCTACAGGATACCAATCACTTGCGTTACCAGATATTGTTTTTATTCTAAAATACTTATTACCTACAGTTTCAGACGCGATCCTTTCTAAAGATGTATTATCCATGTCTCGACCAGATATAATCACCGTTGTATAATCTTTCTCAGGAATACCGTCAGTCCAATCATTACCTTGACCAAAACTTGTAGATACTATACCTATACTTGTTTTCTGTAATTTTAAAAATTCAGGTGCTTCATTTTCTATAGCTAGTATTTTGTATTTAGCTGAACCAGTTATGATAACCGCACCAGAACTATCATGCTTTTTCTTTAGTATTAAATAATCATCAATTGTTAGTTTGTTTCTTTCTGATGAAGGAAAACTTATCCATATATTACCATCTTCAGCGTTATACCAACGATCCATAGCTAAATTATAATATTGATCAGACGGTTCTTTTATATAATACTTGAAGTGTGTAGCCCAATCAGGTGGATCATTTGTTATTTTAACTTTTACTCTATTTGATTTTACAGCGTCTTTTTGCTGTATTTTAAGTGTAGCCTCATCATTAGATAACACTGGTGTTTGTCTACCGTATTTATCTAAATAAACTACACCTACTTGATAATTTCTAATTGATTTTAATGATTTTACAGGTTTACCTGGTGTTATGTCTATAGTTGTATGTGCTACATCAAATTCAGGATCAATAGGTATATTATATTGATGTAAATAGTTACCATACATTAATCTATTTCCAGCTATTTCTTGTGCTTTAGCTTTTCTTGGAACATTGTCCCATGGTCTTAAAGATTGATTAGATGGTATTAAAGAGTGTACTATTTCAGATGTAATAGGAAGTTCTGTTTCGTTATCTTTTAATGTTTCAACTACGTACATATTAGTACTAACAGAATCTTTATAAAGAACATCAACTTCAACAACGTCGTCTGGTTTAGTTTCAAAGTTATTAATTGTTATTTTTCTAACGTTATTAGTCATCGCTAGGTTATAACCATTTTCAGCTTCATAATCAAAACCATTGGCTTCATCTGCTAAAAAAGCAACTGGTGTCCACGGGGATATTACTGAATATTCACCATCTTTATATTTCCACCTATAAGCAAATCTTGGAAATTTTAATTCATAAAATGGATCTTTCTGTTCTAATTCACAATCCCATACCATCTCGTTAGATGAGTCGTTAATTTCAGATGATATACTTACAACACTACATTTAAAAGTTCTTGAGGTTGCATTAAAACCAGTTTGTTCTTCTAATTTTAATCTAACTTCTACTTCTTCATCAATATCATTGACTTCTGCATCTGCTGTTAGTTTAACAGTCTGTCCAACCACCCAACCTGGACTTGGTGAAAAAGTTATAGCGCTAGGTAATTTCACCTCAACAGCACTACCACTAGTATAATCATAATATATATTACCATCAGCATCTTCAATAGCTGCATCAACATTGGTACCAGATGGAACAGGTGTAACAAGACCTCCAACAGAATCCAGATATGTAAAGAATTTAGCCGCGGTTGTAGTTACAGAGTTAGCGTTTCCACCGTCTTCAGTGCTACTTAATTGTAGTTTAGGTGCAGTTAATGGATATCTTTTAATTACAGTTATATCTTCTTCTTCTATATGACCATTGTCAATACCATCAATTATATGTTTTGTATGAAGAACATTTGAACTAGTACCATTTTTACATCTTTTTATATGTATTTTTTTTGGCTCCGTTACATTATCAGTCCACATTAAAAAGCCATCTAACACGTTAATACCAGTTATATGAACATCTTTATCAAAATTTAATGTTTTATCAGCAACAAATGTTAATGTTCCAGATATACCACTAGAATAATCGCCTCCAACACCAGATAAAGTTAACGTTGTTCCTGATATACTAGCTACGGTAGTATCAGCTGGCACATTAGTACCACTTATTGTCATACCTGCTCTTATATTAGCATTCCCAGAAGAAAGTGTGATTGTGTTTTGACCGCCTGTGTGTGAAGATACTGTGGCGATATCTTGATATATATCAACAAAAATAGCTCTTGGAGTATCAGTTCCTCCAACTAAATCATATTCCGCAATTAAATCTAAACCTTGTTGACCTGTTGAAGGTACTGGTCCAGCTACAAGCCAATATATTTTATCTTCTCTACCGTAAGATACAGATCCAACACAGGTGCTACCAGATGGTGCTATTGTTGATACAACAGTATTACCATATGACGTTTCCGCTACACCGACGTTTGAGCCTTCTGACGTAGCAATATCTATGTTTAATGCGTCTCTGTATTCACCGCTTGGGACCAACCTTTCGTCAAGGTCTTTATTCATTTTCCCTGAGATAAAAGTATTCTTAATTTCTGGCATGTGTTAGTGTTTTATTTGCTTAGATTTACCTCTCATTACTTGTGTTAATTCTTCAAGTTTAAGATTAGATAATCTTAATTTTGCTTTTCTAATTTCAGCAAATCTTTCTTTTTTAAATCTGGCTACTAAATATTCTGGAGTATTTATTCTAGTTGCTAAAATAGCATGAGCGATCCATTTATACATTGCTTCTTCAGCAAATTTATGAACTATCTTCTCTGCATCTGTTCCTACCCCATCGCTTATATACTGTAATGTTATAGTTTTACCACTTAAATTTGAACTAAAATATATAACACCTCTTGAGTTGTCAATAAAAAATACACCATTCTGGCCAGAGTGTTCAGGTTCTATACCAAATCTTCTTCCTTCAAAAAATACTTCATCTATATCATCTGTGTCACTATCATCAGTATTTCCACCAGAAGTGTCTTTAAATTTAGTCCATGTTTCTGAATCAGACGACAATAACAAATCACCATTAGCATCGTATAAATATTCATAATCAGCATTTTGTAATATAGCGGTGGGATTACCAGTTTTTCTAGCTGGTAATATTAATCTTTGTATACCACTATTATCTGTAAATGATAATTTTACATAATTAACATAATCATGCGGTAACGACATCGTTAATGATGGTGGTAAATCTATTTCTTGACTTTTTGCTGATCTAAATGTGTCGTAACTTAATTCTTGAATAGCTCTTTGTGCGTGAAAAGCGATATCTGCTCTTCTTACTTTTGGTATTATTTTATTTTCTCCAACATAACTAATTATAAAGTTGTTGACAATATCATCTAAACTTATAAACTGATAATTACCTAATGATTCAGAAAAAGCGTTTTGTTTTACTAAAATAACATCATGAAGAGCTGGTTGAGTCCAGGTACCACCGGTTGCATCAAATGTTAAAACACCAGTTCCTGAATTATACGGTGTTGCATCATAATTTGAAACATTAACCTCAGAACCGTTTAAAAATACTGTAAGATCAAGTACATTGGTTACTTTTGGATCAAACGGTAAAGTTATAGCTCTTGTTGACGCAATATTATTTGCAGCTGTTACTGTTACTGAATATTGATTTTCATAATACTGTAAATGTGGTATTGTAAATAGTGCCATATCTTATTATTGTTTTTCTTGTTGTTCACTTTTAGCATCTTCTCCAGCTGCCATTTGATATAAATTAGGATCATTTAATGTTATACCAGCTAAAGCTAATATTTTTATTACTAATTCTGTTTCTTCAGAAGCGTGTAATTCAAAACTCAAACTATTAGTTGCATTATACAAAGGATAACTATTTACTAATGTGTAATTCCAGTTGACAGCTGCGGGTCTAGCTATATAATTACACTTTATATCTGTTTCTACAGTTATAGTAGGATAAGTTTGAAAAGTAAGTTCTGTTAATTGTACATAACACGGACGTGTTAATGTTGGTGCTGTTAAAGGAGAATTTTGTATATGATGTATTTGGTTTTGATTTATTTTTTCTATTTCAACCCATTGATCAAGGCTAGCACATTTGTAATATACTTCACCCATTCTATAATATGCTGCCCAAGTGCCAACGCCTGCAGCAGATAAATCTGTTATAGCTTGTCTATATCTTTCGAATATATCTATTTTTTCATTTAACATATCAACCATGTCAGCATACGTGGTATCATTACTAGGTTGTGTTAGAAAAAATTCTAAATCATAAAAATATTGCTCAAAAATATCCATCTGAGCTTGGTTGGCATGCAAATTAAATTCTTGAGGTGTTATATAGCCTCTTTGTTCTTTGTTAGCTATTGCCTGAACTCTTTGGTAAACTGTATCTATATTTACTGCCATAATTTCTTTTTTTATAGTAAGTGGTCACCTATAGAGATGACCACCTCCATAAATGATTATTATTTTAATCTTTTGATAATTGTTTTATGAACTTCCATTCCTTCATCGGTTTTAAACCAAGCCGCTAATGCGGAGTATGGATTTTCATCAAACGGGACGGTTATGATTTTTCTACCATTACTTCCCCACATGATATTTCGTTGATCTCCAGAAATTTTAAGTAATCCAGCTTCAACAGCTTTTATACCAATATTTCTTAATTCAACATTATCATCTTGTACTAAATCTAAGAACAATTTAGGATTATTCCTAGCCATTAATAAAAGATCTCTTTTAATTTCAGAGGATTTCATTTTATTAACACTACTTCCTTGCTCGACTCTTAATATAGCCTCAGCATGTTCTACATCTAGTTCTTTTGCTACATTTAAAGCTTCAATTTCCATTTCCATCCAAGCTAATTGATTAGTAGCTTTCTTAACTGAATCTCTCATCATAATCGTATTATTGATCATTAATGGATGATAATTTAAAAATAATTGAAGATTTTCTTGACTTTTAGGTACGTTTAAAACACCATTTCTAAAAACAATGTGTCCCATTGTAGCTGTACCTTCTTGTTCATCTAAAAAAGGAGATGGCATATTTGTTGCGTGTCTCATTTCTCTATTATGTCCTAATTCTTCATCAAACCATAATAAAGGCGCTCTTTTAGAATGCCTTGCTCTAACAGTATAAACCAAAGGTTCTTTATTGTTAGCTAGATAGTATTCTCTATCTTTTCTTTCCCAATCTTTGGGTTTTGTTATTTCTATTTTTTTTCCCATAATATAATATAATTAAAAAGTTAATAAATAAAGGTGGAGGGTACCGAAGTACCCTTTACCTTTAATTTTAGTTGCTACTAGCTAGTTGCTTTGAATATTACAAAGTTGTTAGCAGCTTGAACACATAAACATCTTTCTGACAAGAAGTTTACAGTCATTTCATCAGCGTCAGATGTGTAGTTTCCACCAACAGATCCAGTGATCCATGATTTCATTTTTCTATCATCAGCTTCAGAAGCTCTATATCTAACGTGTAAGAATGGTCTAGATATGTTTTTACCCATACTTTGATCATATACAGTAGAAGTACCTGCTGGTACTAATACACCTTCTACGTCAGCTACTAAGCCTCTAGTTGTTGAATCGTTCATATATTTCCAATCAGTTTTGTAGAAATCATAAGAACCTCTTCTGAAACCAGAGAAACCTAGGTTAAGAGCCATACTCTCTTCGTTATCGAATAAACCATAAGAAGCTCCTGCTTGGTAACCAGCGTTTAACTGACCTAACATACCATCGATAGATAGAGAAAGATCTCTTGAACAGAAAATCATATTTTCTTCAATAGAACCTTGCTTGTCTAATTCTTTAAGAATGTTATCAAATTCAGTTAATCCTGCTAAGTCATTAGCATCGAAGTCTTGATCGTTATAAACGATACCTCTTGATTCCACAGCAGCGAAAAGACCTTCAGATCCAGAAATACCAGTTGCATCAATAGTTGATGTACCAGATACTACTTTCTCAGCTTCAATCATTGCCATTTCTAATTGATCTTCAAATCTAATTCTTGCTTCATGTTCAGATTTTAAGTACCATAAGTACCCGTCACCACCTTCTTCAGTAGTAACTTCAACCCAACCAATTTGAGCAGTATCAGAACCGTTAATGCTGTATCTATCTCTTAGAATAATAGGCTTATTGCTATAAGATTGAAATTTAGCATCAAGAGTTCCTGCTAGATCTTTTGATCCTTTTTTGTATTCAGAACCATATACAAACACTTTAAGATCTGTATCATCGTTCGCCATACCTAAGTCTGTTAAATCAGCTTTAGTATATGGATCACAAACAACAGTTGTGTTAATAACTTCACTTACGTAACACTTTAAAGTTTTGTAATCGTGAGCAAGTACTACAGTATCACCAACCTTTAAGTTATGATTTGGTGATGCAGCAGAAGAAGCTCCAAATGTTCCAGTTGGGAAAGATATTTTACATGCAGCACTTTCGTCAAGCATAGTAACGCCTTCATATGCAACGTGTATTCTTCCCTGTTCTGACCATACGACTTCATCAGAAGCCATAGGCATTTCAGCACCTACCAATGAAAGGAAGCCTGATACAGTACGATTACCATATCTTTCAACTTCTTTTTCATAAATTTCCGGTAGGAACTGTTTTGCAAAAGTTTCGCCAGTTCCGGCAAAACTTAAGTAATTATCCCCAAACAACCCTTTAATAGGTCTGGGGGTTAAGTGCGCTAATTCCGCACCTGTTCCAGCTAATGCCATAATTTTTAATTTTTAATTGTTAAACTTATTTTCGAATTTTAATTTTAAAATCAGAAGAAGTATCCCCAGGAATTGCTCTTACTTTTAATCCACTAGCCATAGCATTTGGATGAGTTTTACGTGGTTCCATACTAACATTTTTAGATTTTGCCACACTATCTTTTATCGCATCTGCTTTACCTTGCTCATAAAAGTGTTGAGCTACAACATCAGGATTCATAGCTGTAAATAAAGATTTATGATAACCTTTTGGATCCATTAATTTACTTTGCTTGTCTAAAAATTTAGCAGTAAAGTTATTAATATCACTTTGATCTGTCTTAGTTTTATCTACATCCTTAACATTGAAACGAAACTTTTTATCTCCAACTTCATATTCAAAACCTTTGAATTCTTTATTAAAAAAGTTGTCTGTTTTTGATAAAAAAGTGTCTCTTTGATCCTTCTCTTGTTTCTCGGTTACTTCCGATTCTTGTTTATATCTATTAAAAAATTCAATAGCTTGTTGTTGTTCAGGGGCTAACTTAGCACCGCTTTTGATTTCCTCATAGTATCTAGACTTTAACCCGTCTAAGTGGTTCTTGGCTGCAGCAACTTGCTCTTTTAAAGCCAATTTTTTTCTACGAACATCTCTTTCCTCGTCAACATCTTCGTCAACGGAAAATTGATCTTCCATTAAGAAACTAATCTCATCATCATTAAGATGTGGTTTAGTTTGCTTGTAATATTCTCTTAATAGTCGATTTTCATCATAACTACCATAATCTTGATTTAACTTAACGTAATCCTCAAGATTTCCACCAGTATCATTCATAAAGTCCATAACCTTTTGAATATTCTCTGGTAATTCCCTACCAGTTGTTTCTGCCTCTTTTACAGCTTCTACAACTTCTTCTTTTGTTGGTTGTTCTTCTACTTTTTCTTCCTCATCAGTTATTTCTTCTAAAACAGGTGTATCTTCTACCTCTGTTTTTTCTTCAGGAGTAACCTCTTCCTTTATTTCTTCAACAACCTTTTCTTTAGTTTCTTCAACAGGCTTTTCAGGAGTTTCTTCTTTAACTTCTTCTTTAACTTTTGTTAAATCAACCTTTGTAGGCTCTTCATCCTTTGTAACTAATTTTTTAGGACGTTTTTTTACTTTAAGAGGTTTATCTTTTACAACCTCTTCTTGTTTTACTTCGGGTTGTTCTACAACCTCTTCTTTTTTAGTTTTTGCCATAATATAATATTATAAAATTATTAAACAATTATTTAGGTTCGAATCTATTCAAACCAAATCCTCCACCCATCACATCATTTCCTGATGATTCAAATTTTTTGGGTGGTAAATCTTTATTTTTTTGATCAATAAGTTCAGATTGCTGACTAGCTTGTATTCTAGTTCTTTCGTCCTTACGATCTTCTTTCATATTCTCTTTTTGATTATTTGAATTTAATTCCATTTGTTTTAACTTCACATTTAATTCAAATTCATGATCCATTAAATCTTTTTTCAATGCAGCTTCATTTTGTTGACTTTGTCTCTCAAAACCAGCTTTAGCTTCTTCTAGCATAACTTGAGATTGAGTTATTTGCTGACTTTTTTGTATTTCAGCTTGAGCAGCTGCTTGTTGTGCTTGCGTATTAGCTTGGGCCTGAGCCTGCATGTTCTCTTGTTGTATTCTCTGATCAGTCTCTTGTTTCTTCTTACGTCTTATTTTAAGGAGTTGATTAGCTAATTTAATATTTTTTATATCTCTAACATCAATAGCATCATCAAGATTTATATTTTCTTTTGATAATGCAATTTGAATATTATTTTCAAGCATTTGCTTCTCTTCATCATCTGGTGCTAATTCAATGAATATACCAAAATCATACAAATGTAATTCAGTTAATTCTTCCAATGTACCAACATTATGAGCACCAATTTTTTGTATAAATGCTTCTTTAGCCGGTGAATATTCTATGATATCAGATATTCTTAATGATAAGCATTCACATAATTCAGACGTTAAAAATAAACCAGATTGTAAAATATGCCTTGTAGCTGTATTACTATTTGCCGCAGCTAATTTCTGAACACCAACTAAAGCTTTAGGATCTGGTGTTGCAGCATCTCTTGCTTCATTTAATCCGGTTACATCTCTTATCATTTGTAAATAATAATTGTATGTGCTAATTAAACTCTGTAGCTTTTGACCACCGCTGCCACTCTGTATTTCTTGTATAGGCACTTTCCCTGGATTCATATCACCCTCTTGACTCATAGATCTACCAATAACACTACCAGTTTGGAAGAACATATTTAATGCTTCTTGTGGATTATAATTTGTTCCATTACCTAAATCAATTTCAGCAAGTCCATCAGCATCTAAATAAACACCGTCTGGTACCATTCTTGCCATTACTTGTTGAAGTTTTAAATGAGTAATCTGAATCATATCAGCAAAACTAGTTATTCTTTGCACTATTGATTCTATATTACCTTGATACATTCTTGGGGCTACAACAGCGTAATTCATTTTAACTTTAGTATGATCACTTTTTGGGCGCATCATATTCTTCGCCATTTCCCACTTTAATATTTTTTCTTGACCTAAAATTTTAACACCTTCATATAAAACCTCTAAAGATCTTTCAACTTTTTCAAACTTGTCATTTAATATATCTCCAGGTGGATTAAATTTATCATCTTTTACAATAACTCTAGAACCACCAGTTGAAGTTTCTTTTACTTTATAAACTTCATTCATGTAGGTTTTATAATTATAATATAAAACTTGTATTTGATTATTATCAACTTTGTCACCATCACCAGTTTTAAAAGAGTTTTTCCCCGATCTTTTGGTTAAACTTTGATTAGATATTTCTACCAATTCAGATTCTGTTAGATCTGGAAATTGTTTTTTTAATTCATTTATTGGTATAGTTTTAACTTCACCAATATAATATATATCATCAAAGTAAGGTGATTCAGTATGAGAATAAACTAAATTAGCAGGATCAACATATTCTACTTTAACTCCATCAGCTGTAGTAAACGTGTTTTTAATAGCTCCAATACCTAATACAGTTAAATCATAATAAACCCTTTTTTTAATTAACTCATATCTATTACCTTCTAATAATACGTTTATAGCTTGTTCTTCAGCTAATTCAATGTTTTGTTTATAACTTAATTGCATGTGTAATTGCAATTCTTCCTTTGTTTCAGGTAAATCTTCAGCAGGAATAGAGTTTAATTCCATGTTAAGATTATCTCTTACAAACTCAGATATTTCTTTAGTTCTCATTTCATTGAGAACTTTTTGCATATATTTTGTTCTTTTAGCAATACCATACGGATCTTGAGAATATGCTTTTATATCATACATTCTTTCAGCCATACCATTTACTACTATATCAACAAATTTAGGTATAATAGGTACTGGTTTCCAGTCTAAATTAAGATAAGATAAATCACCATTAATTGATAATTCATCTTTGTATTTCTGTATTGATTGTTCTCCACGTGCGTATAATCTCAATTTATGAAATTTATTCGTATTGTTGTAGTATCTATTACTACCAGCATCACGATCAAACCACTCACTCTCAATAGCTTTACCTACGTCAAGTCCATACTCTTTACTTAACTTTTCAATATCGCTAACGACTTGACTTGGAAAATTACTTTTAATAACTGATTCAGCCATATTATACTTTTATTAATTTTGATTGCATGCCTTTTTGTTTATATTTAGCTATGCTTATGTTTAGTTTTTCTTTTTGTACTTTTGCGTTTGGAGCATATAAATGTCTATTACAAGCCATTATAGCTAACCCCGAACTAATAGTAGCATCAAATTTTGTTCTATTATTAATATCAAATTTAGCCCAATCATTTAATGTTCTATTAAAATACATGTTACCATGTGACCCATCAGATGACATACCAACTTTGTCTTGTATATACATCTCAATAGCAGCAGCGTGTGACTGCTTAATATCTTCACTTGAATTTGGTATTCCACCAACTTCTTTTTCAGCTGTGGATAGTTTATTCCAAACTCTATCAGGTCTATTCATGGAATATCCCCTATAACCACGTCTTCTTAAATAATACAATAGACGGGGTTTATTATTCTCTGCTAGTATAGGCATCCCGTAAAAAACTAATGCCATTAGAACGTCCTCAAAGAACATCTCAGCAGTTTGTGGTTTAGCTACGTATTCTAAAAAAAATTGACTTGAAGGACAATCTTCCAAGGAAAATTTCGTTAATCCATGTAAAGCACCTTTTGACCCTTGACCATCAACGGTTCCTGATATATCATAACTATCGCATCCAAATGCGCCCATGTGTTCATTACCAGGATGTTTTCTACCATTTTTAATAAAATGATTGTTTTGTAAATTTGTTGGTGGTACCCAACTTATTTTAAATCTACCTTTAGCGTTAGGATAAAAAATAACCTTAGTATCTTTTATTCCATTAACCCATTGAAAGCTACCAGTGGTTAACTGTGTTCTATTAGCAACTTCTTCATTAAAATCTATTTGCTCATATATTCTAGCTAAATTAAATATACTATTTTGAGTTTCATCTCTGAAAGCATGTTCTTCAGTTCTTGGAAATTGACGATAAAATTCATTTAAAGCATCGCCATCATCTTTTAAACCATCAACTTCATTCTGCCAATGTTCAATAATACCTATATCTATGTAATCTCCGAATGGACCTTTAACCTCTGTTTCTGGTGTATCGAATACAGGGTGTCCATAAGAATCAATGAATCCTTCGTAGTTCCATTCCATAGGTATGAACAGAGAATATAATCCTGAGCTAGTCTGTCCGTTGCGGTTTCTTTTTGTAACATCTGAATTATTATATAATTTTTTAAAATTATCACCACCTTTATCTAAAGCATTTGAGGTACTACCCATCATACATTTACCAATAATTCTACTACCTAATCTTAATGTGGTTTTTGTTACTCTCCAGTTATTTAAAATATTATTAGGCCTTTCCCACTTACCACTTTCATCGTGTGCTAGTAATTTTAGTTTTTCACCATCATAACTGTTATCACCAGTGTTTTTCCAATCAATAGTGGTATCTAAACCTTGTAATTCATCTGGTTTATCAGAGCTTTGTATATTTCTTCTAGTTAATTTAGAAGCTGGTACTCTATATGCTAATTCTGTTTTAGGTCGATCCATACCATCTTGAATCGGTTTAAAAAAGAATGGGTA
>Ga0098059_1001066_pt1 | contig 14275 bp, 21 predicted proteins | sample 20_taG_FD_92580 | JGI IMG/M metagenome (GOLD analysis project Ga0098059, IMG submission 92580) | Marine viral communities from the Subarctic Pacific Ocean - 20_ETSP_OMZ_AT15318 metaG | ecosystem: Environmental > Aquatic > Marine > Oceanic | place: Subarctic Pacific Ocean | collected 2015-01-19
ACTAAGAATGCGACAAGTTCGAAAAGACTATGATAAATGGTCTAAAAGAGCCAAGTATCTACAAAAATGGATTTTAGAAGAGTTTGACTCGGACAAAAAACATAAGGAACTTTCTGAAATGATTGTACCTCCAATATCGGAAGAAGAATCTGAATGGCTACAGGAACTTTCAAATATCGAGATTCTATAAATGAAGAAGATTCTATTTGTAGCAGATTTCTTTAGCAAGGACCTATCAGGTGGCGCGGAAAATAATGATGCTAATTTACTTAAGCATTTATCCTTAGCTAACGAAATTCGCATCAGTCGTTCTCATAAACTAACAAAGGAGTTTGTGGATGAGAGTGATATAGTTATTGTTTCAAACTTTGTTAATGTGTCGCAAGAAGGTTTAAAGTATATACAAGATACAAAGCCGTATATTATCTACGAACACGACCACAAATATGTAAGAAACAGAGACCCTTCGGTATATCCAGACTTTATTATACCCGATAGTGAAAAAGTGAATATAGAGTTTTACAAAAACGCTAAAAAAGTCTTTGTTCTTAGTAAGGTATGTAAAGAGGTTCTTGAAAAAAACATACCTTCTGTCAAGGTACACAGTATCGGATGCAGTTTGTGGTCTGAGGAAACCTTTGACTATATTGAATCTTTGCTGAAAGAAAAGAAAGAAAATGACCTATGCATCTTGAAAAGTGATAATCCTATCAAAAACTATGATAAAAGTCTAGAATATTGTAGAAAAAATGATATTATTCCGCTCGAACTGTCTGAACCTATTTATAGAGTTTTTCTTAAGAAAATGGCATCCTGTGAAAGGATGTTGTTTATACCCGGAGTGCTAGAGACTTTCTCCAGAGTATCAGCCGAAGCAAAAATGTTAGGCCTGAAGCTGATGACAACTCCCAAAAGACTTGGTTTTGCTAGTGAAGATATTTTTGAGCAGTCGGGCATTGAGTTGATAAACTCTTTTAGGAATAGGAACAAGAAAGCATTATTAGCGTTTGAAGAGGTAGTACAAGCACAATGTATTGGGTAACAGGTGCCGATGGCTTTATAGGCTCACATTTGTGTGAGAAAATAACAAACTTTATTAAACTCGACGAAAACTTTCGTCCTTGTGAATATAACGGACAAAAACCAGAAGCCGTATTTCACCTTGGGGCTATCTCCGCAACCACTACTACTGACACCCGAGATTTAGCGTGGTACAATATTCTATCTAGTTGCAAAATGCTGGAATGGTGTGTCGAGAACAGAGTGCCGTTTGTGTATGCCTCCTCGGCGTCTGTATACGGCTTGGGCGATAATGGTTTCGCGGAAGACGCAATGGTGACACCAATGAACTATTACGCTATCAGTAAAGCATCGTTTGATATGTTTGTCCTACAGAAAATCAACGACAACCCAGAAGCTAAGATTTTTGGTCTTAGGTATTTCAATGTTTATGGTACGAATGAGCACCACAAGGGAGATATGGCCAGCCCTATTTATAAATTTACTAAACAGGCAAATGATACGGGTGAGATTAAAGTATTTGAGGGTAGTGAGAAGTATATTCGTGACTTCATTAGTGTTGAAGATGTGGTAGATATTACTCTGGCAGCCAAAGAGTTCAAGAATTCTGGAATCTACAATGTAGGAACTGGCAGTCCTAGATCTTTTTTAGATGTCGCTAATATCATTTCTGCTCATACCAACGCTCAGGTAGTTGAAATACCATTCCCAGAACATCTTAAGGGAAAATACCAAGCATTTACTAAATCAAATAACCTAAAATTACTAAATGCATATGACCATGTATTTTTGACCTTAGAACAAGGCATAGAAAAATGCATCAACAAGTAGGCTTTGTAAACGGCTGTTTTGATGTCCTGCATATAGGACACATTGAGATGTTAGGGTACGCTAAAAGTTTGTGTGACCATTTAGTTGTGGCAATCGATACAGACGACAGGGTTAGACAGGCAAAAGGCCCTACTAGGCCGTTTAACAACCAGAGCGACCGTCAACATATGCTGATGGCTTTGAAAGCAGTCGACGAAGTTACAATATTTTCTACTGACGAAGAATTGGTGTCGTTGATAAAACACTATGAGCCAGATATAATGGTGGTTGGTTCTGACTGGGAAAATAAAGAAGTTCTAGGCTCAGCGCATGCAAAAAAATTAGAATTTTATAGGAGGGTAGATGGATACTCAACAACAAAAATCTTGGAACGTTCTTCTGGTAGGTGATTCATGCCTAGACATATATCACTATGGTGTGTGCGAAAGGATGAGTCCGGAAGCCCCAGTTCCAGTATTTAGAGAAACTAAACAAGAAGCCAAAATGGGAATGTCAGGCAATGTAAAACTAAATTTGGAGAGTTTTAATATTGAAGTAACTCACCACTCTAACATAGAAAAAATTAAAAAACATCGCTTTATAGAAGAGAATTATAACCAACAACTCTTCCGCTACGATCAGGGTGAGAATAAAATCTTAAAACCAATGCAACCAATAACACCGGGCAAATTCGACGCAGTGGTAATCAGTGATTATAACAAAGGTTATGTAACACCGGGCTCATTCAAACAACTGCGAGAACAGTTAGACCAGTCAACTCCAATTTTTGTAGATTCTAAAAAACAAGATCTTACTTGCTTTAAAAATTGTATTATAAAAATTAATGAGTTAGAGGCCGCAAGAGCAAAGACAGATTTAACACAAGAAGTCGTAGTAACCTTGGGAGGTTCCGGCGCCCGATGGAGAAAAAACACTTATGAAACCGAAAAAGTTGATGTATTTGATGTATGCGGAGCCGGAGATGTTTTTTTAGCTGCGCTAGTATACGGCTATCTTCATTCAAGGAACATGCCCATGGCCATTGAATTGGCCAACAAGTGTGCATCATTATCAGTTACAAAAATGGGCACTTACGTTTTAAGTGAACAAGATATAAAAACAATAGGAGTATAAAATGCGTTCTTTTAGTAAAGAAAGGCAAGATGTTTTTGCATATTACCTTTTCAAGAACAGTAAAAAACCAAAGATATTTTTAGATGTAGGGTGTTATCATCCGTTTGATGGGAACAACACAATAGCTTTAGAACAAAATGGCTGGACAGGCTCATTATTCGATATAAAACACAAATGGGTGACAATGTGTAGAGATTATAGGAACAGCGACGTATACCTAGTTGACTCCTCAACCCCCGAGTTTATAGAGATAATTACTAAAAAATATCAAAATAAAAATATTGACTACATCTCCTTAGATGTTGATGAAGGGACACTTGAGACTTTAGAAAGCATAGTTAAAAATAATATTCGCTTTAAAAGTATGACTTTGGAACATGATGCCTACAAGGGCGATATGGCAATTCGAGACCAATCTAGAGCATTATTAAAGGAAAACGGATATTTTTTGCTTTTTAAGAATGTACAAACAGATCTGACTGATCTGGATGGATGGCAACCTTGGGAAGATTGGTGGGTGGATTTGAAATATTTTGATGCTTCGGTATCCAAATTGGCTGCGTCTGACTTATCCTACAAGCAAGCTTCTTATTTAATTATGGAGAATAGTTTAGAAAATGAAATATGTGTTTGACATTGATAATACAATTTGTTATACTATAGGAAGCGACTATGAAAACTCAAAACCTATAAAAGAAAGAATTGAGAAAATAAACATTTTATACAATGAAGGGCATACAATAATTTTTCAAACTGCGAGAGGAATGGGTAGGAGCCATAACAATCAGCTAGCTGCTATTTCGATGTTCTATTCACTCACTCTAGAACAACTCACCCAGTGGGGTGTCAAATTTCACGGCCTCTATCTCGGCAAGCCGGCCGGCGACATTTACATAGATGATAAAGGATGCAAAGATGAACAATTCTTCAGATAATAAAGAAAGTAGTATACCAATACGGTTTGTTCCTAAAGGTTGGGGTTTTGAAAAATGGATCGTCAATTCAGAAGAATATTGCGGCAAGTTGCTTTATTTTGCAAAGGGTCGAAAATGCTCTTGGCACTACCATATTCTGAAAGATGAGGTGTTTTACATTCAGTCGGGTAAAATCTTAGTTCGCTATGGCGTATCTGATGAGATTGACAAAAGCTCAGAAAAAGTTCTTGGCCCGGGCGAAAATTTTCATGTTTATCGTGGCCTGAGACACCAGATGGAAGCAATAGAGGACACAGAACTGTTTGAATTTTCAACACAACATTTTGATTCAGACAGTTACAGGATAAAAAAGGGAGATTAAGTGTCAAAAGAAAAAGACATAAAGTATGATTTAAAAGCCGGCTTTGAGAAATTTTACGAGGCAACAGGGCAAGATATTAATGTTCTTGGAATGCACCCTGATGTCTATGAGGAAGTGTCAAAGTCCAGATATGAACAAACTATAGAAGTTTTAAATACTGAAATAAATTTCCAAGAAAACATGAATAATCTTACTGTTTGTGACATTGGTTGTGGACCGGGCGGAATGTTAAATAGGCTAGACGACAGTAACATTAAAATAGGTATGGATGGGTACGATTTCTCTGATAAGAACAAAAAGAATTATTTTGAACTTCCCTTTGAATTTCATCAGGCCGATTTTGATAGAGAAGACTTTGCAGATAAGATAGGCGAAAATAGCTGTGATGTAGTGATGAGTTTCGAGACACTGGAGCATCTTTCAAATCCATATAACTTTTTTATTCAAATTAAAAAAATGTTGAAAGAAGGAGGTACTTTTATTTTATCTTACCCAAGAGAGAATATGCAACATAACACCTTCTATCCCGGTCTCCTATATGATGATGATAATTTCGCAGAGTTTGTTAAACAAGTAGCATTTGGCTGTGTGCATCATTTCTCTGTAGAGACAAGATATGGGTTCATAAATTTATATGTGCTTCGGAATCTATCTTGGGATAAGGTAAAAATGAAGTGGCCCAAAACAACACCTTCGTTCGCCGGCCAACCTCCCCACATTCAGATAAACCTTTAAGGATTTGGAATGACAAAGAAAATATATTTTGGGATAAATGGTCAATTTGGTGACATACTAATTCAAGAACCAACTTTAAGAAAGTTAACTAAAACTCACCCTGAAGCACAAATCATTTTGGGGTGCCACAAAAAATATTCAGAGGTGTTAGAGCTTTTTAAAGATTATCACCCGAATATTATAGAGCATAAAATATGGGAAGGTTATAATAACTGGCCAACAAAATCTGACAATCAGTATATCGATGAACAAGGGTTTGATCTTTTTTATCACCCTATGCCTAAACACCCGGATGGGCCACATTGGGTTGAGAAAAGACACATAGTCAAAGAAATGGGATACATGCGTCAAATAGAACTTAACGACTCAGAACTCCAGCTATCACTTCCGTGCAATTACGATATCAGAAAAAAACAAAAAACCGTATCTATAAGTTTATTTCCAAGTGATTGGAGAGTTAAAGGAATTAAGAGTCTGACTTATGAAATGATAAGGGGTATTGTAAAAGTTGTTACAAGTCTCGGTTATGATATCATACATTTAAATGGTCCAGACGAGCCCGATGTGCCAAATACAAAGAAGGTAAACGGTACATATGTTCAGAGTGTAGGTCAGATGTTGTCTACAGATTTGTTGATAACTTGTGATACTAGTATGATGTGGGCTGCTTCTGCTTTTAAACACCCTACAATTGGTCTTTTTTCATGGGGTTACAATCCTATTGCTAAAACGACAAAAAATTGGCAACCTGTAAATCCGAATGCAATTTATTTAGAAGATTATGCAGCTCGAAACATTAAAAAACAAGATATAATTAAAGCACTTTGTGATAAATTGAGGAAAGAAGACAATGAATAAATGTCCATTTTGTGAAGAATCAGAACTACTTTCTGCACACCTAGATATGAAAAGGTGTAGTAGCTGTAAGCTATTCATAAAGTCCAAGCCAGTACCAAAACAACACTTAAAAGAACATCTTAAAGACTTTTTACTAAGTGCTTGTTGGAGAGAGGAGAGTTATATTGATCGCATGAATGATGCTGAACACCAAATGAAATGTTTGCATACTTTTTCTGCACCCGGAAAACTGTATGATGTTGGGGCAGCATCTGGTTTTTTTATGAAAAAGGCTCGCGAATATGGCTGGGATGTTTCTGGTAATGACATAAGCGCCGCTGGAGTTAAATTTGCAAAAGAAAACTTTCAACTTGCTATTGATCACGAATTCTTTGAGGATGTCGGTCTAGAATCTTCAACCTACGATGCAGTGGTGATGTGGAATACTCTTGAGCACACACATAACCCTTCTCATACAGTTTTTGAAGCTAAAAGAATATTAAAAAAAGGTGGCTTGTTATTTATTAAAGTCCCTGAGATGCCAACATTGGAACTGTTAAAAGTATATTATGACCCTTACCACTTCTTTGAATTTAATGTGAAAAACCTATCTAATTTCTTATCGCAAAATGGCTTCAAGCAACTGATGGTTAATAAACTGTGGAAACGATATGAACTATCAGCGACAGAATATTTGTTTGAGAAAGAATAAATGAAAAACTTACTTATCTTATATCCTCACGGCCTCGGCGATTGTATCTTGCTAACACCAGCCCTAAGAGAATTTTATAATATTACAGGAAATAAAGCCAGCGTTGCGACACTTGAAAGGTTTAAAACTGCTGAGTTTTTTAAACATAATCCTTATGTTGAAAAAACATATTTTACTAAAGATGCTTGGTCAGACTACGCAAATTCTAATATAGGTTTTGAGGCTTTATACAATGAGTGGAAGACTTTTGCTAAACAAAATTCATTTACAGGCTTTATAATGCCTATGCATGCAGCACCTTTGTCAAAAATAAAAATTAATTTAAGAACTCTTGGTCTCCACCACATAAAGAATTATTCTGCTGAGATCTATACATCCTCCGAAGATGAGGCGCAGGCCAGTAATGTAATTGCCAACTTGGTGGGCAATAAATCCTTTGGTTTCGTACAAACTCACACTGGGGTCAAGAGTAAGGACTTGCCCGAAGATTACGGCCGTAAGTGGCTATTAAAAAACAAGGGCCTTGAACATTACATAGAGGTTGGAAAACACTTCGATCCTCTAGAATACAATATAAATATTCAGTTTGAAATCATGCGCCGCGCCGCGGCAGTATGCATCCCAGACTCGGTTTTTTATCATGCTTGTCATGCCATGGGCAAAAATATTGACCTTGTTTATTTCGGCCGCGGCCACCAAGTGTATGAAAGGGTCAAACACATACAAAGAAGTCAAGAAAACGTGATATATAAAATATGAAAATACTTTTTGTAGGAGTGTTCGACACAACTAAGAAGTCTACAAACACTTCTCAGCTGCTAGCATTTAAAAAGCTTGGTCATCAAGTTTCGGGATATAATTACAGAGAGAAAGCTAGAATATATGGCCTTGTTGAGAGAGATAAGGAACTAAGTTATATAATAGAAAACAACAATTATTCATTGGTTGTGTTCAGCAAATGCAACAGGGTTTCATATGATGTGTTCAAAAAGGCAACACAAAAAACAAAGACTTGTTTATGGTTTATGGACCCTCTGCAAACTTATGATGATGAGATGAAAAGAAAGAGTGCTTTGGTAACTTATGTGTGCTGTGACAAAGAAAACGTGGTAAACGAAGCATTAAAATATAACCCCAGCACCTTCCGTGTTTGTGAGGGGTATGATCAGGACGTTGATAAGCCTAGAGAGTGTAATAAATTATATGATGTTAGTTTTATAGGTAATATATACGGTCCTCGCAAGAACATAATCGATAGTATAGAGGCCGAAGTTAAAGTAATTGACGGAGCGTATGGCACCAGTCACTCTGAGGAAGTGTCAAAGACTAAAATAAATCTAAACTTTTGCACTAATAGTGGAGCTTCTGATAGAGTCTATAAAATAATGGCTGCTGAAGGGTTCCTTTTATCGAATGAGTGGTTTGGCAGAGAACAATATTTTGAAGATGGGAAAGAATGTGTGATATTCCGTGATATAGATGACTTGAATGCGAAAATCAAGTTTTATTTAGATAACCCTGCTCTGAGGAAACAAATAGCCAAAGCGGGCAAGAAGGCAGTCAACAAATTCGACCGGCTAAGTTGGGCAAGAAAAATAGTAGAGTTATGTAATGAAATCCAATAAAACACTTATAGCAGGCCCTTGGGTAGGAGAATTTGGTTGGGAACTTTTTGCTTGGCAAGGATATATTAGGGCCCTTTCAAAACATTTTGGAAAGACAATAATAATTTGTAGGCCTAGCTCCAAAGCAATATACGAAGATTTTGCAGATGAGTTTGTATTCAGCGACGAAAGAACAGGCCTTTCAGATTCATATTATATGCATGATTTTGAATTCGTAGACGAGATACGAAATTTAGTAAGTACAGGAAAACTAGCACTCAATGATAATACCTCTTTGTGTATTCCTCGCAGAATAGGAACACCGCCTCACACACATTATCTAGAGAGCTTCATGTTCGGTGGTATTGAGGTGAAACCAGAATATATTGTTTTTGGCTCTAAAGTAGAAGCGGAATATGATTTCATTTTCCACGCAAGAAATAGAGAACTTAGAAAAGAAGACAATTGGAGTCCTGAGAACTGGGAAAGATTATTAGAACTTCTTGGTGCTAAAGTTGCTTGCATTGGTTCTAAAAATGAAGCGTATCATATTCCGGGTACCAAAGATCTTCGAGGAGTAGACTTACAGACTATATTTGGGCTTCTAGGCAGCTGTAAAGCAGTCTTTGGGCCATCGTCTGGCCCCATGCACTTGTCTAGTCTCTGTGCTGCTAAGCACGTTGTATGGGGCCTACAGAGTATGTCTTGCTACAGGTATGAAAAGAACTGGAATCCACATCACACACCAGTACTATTCTTGGAAGCCTTTGGTTGGCACCCAAGTCCAGAGTATGTATATCAAAGCTATAAGCATTGGAAGAACAAATGAATACTATAGGAATAATAGGCAATGGCTTTGTGGGTAATGCTATCTATCAAGGCTTAAGATGGCACTATAAAGTTTTAGTTTATGATATAGACCCTCAACGTTGCTTGAATAAGATAGAAGAAATCAATAGTGCTTCTTGTATTTTTGTATGTGTGCCTACTCCTTCGAGAGATACTGGTGAAATAGACACAAAGCCTATATTGGCTGCGTTATCAAAGGTAGACGATGGCAAACTGGTTGTTATCAAATCTACTATTACTCCCGATGGAGCCGAACAAATAAATAATAGCTTTCCCGAGCTTAAGATAGTGTACAACCCTGAGTTTTTAACAGAAAGGACAGCCGTCAAAGACTTTAGGGATCCAAAAAGAATAGTTCTTGGAGGAACTCCACAAGATGTCAATGCAGTAGAAGAGCTTTATAAAAAAGTATTCCCGACCGTCCAATATGTAAGAACTGATTTCAAGACAGCCTGTTTCACAAAATACTTTGCAAACTGTTTTTCAGCAGCAAAGGTTTCTATGTTTAATGAGTTCAGGCAAGTAGCAGATAAGGCTGGAGTCGACTGGAATACTGCTCTAGAGGGGATGCTAGCATCAGGCTGGGTCAACCCAATGCATACAATGGTCCCCGGCCCTGACGGCAATTTTGGCTTTGGTGGAAAGTGTTTTCCAAAAGATTTGAATGCATTTATAAAATATTCATTGACAAGCGGCATTGAACCGGTTATATTAAAAGCAGTATGGGAAAAGAATCTAGAAGTCCGTGCTGACAAAGATTGGCTCCGAATAAAAGGGGCTATTACAAAAGGAAAAAAACAATGAAAGAACAAGAAAAAGACATGTTTCTGTCGGATCAGGCCCTAGGAGCCGTGATGATGGCTCTACAAAAGTCTCTTATGGAACAATCGGATATTGTACCGGTTCTTAAAGGCTTTAAGATGAGAGTATCTGAAGATGGTTTGATGGTTATGAACCCACCGTTGGTGAAGCTGGCCGAAGATTTAGAGGAGAATTGAGTTGCCAAGATATACTTATAGGTGCAAAGCTTGCCAACAGTATTTCGAAGTATCTCATTCTATAACAGAAAAACTAACTGATTGTAAATGTGGAGAGGAGGCCTCGCTAACGCGAGTACCTTCTGTCCCATTTCGCGTTTCATCTAACGACAAACAAAAGCCGGGAGAACTGGTTAAAGAGTTCATTGATGACGCTAGAGAAGACATAGACGAATATAAAAAAGAGCTAGCAAAAGGGGTGCAAGATGGATGAAGTAGTATATATCCTTTTCGCCCTTTCTGCAATATTAAACGTGTTTGCAATATGGTATGGCAGAAACCTCCTCGGAAGGATGTTTTTCATTACTGAAAATATGCCAACACTTGTGGAAGAAATTCTACTCTTCGAACAACACCTCTCATCAGTGCATGAGCTGGAGGTTTTCTACGGAGATGAAGTACTTGGCGAATTGATTCGCCACACTTCTGGTCTTATAGAAACGTTAGAAGACTTCGCAGAGATATACACGATATTTGATGAAGGGTCGGAAGACCTATTCGAGGAGGTAGACAATGGCAATGATAACACAGAAGCCCCGCCGAAGACGCCGTAGAGGCTCCGGAAAGAAGTATTTTACAGAGGTTCATGAACAAGCTATCATAGCTTATGTCGCCTCGGACTGTGTGAGAGAGAGGACTGAATTATACAACCAATATTTGGGTCCTGTTTTTGATGAGATGGTTGACAAGATAGTATTTACTTACAAGTTTACAACATTGTCAAACATTGATCAATTAAGAGACGAGTGCAAGATATGGCTTATAACTATTCTTGATAAGTATGACCCTAACAAAGGCTCCAAAGCATTCTCTTACTTCTCAGTCATAACTAAAAACTGGTTCATTCATAAAGTAAAGAAACAGAGCAAAAAGACTAGAACAGAGATTGAATACATTGATTTACCGAAAGACTTAGAATTAAAGTATATCTCAACGACAAACCCTTATGCCAAAAACAGAGAACATGAAGAGTTCTTTAACTTCTTAAAGAGTGAAATTGATTCGTGGGAACACGATAAAATGAAAGAAAACGAAGAAAAAGTCTTAAATGCTATACGAATGCTGTTTGATAGTGCCAATGATATAGAAATTTTTAATAAAAAAGCTATTTACTTATACCTGAGAGAAATCACGGGCCTGAACACCAAACAGGTGGTCAACAACCTTAATAAGATGAGAATTCGATATCGAGTCTTCAGAGAGAAGTGGGATAAAGGCGACCTATGAAAAATCTAGACCATTATTTAGAAAATGCAATAAAGAATATAGAAGATGATCGAGAGATAACTAAAGAGTTGCTCGATGATGTTATGCGTTATTTAAGCAAAAGCGAGGAGCGTCACCAAACGGTGGGCCCAATCGCAGCTAAATATGTGGAGACTCTACAGAGGTCGAATGAGCAATTAGTAAAAATATCTGGACTCATTCACAAGCAACAATCTGGGGATACTGGTCTATCAGAATCTGATCGGGCAGACATCTTCGATATGCTTCAAGCCGAAGAAGGTGGAGAAACATCGGATGGCGGATAAGAAGAAAGGCTTTCCTTTAGGAGAACTAAACCCTTCTTCTTTTGCCACCAAGCACCGACCCATTTCTCGCAACACGGTTATAGATTCGCCTGAAGCTGCCAGCGCAGCACTGTTGAATAGTTTAGTACAACCAGACCTGTTCGAAGAAACCTCAGTATTCAAAGCGGTTATTGTCGATGTAAGATACTCGCCCGCAAACTCCAGCCCTTTAGGCCAATTGATAACTAGTGTGCTAGGTAGGGCTGCACCGAACCCATCTCCAGAATTCACATGCATGATCCCTGAGATACATGCCCATCTTCCGAACCCATTGCTAGAAGATGACTATTCAAAACGCAAAAGGCTAATATCATATTATCCTAAATTTCATTATTCCGACTTGGATAGGGTAGGTCATCTTGACTTTAAAACTTGGTTGCCCGGTTCTATAGTGGAGATAGAGTTTGCAGATCAGAACTATAATTTTGGTTTTGTTAGATCCCTTATAAAAGCTGCTGATAATACTGACTCCTCCGATGTATTATTAAGCAATGCACAGGATATCTGGGCTTCTGCTGACCATCCAGTAGGGAGTACTTTGTTAGGCAATAATATTGGTCAATCCCCACAAGATTGTAAAGAACCACGAACCGCAGAAGACATATTGCGAGCATATGGTAGTGTAGGTTCTAAATTTATGAATATTGAAATCGCACAAAAAATAGTGGATGTTGCTGAAAGTGTGGGCATGGGAGACCCCGGGTGGCTAGCCAATGTGATATATTTTGAATCAGCTCGTAGTTTTGATCCGGGTAAATTCAATCCAAAGACTGAGGCAATCAAAGCAGGGACTGGCGCCACTGGCCTGATTCAATTTATTCCATCAACCGCGAAAAAGCTCGGAACATCAATTTCAGAACTTAGACAAATGGACTCTATGGAGCAATTAAACTATGTTCAGAAATACTTTAGCAGTTACTCAGGCCGGCTGAATTCACAGTCAGATGTTCTCGCGGCCGTCTTTTTCCCCAAAGCCATCGGTAACCCCGGATTCAACATATATGAGCATTATGTTAATAAAAAAGGCAAAGCGTGGGCAGATAAGAACTATCTCGAACCGAACAACGGTATTATTTACATGCAAGAATACACTAATTCTGCTACTGCCGCAGCCAAACTAAAATGTCGGGAGGATACTAATAATGCCTAAAAAGAAATATAATTTTCCTTTAGGCGAGCTAAACCCAATTTCCTATGCTGGCTCAACCCGACATAGAAATATATCAAGAAATGATATAATTGACAATCCTTTGGCAGCCCATCAAAGAGTTCTAAAAGGGGCCTTCGCGCCACAGCTTTTTAACGGGGCTAAAGTGTTCAAGGCTATAGTTTTGAAAAAAGTTGATGTAAACATATCTAACACAAGTTTAGGTAATGTACTGAGTAAAATATCAGAAGTATTTAACATCTCTGAAAGAAAAAGCGTTTATATTTGCAGAATACCAGAAGTCCACGCCCACCTACCTGACCCTTTTGGGATAACGGGTGACGCGGATAAGAGAAGTAGAGTTATTGATATGTATCCTACTTTCTTTCCCATCTCTCAGGCTGATGATAAAATATCCCTTTCAACTGATACAATAAACCCGGGCTCTATAGTGGAAATAGAGTTCTCAGATGCCTCGATGTCAAACGGTATATTAAAAAAAGTAGTAAAACTATCAACACATGTAGAAATACCAGAAAACCAAATTGAGAACTTTCAGTTTAAGCACGGCGAATTAAATCCAACACAGTTTTCTACATCACGAGGCGCAAGGTATTCCTCGAAAAACATAATAGACAACCCAGCAGCCGTCCATAATGACATGACAAGTCGACGCGCCGCTCAAACAATGTTTAAAAAAGGAAAAGTTTTTAGAGCAATTGTGATGAAGGTAGAGAGCGTCCCATCCAATTCAGACCCCTTGTCAAATCTTCTAAGCTCTATCTTTCCTACTACACAAAGGCAAAATGTTCACATATGTCGGGTACCGGAGCTACATGCCCATTTACCGGACCCGATATTAATGAAAGACGAGGATAAGGAAAGGGCCTTACAATACTATCCAAGGTTTGTTTTCAACCCAGTAAAAGCTGGAAGAACAAGTTATGAAAATGAAGCCAAGGAAGGTTCAATCGTAGAAGTCGAATTCGACGACCAAACCTTTTCTACAGGAATGGTAAAGAAAGTAGTAAAGGCCAATGCTAACTACGAACCTACAAGCCCTAGTGCTTCTGAAATCCACCGTTCCGGCCCCGCAAGCACGATTAACGAGAAAGTTGCCCTCAGCGCAGAAGCGCAATTTAAAGCCGACTATAATTGGGCCACAGAGGGCGAAGCAAAGGTCTATGGTATCCTTAGTGCTGATTTCGATAGATTAATCCAAGAGGGCACTTTGACAAGAGAAGCAGCAGACGCGCAGTTGGCTGTTTACATTGAATCGTGGCATTCGAGTGCTATTGAGCGAGGAGACGCCCAACCACTGGTCGTCGCGCCCGGACAGGAGACACCTACCGTCCCAATAGTCTTATTGGAACAAGCGGAATAAAACAACAGGTTTGGATAACCTATTAAAAGTATTTTAACAGCAAACTATTTATATAAGGTAGCATTTTGGAGAAGGCAGCATGCCAGTAATATCACAATTTAATTTTGGTGGAGGAGTAAAAACCTCCGATGTGGGCGAA
>Ga0098059_1001067_pt1 | contig 14268 bp, 7 predicted proteins | sample 20_taG_FD_92580 | JGI IMG/M metagenome (GOLD analysis project Ga0098059, IMG submission 92580) | Marine viral communities from the Subarctic Pacific Ocean - 20_ETSP_OMZ_AT15318 metaG | ecosystem: Environmental > Aquatic > Marine > Oceanic | place: Subarctic Pacific Ocean | collected 2015-01-19
AAGATTACTACGAAGTATCAGGTTCTGATACAGCTAGAATTGGTTGGGTTGAAGTGGCTTCTGAAGATGGTGCTTCTGGGTACTTATGGTACTTAAAAGCTGAAGCTGACACAAGAGCTCGTTTTAATGATTATGTTGAAATGGCAATGTTAGAAGGTGAACTCAGTGTACATGGTACAGATGTAGTTGATGATTTCTTGAATAGTAATGGTGATGCCGTTGGTACTCAAGGTTTATTTGCTGCTGTTGAATCAAGAGGTAATATTACTACTGGTGTTACTGGTATTAATGCTGCCACTGATTTAGCTGAATTCGATGCTATCTTAGCGGAGTTTGACAAGCAAGGTGCTATTGAAGAGAACATGATGTTCGTAAACAGAGCTACTTCGTTAGCAATGGATGACATGTTAGCTTCTATGAATTCTTATGGATCTGGTGGTACTTCTTATGGAGTATTTAATAACTCTGAAGATATGGCACTTAATTTAGGTTTCTCTGGTTTCAGAAGAGGTTCTTATGACTTTTACAAATCTGATTTCAGATATTTAAATGACAAAGCTACAAGAGGTGGTATTAACGATGCTGCTGGTGCAAATGCAATCAGAGGGGTTTTCATCCCTGCTGGTACTTCAACTGTTTATGATCAAATGTTAGGGAAAAACTTAAAACGTCCATTCTTACATGTTCGTTATAGAGCTTCTCAAACTGATGATAGACGAATGAAAACATGGGTTACTGGTTCTGTTGGTGCTGCTACGTCAGCGCTTGACGCGATGCAAATTCACATGTTAACTGAAAGATGTTTAGTTACTCAAGGTGCGAATAACTTCATGTTAATGAAGTAAGCACTATTTATATTAAAGACCGGGGCTTCGGCCTCGGGCTTTTCTTTTTATTAATTTTATTATATATTATATTATGGCAAAAAAACAAGAAACAAAAGTCTCACTACAGGCAGATCCTGGAGATGAGAACGTAGAACAAGTGGTAGTTGAAACTCCACCGGTTGTAGAACAACCAAAAGCAAGAGAAAGAATAAAACCAAAAAACGAGTGGGAAATTAAAGATAGACTTTATTATTTAAAGGGTAACAAAAAACCCCTTTCAAGATCAATTAAGTCTGCTAATATTTTTTATTTTGACGAAGAAAAAGGTTACGAAAGAGAACTTAAATATTGTCAAAATCAAAAAACACCATTTGTTGATGAAATGAAAGGTGATCAAAGATTGGAACATATTGTATTTAGAGGTGGGGCACTACATGTTCCCAAAAATAAAGTAACGTTGCAAAAACTATTATCTTTATACCACCCACATAGAGATGTTATTTATGAAGAATACAAACCAGCAGCATTAGCAGCTGAAGAAATAGATACATTAGAAATGCAGGTAGACGCATTAACAGCGGCTAGAAATGTAGATATTGATTTAGCGGAGGCTATTATGCGTGTTGAACAAGGTTCTAAAGTATCAGGGTTAAGCTCTAAGGAACTTAGAAGAGATTTATTAGTATTTGCTCGTAATAATCCTAAACTATTCTTAGAGTTAGCGGATGATGAAAATGTAATGCTAAGAAATTTTGGTATCAAAGCTGTTGAAGCTGGTATATTAAGATTATCTTCTGATCAAAGAAACTTTTTATGGGGTAGTAATGGTAGAAAGTTAATGGTTATACCATTTGATGAACATCCATATACCGCTTTAGCGCATTGGTTTAAAACCGATGAAGGTATGGAGATCTATTCTAATATAGAGAAAAGATTGAATGAATAATAACAATAATATGGTTGCCCTTCGGGGCGACCATTCATTTAAAATTAAATTATATGAATGATAATAATAAGTCCCAAGGTTTGGGAGATTCAATTGAAAAATTTACAAAAGCAACCGGTATACATAGTTTAGCTCAAATGGGAGCTAAAGCTGTGGGCAAAAAAGATTGTGGTTGTAAAAAAAGAAAAGACATACTTAATAAGGTGTTTCCTTATAAAAAACAATAAAAAATGGCAATAAACGTAGATACAGTATATCAAACAGTACAAGCTTTAGCTAACAAAGAGCAAAGGGGCTATCTAACGCCTCAAGAGTTCAACTTGTTCGCCAACCAGGCTCAACAAGATATGTTTGAGCAATACTTCTATGATTTAAATGCTTTTAGATTAAGAGGTGTTCAACTCCAGCTTCCCGAGATATTAAGACAAACTGGTGATTCAATCCAAATGATAATGGATAAATTTGAAAACACCGGTGGGGTTACGGTAGAGCCTAGGGACACTGTTAATAGCGGTACACAATTACCAAAAGGTAGAACCGGAAGAATATTTGTAACTAAAAATAGTATACGAAAAACCGTACGTTTAGTAGAAGGTATGGATGAGATACAGTATTTATTGAGTTCAAGATGGCATAAAGCAGGGTTTCATGAAGCTGTTTATTTTGAAGATGGTTATAGAAACATACAGGTTTGGGATGGGAACGGTCAAATTACAAGTGGTGTTACTTGTGAAAATATTACGGGTAAACCTGGTTTGGTATATTGGAACTATATAATTGTTAACGAAAAACCAGTATACAACAACACTAATAGTAAGAATTTTGATCTACCCGCAGAAGAACAACCTGATATAGTAGCAAAAATATTAAAATTAGCGGGTATATCGATTGAAGATCCTCAATTATACCAAGCAGCTGGACAAGAAGAACAACAAAATACTCAACAAGAAAGTAAATAACTATGGCTAACTTTAACCCTTTAACTAACGCGGTAGGTGGTGCTGGAGCAACAACTCCTAATGTATATTATAATACCCCACCAACTAATTTTGGAGAATATCAATTTGTAAAATTAACTGAAGTGGTAGATAATTTTATGGCCGCTTATGTAGGTGAGGGTAAGATTTTAGCAAACGTTTTAATGGGAGATGTTAACTTTCATGCGCATAGAGCCTTGCAAGAATTATCATATGATACTTTAAAATCATGTAAGTCATTAGAAATAGAAGTTTGTCCATCTCTTAAAATGCCATTACCACATGATTATGTTAATTATGTTAAAATAACCTCTGTCGATGGAAATGGTGTAGAACATATTATATATCCTACTAGACATACTAGTCATCCATTTGCTATAGAACAAGATGATTGTGCTTATGTGTTTGAAGGTGGAGAATTAAAGCACCAAGAAACGTGTACAGATGGTGCTACAACAACTTGTGATCCAACAGTATTAAACGGATTTTTAACTTACACTCGTAGTAATATGAACTCATTAACTCAAAGCGCGTTCGCCCCATTCACCCATGACTTTGGCGCTGGTGATGTGACTTTCACTAGTCTAGATGATTTTATAAGTGCTTTTGAACAAGAATTAGATTCCCATTGTGCTTGTTTAAGTACCAATCCTAATAAAAAAGATGAAAATTGTGGGGTGTGCATTAAAAAAGGTGGCGCCAATCAGACTTTTATGTCGCTTAACGCGGATAAAAAAATTAGTACTTGTTGGAATGATTTACCAGAAAATATTGATTCATCAAGTGGAACGTTCTCAACAGTATCGTTCACATCAATAGGTGATTGTGAGTTAACATCTAATACTTGGACAAATCACTCTAACAGTGGGGGTGGGAATTCAATAGGAACCGGAGGAGGTTCAGATCCATCTGTTGATAATAGTAATTATTTTCAAAATTCTGGAGAGAGATATGGGTTACAACCAGAGCATGCTCAGGTTAATGGTTCTTTCTTTATAGATTGCGCTCGTGGAAATATTCATTTTGGTTCTAACTTTTCTGGAAAAACTGTAATATTACATTATATAAGTGATCACCATGGAACTGACGACGAGCAGATAGTTCATAAGTTCGCGGAAGAAGCTATGTATAAATGGATAGCCTACGGATGTTTGTCAGCAAGGATTGATACTCCAGAGTACGTAATACAAAGATTTAAAAAGGAAAAATTTGCTGAAACAAGAAAAGCAAAAATAAGATTATCAAATATTAAAATCGAAGAAATTGCTCAAATAATGAGGAATAAATCAAAATGGATTAATCATTAGAATATGCCAGAGTTAAAAAATACTTTCCAAGGTGGGAAGATGGAAAAAGACATTGATGAGAGAATTGTCCCTAGTAATCAGTATAGGGAGGCTTTAAATATTAGTGTTTCTACCTCGGAAGATTCTGACGTAGGTGCCGCTCAAAATATATTAGGTAATATAAAAGTTACTGAAGCTATTCAATCTCGAACGTGGGCATCTCCCACTGTAAAGGGTCTTACCACTTCTAGTTCTGATATTGGCGGTAAAGAATACGCGGGTGAAAATTATCATATAGCAGCCATTGTTGATGAAAAAACAAATATGTTGTATAGATTTGTAAACACAGAGAGCAATAGTCAAGGTATTTGGATGGATAGAATTGTAGAATACGATACCAAGGCTTCATATGAGACTGCTTGGCAATCAAAAGAATCAGCGGTATTGGTTGATATATACAAAGTACGAGATATTGTAGATATGTCTGAAACGCCTTGTGATGATGGTGCTAACAAGATGGATATAAAAATACAAAACAATAAAAATCAGGTAAGATGGGGTATGGTAATTTCCTGCTCAGATATAGGGCTTGATTTTGATCATCAAGTGGTAGTAGAAAATGTTAATTATTCTACGGGCGTAATAAGACTAAATAAAAATCTTGATGATCCAGATTTAATAACGTTACTAGGTTTAACTGATCGTATTACAAATAAGACAGTACTTTTTCATGGAGATAGAAACCTTAATTTCAGCAAAGACAGAAGTATTACAGGTATAAATATTATAGACGGTATGTTGTTTTGGACAGATAATTATTCTGAACCAAAAAAAGTTAACATAAAGAGATCAAAAATGGGATCTGATAGTTTAAATACCTCAAGAGATCGTTTATTAATAGGTAGAGGTATAATGAAAATTGATGATTTTAACCAACATACCGTGCTAATTGTAGAAGAAGAGTTAAAAGAAGATGTAATAAAAGATGACGCTTTTTGTGTTATTGGTGGTTGTACCGATCCAAACGCGTTCAACTATGATCCAAATGCAACTATTGATGATGGTTCGTGCTTACCTCCACTTTCAGGTTGTAATTGCGGTGGAGCCCAAGGTACTGGTTATGCAGATTTTTTTGGTGTTTATAATGATTGCTTTGGGGATGGTTTACCTGCTTTAGAATTTGATGTAAATGTAAATATACCTTGTGCAGATGGTGATGGAGATACTATTCCAGATTGTTGTACTCAAACAATACCTGGATGTATGGATCCTTTAGCATGTTGTGGGTCATTTAATCCACTTGCTAACGTTAGCGATGGGTCGTGTCAATATATTCATGGATGTACAGATCCTTTGGCTTTTAATTACGATCCAACTGCTCAAGTTGATGATGGCTCTTGTTATTTTCATGGTTGTATGGATCCTTTAGCTATCAATCATAATTCCACTGTTACCGCTGATTGCGCGGGTGTAGTTGGGGGTTCAGATACAAGTTGTTGTACGTATTTATGGAGTTGTGTTGAACCTGGATATGAAACCGATAGTTGTGATGAAGGTGACGAATATGAAGATGTATATCCAACAACATCTAATACTAGTCCACAAGTTCAAGTTCCCACTCTTTCTAGTCTTTTCTGGGCTTTTGATCCTATAAACTACAAAACAATGAATCCCTTGGCGGTTGGAAACACTAGTGCTAGTCCTATATACGGGGCGCCTTATCATACGAATCTAGGTCATGAGGAATTAATAGTTAATTATTGGGCAAATTCTCAGAATAACCGACAGGCAACTGATTGGACAACACAATGGTTTTGGTATTACGATGCTACCATCACAACATCACAAGCGTGCCCACAGGGACATGCCACTAATGGTGACTGTACTATATCAGCAAATCGTATTAATGCTTTTGGTGGAACGATAAAATTCTGTTTAACAAAAAAATATATTGATCAAATAACAATAGGAATGCCTGGGATTGGTTTTTATAGAGAAGTACCAGGTACTACTAATAATAATTATGGCGCTGTATCAGCACAGACTACTAGTCCTAACAACCCAACTGATATATATGTAAATAATAGCTCTATTGTGTTTGGCGCTGGTATGCCATCTGTTACATATAATGGTAATATTTACGATATGACACCTACATGGGAAAATATTATTCTTTATTTAAGAAACGTAAGTATTTTTGATGGAAGCTATAAATCATTTGAAATTGACGCTTCAACTGGACAACTTGTAAGTCCGCTTAATCAAATACAAGTTCCAGCGGTTACAATGAGTATGAATTATTGGGAGGTTAGAGATATAATAACACGAGAATATAATTTTACTGGCGGTGGGGTGTGGAATCCAAATTCACAACTAAACCCTGGGCTTTTTCCCAACAGTGGAGATCTTCCATTCCAATATAATGGAGGAGTATTTAATGTTAGTTATGCTAATTGCGCGTGTAGCGGTAGTTATGCTGAACAATTTGATTGCGAATTAGATCCAAATGGTATTTATGCTACTGAAAATGCTTGTGATACCGCTCCTTCAAACCAGAATTGTAGAGATCATTCGATGATTGTATTTGGTTCTCAAGTTTATATTCCCAATTAATGAATAAATTTAATAAATAAATATGGCAATACAAGCTCCAACACCCAATCTTGTTAACGTTAATGGACCACAAAGGCCAAATGTAGTTCGTTTTCCAGAAGAAACTTGTGATCCAATCACGGGTGTAGAGAGACCTATGTTTGTACTAGAAAAGCATATAACGTCTATTAAAAAAGGACCTAACATGCCACTTAATTTAGAAATGTTTGCTTACACTGAAGAAAGAGCAAATATTGCCGGTGTATTAGGTGATAATGTTGGTATTTTTAAAATTGATTACACTGGTGATTTAATGGCACAATCTTCAAATTATTGTCAACAAGCACCATGTATGTCAGCTTGGGCACCAAACACCGTGGGTAGAGCTGCTGATGGTACTGATATTAGTGATTTCTATAATCCTGATTTAGAACCAAAAAAAGTTGGTGACGAGATAATAATACCTATTAATTGGCAGTTAATGGAGTTTGATGTTTTTAATGATGACACTATTACTATTACTCACGAATGGACTACTATTATTGGCGGAACTAAAAAATCAACAATTATAGTTCAATTGCTAAACAAAAGTCTTCTAGCATTACCTTTTCAAGATGGAGGTGGTAATCCAATCGCTCAATATAACGCGGGGTATTACCATGATCCAATGGGTGCCGCGACAATCAATTTGCATGGAAAAATAATGGGCACAAGTGGTCCCATGCCACCTATAGATGCTATTACGGTTAACGATATTTATACAGTTACCATACTTCAAAAACAACCGTTTTTTGAATTTAAATTTCCTAAATTTTCTTATAGATATAAATACGAAGATGGAGAATACTCTGTCTTCGCTCCTTGGTCTGAATTAGCTTTTATACCATCTAAGTTTGATTACGAACCTAAAAACGCATATAATTTAGGTATGACTAATAATATAAGATCTATTATACTGACTGATTGGAGACCTAAAAATATGCCTAAGGACGTTGTTGAGATAGATATATTATATAAGGAGTCAAATTCTCCAAATATATATACCGTAGAAAGTTTTACCAAAGAATCACCAGAGTGGAATAGCCACAGTGGAATTGGAGGCGTTCACACTGGTCATTTTGGAGAATATCAAATCACATCGGAATTAATACATAAAGTTGTAGAATCAAATCAATTATTAAGACCTTGGGATAATCTACCTAGAAGAGCACTTGCTCAAGACGTAACAGCTAATAGATTGATATACGCCAATTATACTGAGGGTTATGATGTTTTAGATATAAAAGGAGATTTAATTAAACCTGATTTCTCACCCTCTATAGATACTTTAGATTTCTCTACACTTGGACCCGCTCCAGATGTTAAGCAACCTGCGAAATCTTTAAAATCTATGAGAACCTATCAATTGGGTGTTGTTTATAGAGACAGATATGGTAGAGAAACACCTGTTTTAACTTCTCAATCAGGTTCTCTCAAGATAGAAGCTGATCAAGCTAGGCTTCAAAATACATTAAGTGTTAAATTAAATTCAAATCCCCCATACTGGGCAGAATCATATACTTTTTATATAAAAGAGACTGCCAATGAATATTATAATTTAGCTATGGACAGGTGGTATGACGCCGAAGATGGAGGAATTTGGATGTCCTTTCCATCGTCTGAAAGAAATAAAATAATGGATGATGACGAATCTTCAGGACAAGGTTCTACTAGAAGTTCTTTTATAATCCTTAAAAAACAACATGATAGCGATGTTCCTACTAACGATGGTACAAAGTATAAAATAACATCAGTTAAAAATAATGCCCCAGAATTTATAAAAACAAACATTCAATATTGGGGATCTTTACCGATGATGGATCCTCCTCCTGGTTGGGGTGTTAATGGTAAGGTTGGAGATCAAATTAGCGGTATGTTTGCTACCACTGGATTACCCCTGCCTGGTCGTTTATATTTAGATATATATGCAGAATATTGGGATCAATCTGTCTTACATGGTTTAACTAATGATAATGATGCCCAAGTACGTGTTACGCAATCCGCTGGGCAAGCATCTGCGTATGCTGGAGCGGTTACTGTTGCGAATCAAAAATCAAGTTGGTACGATGTTACTTCTATTACCTATATAGGTTCGCCACAACAGTCGTATACTCAAACAGTAGAAATACCTTATGGTTCTCAAATCATGGTTGAACAAGAGGTTGAATTCCCTGGACAACCAGAACAATTAGTAAGAATTACACTTAAAAAAGCATTTGGTATGGACGCGGCGTTTTGTGAGCCTCCAGCTGGATCGATATTATCTCTGAATAAAGGTTTGTCTTTAGAAGCGAGAACAAAGATAACTAAAAATAGAGCTGAATTTGAGGGTAGATTTTTTGTGAAAATAAATAGAGATTTTATTATAGAAGAGAATATAGTAAAACCTCAGTTACAAACTGCAGATTTCATGCAGGTATTACAATCTAAAGATATTAAATATATATGCGCAGCACATCCTGGAATGCAAGATTGGAACGACAAATCAAAAGGATGGTCAACTGGTAGTACAAATTTAAACGCCTCTTTTACAGACGGTATGTATATACCACCAACTTACGACGTTGACGACGTTATCTCGAGTAATATACCTGGAACTTTAAGTGGTGCAGGACACGCGCCGATAGAAGTGAGTAGTCTTAGCCCTTTACATGCAAATAAAGGCGCTACTTGGGTTACTACCACAGGGGGACTTGGTCAAGCTCCTCAACCAACTGCTCCTCTCTGGCCTTTTGGTCCTGGGCGTGATAGCGATGGGGTTTTTAATGCTAGTGCTTTTTGGCGTACTAAATTTCAAGATTTCTTAGAAGGTGGGCCAGCTTTTAAATATTTTCCACGATGGTCAGAAACAGCACACGATTGGCCAGCATTTCCAATATCTCAATACAATCCTTTTTCGTGTAATTATTGCGGTAGCGGTGGTGTTACCGATACATTAAATCAAGCGTTGCAACCTAATTTAACAGGTCAGTACTTATACATGCTTAGCAATCCAGCCTCTGTTGCAGGTGTCCCAATGGGAGGTGGTGCAACATCGCAAAACGGTGTACTCGACCTTTCTGAGTGTCATTTTATTAATGGACTTAGTACTATTGGTGGTTCTAGTGTAATTGCACCGGGTAAATGGGATCCTGATGAACCAGATGCATATATGCCAGCAACTAATCCATATCAATTCCCAGCTATATGGGGTGATGCTAGTGATTTGGTTAGATCAATTACTTCTGATGCAGCCGCCCCTATATTTGCAACCCCACGTCCAAAGTGGGTATCAAGCACGCAGTCAAAATTAGCATCGGACTGGTATCATTTATATTATGGAAACACTAAAGTTGATAATAGTTGGCCTAAAGCAACTCTTGATAATCAAAGGTGGTTTATAGATAAATGTGGTGCTGCCGAAGGTTATAGTGGAAATGGAATATGGGACGATGGATCGTATGGTTATATGGATGTATCGTATTATGGAATTGGTAATATTAACGCTGATTTTCGAGCACACATCTTAACGGATCATCAAGAGAGTGAATTAGGTTTTGCTACAGCTATGAGTACGGTTGGTACTCAATTCAGATTTAAACAAGATCCAGATCAAATTGTATATACAATTACCAACGTTGAAGAAAATCTTGACATTCAAAATTACGAGGGTTATTACGGTTATTGGGGTAATGAAACAGATCCAGATAATCAAGCTGGGGATTGTTTTAGTGGAGGTGGTATTGGTAAAAGCCAATGTCCTCCTTGGGGATCCATACGACCAGGGCCTGGTTCTATAGCCGATAGAAGAGCTTTTGTATCAGATTTATTTAGTAAAAATAGATCTACGAACGGTAGCGCTCCTTGGAATTATAGAATTAGATTTACTTTAACATTAGATAAAATTATTGGAACAGAGGGAGCGCATCAATTCCACCCTATACTTAACCATGTTGATGAGAATGGTATTTCAAATATAAAGGGTGGTGCTAAAGAATATAGCGTTGGTTTCCCTCATATTACTGAAAACAAAGGAGGTACACCAGCAGGTCTTAAGTTTTTTAATTTAAGTAGTTATTGGAATGCTAGCGTAGCTCCAACCACTGATCAAACTAGTACTTTAGCTACCGGTCAACATATTGGACTACACGAAAGAGGTTTAAACGATACAACAATTGAGGTTGTAACTCCATACAAAGGTGAAGACGATGTGTTACCAATGAGTGAAAATCCTGCAATTTGGGAGACAGAACCAATGGAAGACGTAGGTTTAGATATATATTATGCGGCAAGTCCTAGTTACCCAGTAAGCATAGAAAGACATCGTAGCGACGAGGATAAACCTGATCCAACTGATTTTCATTTAGATGGTTCCCCTTCCTTCGCGCACGAATATGATTATTCTTATAGGGGTGAAGAAGTTATAAAAAAAGGATCAATAGCTTATATTGACAATTCTCCAACCCCTACGCAAGCGAAGGTTTGTGGAATACAAGGTAACACAATATTCTTTGATCAAGCTATTAAATTAGACGCAAATGGAGATGATATACTTGCCGCTCCTGGAGACACGATTAAATTTATATGGAAAGGTAGTGGTAGTTGGTATGGTTCTGGAAATGACGAAGTATATATTGAAACGATTATTTTCGAAGGTATCACTGAAACTGTTGTAAAAATTAATCCGAATACACATAACGTAAAACGTAATTTATCTTATTTTAATTGCTATTCTTTTGCTAATGGCGTAGAATCTAATAGAATTAGAGACGATTATAACGCTGTTACTATCGATAAGGGGGTTAAAGCATCAATGCCGTTAGCTGAGCAATATACTGAGGAAGAAAAACAAAGTAGTTTAATATTCTCAGGAATATATAATTCCACGAGTGGTATAAATAGATTAAATCAATTTATACAAGCGGAGCCTATAACTAAAGATTTAAACCCAATAAATGGTAGTATACAAAAGTTATTTGCCAGAGACACAGACTTAATTTCTTTCTGTGAAAATAAAGTGTTTAAAATATTGGCTAAAAAAGATGCCTTATTCAATGCTGATGGAAACACGAATGTGACGTCAAACGCTGCTGTGCTGGGTCAAACAATACCTTTCTCTGGTGAATATGGAATTTCTACAAATCCAGAGTCATTTGCACAAGATTCTTATAGATTATATTTTGCAGATAAAACTAGAGGAGCCGTATTGAGATTATCAAAAGATGGTTTAACACCTATATCTGACTACGGAATGAAAGATTGGTTTAGAGATAACTTAAGGTACGCGAACTCTATTATTGGTAGCTTTGATGATAGAGATGATCAATATAATATCACTATAGAAACGCAAGATGAAAACGAAGTTGAATCGGCTTACACATTAAGTTATACGGAAAAAAGTAGGGGTTGGGTTAGTTTTAAAAGTTTTATTACACAAGGTGGTATTAGTCACAACAATATATATTATACTTTTCCTAATAATAATTATAGTAAAAATAGTTTTAATGATCCCTGGGGTGTGAATTATGGGGTTGCAGCTAAATATAGAGCAGAATTATGGCAACATGGACTCGACAGAAGCATTGAGAGATCTATCTTATCTAACGTGACTGGAAGTAAAGTTATCGAAATAAGTTCAGCTGGTAACAACTTAATAGAAGGTATGACGGTAATTGCTCCATCTGGTATTCCAATAGATACGGAGATTGAAGTTATGAATAATGATAGTGATAAAGTTACTATAAGTAAAGAGGTAAACATGTTTACAAATAACATATTAACCTTTCAAACGCCAAGAAATAGTTTTTATGGTATTGATCATTATTCTATGGTTAGAGTATTACATAATACTGATCAAAATATTACGATAAAAAGATTTAAAACACTTGACTACGAAGGAACACAAGCCCGCGTAATAGGTGATGCAGTAGGAACTGCCCTGAAACTTCACAATAGTAATACCTCCGCTACAGTGTCTTATAATCAAGAATATTATGACAACTACGCTAAACTAGGATGGTATGTACATGATATTAAAACAGATTCTCAAGAAGGCGTAATTAAAGAGTTTATAAATAAAGAAAATAAATGGTTTAACTATATTCAAGGGAAAATTGATGCTGGTATTGGTGACGAAGTTGATACTAGTGAGTTCACTTTACAGGGACTTGGAACAAATGCTTCTTCATAAATCTAACTAATTATGGCAAAGATAATACTTAATACAAATACAGCTAGTAGAAACTTTTATGTTGAACGTAAAGTTTTAGAATCTTCAACTATTGAGGACGTGGTTGAACTATTAGTTACACCTAAATCTGGTTTAACTATAAACGCGGAGAATCTTACTGTTGGTTATTTACCTGAACAAGTGGATAAAATCGAATATGTTAATAGTGGTAAAAACGTTATCGCTAAAGTTTATTTAAACTTACCGTCTAACGAAGATATAGTTAACGATAGAGATATAGTAATATTATTGCCAATTAGCGGTACTACAACTTCAAGCACAGATGTTTTTAAACTAATGGTAACGTCTACTGTTAACGAGAATGTTATTGTTAATGATTTCTCTATATTTCCAAAGTCAACAAAGGGAAATGATGTTGTGTATAGCATAAACTGTGGTGTTGATAAAAAAACATTATTATTGAGTAAAACATTTGGAACGGTAAATGGAGATTATTTTACCCAAGAACCAACGGTTAATATTGTTGGTAACGCGTCTAGATATAAAGTAATTTCAAAAAGTACAAAAAACAAACACGGGGAAATAATATATAATACTATTGAGGTTTATTACAACTCCCCTAAAGATGTTATAAATATTAATAGAACAGACAAAATTTCTTTTACCGCAAGCGCTAATAGGACACGGAGGATGCTTAAGAAGAAACCGGTGAATTATGATGGGATTTTGGTAGATCAAAAAGATTTTAAAATATATTCTATTGATACCGGTAGAACTGTTGGTAAAATTGGAGGTACGCAAAAAATCACAGTCAAAGGGGTACCGGGAACACCGTTCAGTATTATATCTTCAAATACAGCTAGTGAAACTTATGATTTTGAAACAGGAATTTTTAGCAATACTGGTAATGCGATGATTAAAGGTGTTATACCACCCGCTGTTGGCGGAGTGGCTTTTGGTGTTTCCAATCTTAATATTAGAATCCCTAGTACATCAACAATAAATACAATAAAAACTAGTTTAATTTCTAACGAGAGTATTGATCATTCTTTATTAGCACAAGGGCACTCGAGTCCAAATGTTACTATTGAGGATACAACAGCTCCAGAGTCTTCAATGACGGTATCAGTACTTCAAGATGATTTCAGTGGTAGAACTTTAAACAATAATACTGATTATGTTATTGGACCAGGTCACCTTGGTTCTTTAGACGCTAACACGCATACTATTAGTTTTAATGTGTATGGTGACGCTGCTGGTAGTAGACTTAAAATAATTAGACAGCCTAAACACTCGCAAACCGAAGAATTTGTAAATTGGGACAGTGGATCTACAGGTACAAAGCTTAAAAACTAGGATGGGGCGGCGTTCATTAACGCCGGGTATTTAGCTGATAAAAAGGATTGGGTTTCCTTTTAGGAGGCAATTGGAT
>Ga0098059_1001068_pt1 | contig 14262 bp, 11 predicted proteins | sample 20_taG_FD_92580 | JGI IMG/M metagenome (GOLD analysis project Ga0098059, IMG submission 92580) | Marine viral communities from the Subarctic Pacific Ocean - 20_ETSP_OMZ_AT15318 metaG | ecosystem: Environmental > Aquatic > Marine > Oceanic | place: Subarctic Pacific Ocean | collected 2015-01-19
ACATTCAAGAGTATGTGGATATGTCAATCTCCAGTACAATTAATCTTCCTGCTTGGGGATCAAAAGAAAACAATGAAGACCTTGTTGTTCCCTTTGCTAATACTCTTGCTAAGTATGCACATAGACTTAGAGGCTTTACCTGCTACCCTGATGGTAGTCGAGGAGGACAACCGCTAACTGTAGTACCATATAAAGAAGCTGTAGATAAACTTGGTGAAGAGTTTGAAGAGAACATCCAGACACATGATATCTGTGAGATAGCAGGTACGGGAGGAGTGTGTGGTGTTTAACTCTCGTAGCTCAATGGATAGAGCAACAGACTTCTAATCTGTAGGTTGCAGGTTCGAGTCCTGCCGAGAGTGCCAAATAAATACTTGACAATAATAATAAACTATGATATACCCTAAGAAGGGAACGCCACAATGGGTTCCCAAACATCTTGCTTAAAGGAGATAAAAATGTTTACAGAGTTTTTGAACAACCATGTTGTAGGTTTAAATGTTTTATTTGACGAGTTAAAAACAATGCAGGGAAATGCTGAGAAAGGGAACTTTCCTCCTCATAGAATAAGTAATTATAAAAATGAAGAGTACTACTTAGAATTTGCAGTGGCCGGGTATTCCAAAGAGGAGTTAAACGTAGAGCTAACAGATTCAGATATTCTTGAGATTAGTTCTAATGGAGCAGACCAAATGTACAACAAACTCACTGGTGCTAAGGGCGATACAGATTGGAAATGTACTTATGATGGTCTTGCTTCTAGAGCTTTTAAGAAAGAGTTTAAGTTGTCTCCCTTTATGGAAATCAAAGAGGTAACATATACGAATGGTATTCTTACAATAGCTATCTACAAAAAAGTTGTAGACGAGAAAGAACCAAAAACATTTGAAATTAATTAACAGGAGGGGGAGGCAGAAATGTCTCCCCTGTAACCTATGGCAAAAGAAGTAAATAAAAAAATCTTAGAAACCTATCCGGTAAAAAAGAAAACAAGTATTGGTATGTCGGTTCTTTCGAGGCCAACTAACAAATCAAAACGTAAAGCTTGGAAACCTTACAAAGGACAAGGAAAGTAATGAGTAAATTCTTAAAGTTAGACAATGAAGTATTTAATATTTTTTGGCCTGACTTGAGTAAACTTTTTATAAAGGTTATTAAAACTCAAGCATCAGGAAGAGATAGCCTTGATCTACTACACACAAAGATTTCTAATAAGCTATTAGATGTGTGGGTCTACAGAGGAGAAGATGGTGTATACAATGATGATGGCGTTATTGAGGCTGCATTCTGCACAAGCATCACAGAGTATCCCGGTAAACGTAGTCTCTTCTGGGGCTATATGTCAGCAGATAATAATACTATGAATAACTGGAAAGAATCTTTATGGATTACTCTTAGAAACTATGGCAATCAAAATCAATGTGACTGCATAGAATATTTTTCAAACAGAACAGGATGGACTAGAGTGTTAGAAGAAAACGATGACGTTGAAAACATTGAGCCGATAGGCACTGTATTTGAGATTAAATTATAATGACAACAGATAACACCATACCTAATATTTATATTGGTTATGACTCTAGAGAAGACCAAGCTTATAGAGTTTTAAGAGAGTCAATCTTAGATTATACAAGCGCACCTGTAAATATTATTCCCTTGAAACAGGGGCGACTTAGAGATATTAATTTTTACAGACGAAGCTACTATGTATCGGGTGACGGTATTAAGTTAGATGACACAGACAGGAAACCATTCTCTACAGAATTTAGTTTCACTAGATTTCTTGTACCGTTTCTAAATATGCATAGAGGTACTGCTCTTTTTATGGACTGTGATATGCTAGTCAGATCAGATATTATGGAAGTTTTCGATATTCCTAAACGGTCAGAAAGAAAAGCTCTCTGGTGTGTCAAACATGACTACAATCCTAAGTCTACTATCAAGATGGATGGGCAGGTACAACAACAGTATAGTAGAAAGAACTGGTCTTCCTTTATGCTGTGGTCCTGTAGTCACCCCGACCATAAAAGTCTTACTATAGATGATGTCAATTTAAAAACTGGTTGGTACTTACATAACTTTCAGTGGTTAGACGACAAAGATATTGGAGAGATTGATCAAGCATGGAACTGGTTAGACGGGCATTCGGATGATACCCTTGATGCAAAGAATGTACACTTTACGAGTGGTGGTCCTTGGTTTAAAGAATGGGAACCAAAGCAAAGATCAGATGCTAAGTATGCTCTAGAGTGGCAAGTTTTATCAGATAGTATTGAAGTAGAAGAAGTTCTCGGAAAGGAGAAACAATTAAAATGGAAAAAATCTTATGTTTAAAAATGTAACTGTAGTAACTTCCTTTTCAGAGGATGGCTGGGATACCTACGCAAAAGATATGATCTGGTCTGTCGCAGAAAACTTTGCTCCAGAGATTAAAGTGGTAGCTTATTATCATGACTTTGATATCACAACAAAAGAATTACCTGAATCAAAAAACATTGAGTATCGAAACTTAAATAATCTTGAGGACATGCTTGAGTTTAGAGAGCGGTTTAAAGAGTACGACGGTACAATGGGTGGTAAGGCTATCTATAACTTTAGAGTAGATGCTATTAAGTTTTGTCATAAAGTCTTTGCTATTTCTGACTGTGCTTTTGGAATGGTTGAGTCAAAAGAAAATCCCGGCTGGCTTGTATGGTTGGATGCTGACACAATAATTACAAAGCCTTTAAGCAGAGGTAATCTTTTAGAAAGTCTACCGTCAGAAACAGACCTAGTGCATCTAGGTAGAAATAATTTTACATACAGTGAAACATCTTTCATTGGTTTAAATTTAGAAAGCCAAGTACCTGTAGATTTCTTAGGAGATTTATTAGGTGCCTATCTATCGGGAGAACTATTTCAGTATAGAGAATGGCATGATGGTTTTATCTTTGAAAGATTACTTACTATTTATAAAGCACATGGTTTAAAGTATCATGATTGGACAGGTCATATAGATATTAAAAGCATGACAGAGGGTAAGCAAGCCTTTGAATTATTTCCTCTTAGTGATTATGTCGAACATAAAAAAGGTTCTAAGAAAAAGAATAATTTAGAAGTCTCCCCTGACGTTAATGGACCAGCCAGATACAAACAAATTGGTCGGATGATAGAAATTTATAAACCAAACTCTATCGTAGAAACTGGTACATGGAATGGTGGTCGAGCTATTGAGATGGCTATGGCAGCATTCCAGCATGTAGATGAAGTTACCTATACAGGCTACGATCTTTTTGAAGAGGCTACAGAGGCACTTGATAAAGCAGAGCTAAACAGCAAGGCACATAATAGTTTAGAGGCTGTAGAGGCTAGGCTAAATGAGTTTGCGGGTGCAATGGAAAGCCAAGGAAAAACATTTAACTTCACTCTCTTGAAAGGAGATACAAAAGAGCAGCTTAAAAATACTAAAGTAGACTTTGCTTATATCGATGGTGGACATTCAGAAGATACAGTCAACCATGATTATGAGATGCTTAAAGAATCAGATGTTATTGTTCTTGATGATTACGTTAGTAAGGATGAGAACGGTAACGATCCCGGCGAAGAGTTCTACGGTGTAAATAAAATTATAGAAAAGTTTGAAGGTCGTAAAAAAGTTTTACCTTCTCAAGATAGAATTGTAGAGGGAGGTGTGACACACCTAGCAGTTATTATTAATAACGATAACATCCCTGACATTCCAGAAAACTTTACTAATGTTCCTATCGTTATTCAACCTAGAGACTGTATGCCAAAAGAGGACATTCAAAACAATGTAAAACAAAACACTAAGATTATTAATAAGTGGGTTGGTAGGGCAAGTCCTAACGACGAGGTTGCTCTTATAGTTTCTGGTGGACCAAGTACAGACTTTGATAAGGTTAGGTCTGTTATTAAAATGGAAGGTGAGGAAAGAACAAAAGTAGTCTGCGTTAAACATTCTTATCCTACTCTTCTTAAAGAAGGCATCCCGCCTTGGGCATGTGTAATCCTAGACCCCAGACCTATTGAGGGTATAAGCACACATGGTGTTCCCCGTAAAGATTTGTTTAAGAAAATTGATAAGAAGACAATCTTTATGCCAGCATCTATGACTGATCCTTCTATTACCAAACTTATTAAAAAGAAAACAAGTAATATTATTGGTTGGCATGCATACACACAATCACTACAAGATAATCAAAAAGATAAGCTTGTTAATAATGCAGTAAAGGTAAAAGAAGAGCTTGGTATTGAAGAAGGGGCTACCATGATTACCGGAGGAACCTGTGCTGCTATGAGATCGATAGGTATTATGCACACACTAGGGTTTAGAAAGTTCCATCTGTTTGGTTATGACTGTTCTTTTCCAGAGCCACCTGAAGAAGAAAAAGAAAAACTATTAGAGGATGGAAAGCCTAAGTATCTAAAGGTAGGTATTGAAGATAAAGAATACTGGACAACAGGAGAGCTTATTGCTATGGCACAAGATTGTGAAAAGCTTTTCTCAAAAGAAGATGTTGACATGAAGATTAATTTTCATGGAGAAGACACCCTTGTTGCTTCTTGTTGGGAACTATCTCCAGTACATAAACTAAAACACTACCATCAAGTACTAGATTTATAGGAGGATATTATGTTAGGAATTGCAGAGAGTGTTATTGGAGTAGCTGGTAAAGTCCTTGATAAATTTGTAGAGGATAAAGATTTAAAAACTAAACTTGACGCAGAACTTAGATCGCAATTAATTAATCTAGATACTCTTCAAGCACAAACAAATATGGAACAAGCCAAACATGATTCTATTTTCGTTGCGGGGGCAAGGCCAGCTATCATGTGGATATGTGCCTTTGCCTTGGCTTGGCAGTACATCCTAGCCCCTATGGGAGCATGGGCGTTAGCTGTATGGTATCCTGTTGTAACGCTCCCAGAGCTAGGCACTGAGGAGCTTACAGGGCTTGTCATGGCATTACTCGGATTAGGAGCAGCTAGGTCATACGAAAAATCCAAGGGTGTGGCAAGGAACAGTATGAATAGGTAGTTAATATGTTAAATGAAAAACAGGAGAAGTTTGCACAGGCGTATGTCTTAAATCATAATGCTACTGATGCGGCAAAAACAGCAGGGTACTCTGATAGATCAGCTTATAACCAAGGCTATAGGCTTCTACAAGAAGAGGCTGTAAAGGAAAGGATTGAAGAGTTATCAAGAGACTTAACAACTAATGTAGACGTTGTGTCTGAGATTGAAAAGCAATATGAGTATGCTAAAGGTCAAGGACACATCAATAGTGCTATTAAGGCTCTTGAACTCTTGTCAAGAGTAAGAGGTAATACCGTTGATATAGGAAAGAATGTAGAAAAGGATGAGCTTGTAAACATGGTGGTAGGTTGTCTACAAGTTTTAGGTAAGGAAGAAGTAGATAAGATTATGTCAAAGTGTACCTTTGACTAAGGTGGCATAGCCTGTTGAGAAATTATTTTTGAGAAGAAGAACCTAGTAGTTTCAAAAAGCTCATAAATAATTTTACATCTCCTTTGTTATCGTTGGATGTTTACCATTATGCATGTGGGACAATTTGTCTACACCAGCCTCTAAAACTTCTATTCTAGTTTCCATACGCTCTAAACTTCTATGAAGTTTTTCTCTATTATCAGGAGATAATATACCTGATAATGTATTAATTTTATTTTCTGTTACCTGTGTACTAATATTATTTCTTTCTAAATTATCGTAGAGTTCATTTATATTTTTTTGAATACTCTTTACATCCTCTTCTAACTCAATACATTTCTGCCGAGTCACAATAAAACTTGTGATCACAGAGATTAACATGCCCCCCAATGTGATCAGCAGTCTAGCATCTAATTCCATCAGTAGCTCCATACCCAAGGTCGAGGACCAAGAAGTTCTTGTTGCCCCTTTGCTATATTATCAATATGGATAAATCTATTTTCTGCTGGACCTTTTTGAGATACACCTATTCCAGTCATGCCATGTTTAAGAGAGATACGAATTAAATTATAAGCAACAGTTCCCATACACACTATATCAACTGCTCTTCCATGAATATGTGGAGAGTTTGAAGCACCACCTATTCTAGCATTGTGTGCAGGACTTCTGTAGCCTGAAGATACAATTAAAGGTCTATCTATTTCTCTTCTAATATTAACAAGCATAGACATAAAATCTTCCTGCATGTGACATTCACCAGTACCTCTACACTCAAGCTCATTGACAGTAAAGTATTCCCATCTTTTAGCAAAATCAATTTTAGACATCTGAAACTCCTAATTTATTCCTCTATTTTAGTAAAGGCTTACCAGCATATTCAGATACAACTTTAGTTAAGCCATCAGTTAAATAATCTTGAAGTTCACTAGAAACTCCCCTCTCTCTTAAAGACTTCATAAGAGAATCATAATTAGGAGAGTCTGGTATAAACGCACTAGGACTTTCAATTATATCATTTTTAATAGTAGCTGCTGTAGCTAATACTAAATTATCATCTGCACCATACCAAAAATTATCTGTAGCCGCAGCTAAGACACCATCTAATTCAAGCTTTTTAGGTTCTTCTTTAATTTTACCTTTTTCTTTAAATTTTCTAACGTAATCAATATCTTTATACACATTAGCTTTTCTAGCTAACTTTTGCATACCAACATACTTACGCTCTTGTAGTGTTTTAAATTTTTCTATAAGGTTATCTGCAGCTTCTTTATTAATAACTTCAAAAGGTAGTTTATAAATTTCACTTTTAAAATTATTTTTAGTTTGAGCTATAGCTTTTATATCTTTTGATAGGTCAAAGCCTATAGCTTTATTTACATTAGTCGTTACGGGACGGACACCTGATCTTAAAAGAAAAACTAAATCATCTGGATTTATTGGAAACCCTGAGTTTCTTTGAGCATTTCCCTCACCTAAAAGCTCTTCAGAAGACTTAGCTTTAAAATAATCTGTAGCAAGTTTAACTGTACCACCCGGCATTCCTTTTAATACAGCCTCAGTAAAATTAATTGCTTTATCTTTAAATGTAGCACCAACTGCTTGATCATAAAAAGGTCTTCCGGTATCTGGATTAACACCAGTAAGTGCATTTAATACAGACCTAGTTAAAAATGTAGGACTGTAAAATTGTGCTAATGCTCCTTTAGCTGCATTACCAAAAGCATTATCAATTTCTTGATCTGATATGTCACCACTACCTAAAATTTTACCGAGTACTAATCTAGTGGGAGCTTTTAAATAATCAAATGTATCACCTGCTGTCGATCCAACATACCTAGTTCTTATGTATGGTTTAAAAACTTTCTTCTGTTCTTTAGTCAAACCTTCACCAGTTTCATCTAAAACAAAAGGCTCTAAATAATAATTAATTGATCCTTTAGTCCATTCAGGTGACAACATATTTATAGCTTTCCTGTTGGTTTCACCAACACCCATAGTATCATTATTGCTATTAACAGCAAGACTTGGAGCGCCAAGAGCAGTAGCTATTCCTGTAAGTCTACTCAATCCTCTAGCCATTTGCCTACCATTAACTTGATTATAACCTTCTCTTATATCTCTAACTCCTATTTTAACAGCATTCTTAGTAGTTCTTACTAGTTCAGTAGGAAACAAAACATAGTTACCAACAATAGGTGTTCTAGCTATATATCTAGCAGCACCGGGAGCCATACCATAAGTAGGGAAGGTATCTCTTACGTTTCTAGCTGCCATTTCAAATACTTCATCAAGCCTAGCTTGTTCAGAGTTAGTTAGTCTACCAGTATCTTTTACCTTTAAAGCTTTTTTAAGTCCATTAAATTCACTTTGAAAAGCAATCAGTTTAGCATAGCTATCAGGTGTTCCATAAGCATTACCTACCTTAGTCATAAAATTACCGAATGCTTTTGAGAAACCTTTTTGTCCACCCTGACCATACAGATTAGCATTTCGAGCTATCATCTCACCAGTAATATCTTGATCAAGCACACCTAGTGCTTTAAGCCTGTTTACAGTTTCTGCCGCTTCCTTATTTTTTTTCAATCCTACAGCATCAAAAGCTTTCTCTCCTACTTTAAGTTGTTCAGCTAATGTCTTAACTTGCTTAACAGATTGTGCATAATTTCTAGGATTTAAAAAATGTCCATTTAATACAAGGCTACTACCAGCACCATATAAGTTTAACAGGTATGCAGGAGCATCTAAAGATGTTTCTACAGACTGAATAATAGAGGATGTTTTACCTAAGAAACTAGACAAGCCACCGGGTTGACCAGCTATTTCTAATCCTTGATTAATATACTTACCCATTTGTGGACTTGTATATATGTCCTGTAAAATTTTAACTTTATTACCACCAAATTTACCTATACTATCTTCTGCAATTCGACCAAGATTATATTCTCCATCTGTAACTGATATATTAGTAAATTTAGTTTTAACACTAGGAAGTTTAGGAACTAATCCCGGTAAAGTAACCTCTTCTCCTTTAGCTATACTAGCTTTAGCAAACTTTTCAACATCAGTTAAAAACTCTAACTCATTAATTAATTTATTTTGATTATAAAATGTTGTAGATAATTTTTTATAAGGGCCTTTAATTTCACCTAATAAATCAAGAATAGGTTGAGCTTGATCTTTCTTACCAGATAATATTCTAGTGCCTACTGTTGGAGTAGCGTTAGATTTTAAAGTTCCTTCTAATATTTTATCAATAATATCTTTATCCTCTCTAGCTAGTTTAAGAACTAGCCCTGATATTCTGCCATCAATTTCATTTTCTGGCACACCTTTTTGTAACAAATAAGTTCTAGCATTATTTACTTTATTTAAAAATTCAGCATCAACCTTCTCACCTTTTAAAGCTTTTTTAATCTTTTTTAAATATGATGGATTATAACTTGCTTCAAAACTTCTAGTAAAATAAATATCATCTTCTGCTCTACCAATACCTATACGGGCATCTCCCTTTAAACCTAATAGATCGTTAATCTTATCTTCATTCCGTTGTATATTTAATTTAAGATTATCAACAGCATCTTTTACAGGTTGAGTTAGTCCTGTATCATCTCCATTATTTATATAAGCTGATAAAGAATCATCAGATACTTTTTCTTTCTTTTGAATTTTTTCTAAATCATTTAAATTATTTCTAATTTGACCAGCAAAACCTTTAGAAGCAAACTGTCTTTTTGCAGCAAGCTCTGCTAACTCATCAGGCAAAGCAGCTTTACTTGTAAAACCTCTTCCTAAAGTTGTGTTAATTATTCCAATAATTTCTGTTACTTTATTTTGTTGTTTAATCTCTCCTGTAGGAGTTTCAATTAATTTAGATTCAGTAACAGCAGTATTAGATGTAGGTGGAGGAACTTCTAAGCCACCATCATCTACAGCTTCAATAGTCTTTTTAGTTTTTTTAATAGTTTTATTTATTAATTGACCAGTACCTTTAACACCATATTTTCCTATTAAAAGGATAGGATTAATAACGGCTGAACCAAGTGCTAAAAAGACACCGCTGTCAAGATACTGTTTAGTTTTTGCTTTTGCAGCACTATCATCAGGATTAATTTGTAAAGCTTTAAAAGCATCTTTAATTACATCAGGTACATTTTCTTCATAGATATTACCCATTTTTAATGCAGTTGATTCTGCAAATCCAAGCTCTTCTAGTTGTTCAACAGATAATGATTTATAAGCTTCTGATAGCTCTTTAGAAGAGCCTAGAATATCAGCAAGTATCTGTTCGTCAGCACCTCTTAATTGAACATCCATTTGTGTAGCCCCGGCAAAACCACCAGTAATACCTGCTATTCTTCTAGCCCTCTTTCCTCCCTTGCTTAAAGGTATAGAGGTTTTAGGTCTAACCTTTAAACCAGTTTGCCTACTCATTTCTGCAGCAATTCTATTTGCTTTAACTTGACCAAACTTTTTTACAAGTTCATCAAATGTTTTTTCAAATACTTTTTTACCAACACCAACGCCAGTTAATATTGTAAGAAGATCGCTAGTGATTTCTTCTGCCGTAGTTAATTTAGGATCAAGAGCATCAAGAACAGTTTTAATAGATTTACTAGCATCAGCTTCTCTTATAGCTTCTCCAGTTTTAGGACTTACAACATCAACAGCAAACAAGGCTAATTCACCCGGTAACTTCATAGTCTCTATAATAGGTTGAGCAACAATCGCTCCAGTTCTATCATACTCTCTTTTAGTTTTGCTTACTTCTCCTATAGGAGCTATTACTCTTTCATCAATAAAAGCAAGTGGGTCTTCAAAAAAACCTACAGGTTTAGGTCTTTCTTCGGCAACAGTAAACTGTTCAGGTAAACCTGTTCCAATATCTACTGGTTCTATGGTTTCAGAAACTACTTTACTTTCTATATCTGATTGAGGAGTTTCCAATGATTTTAAAAAATTACTATATTTATCTTCATCAGATTTTTCTGAGTCAATTTCATTATCTATATTTACTTTAGGTGCATCTTGGCTCTCTACATTTACTTGAGAAGTTTCCAATGCATTTAAAAAATTGGTATAGTTAGTATTAAATTGTTCAGACATTTAAATATATCCTAATTACCCATCTCTAATATTTCTTTAATTATAATATCTTTAGTTCGCTCTGTAGAAACTTTAATTATTCTATTACTAATTGCTGCATTAACAAATTGAGTAATTTGAGTTAGAGGGTCACTGCTCGTTAATCTATCAACTAGATTAAATATCTCATCTTGTTTAAATGGCTTTAATTCTTTTACTGATGTTTTTATAGCCTGTTCCATATTTTTTTTCTGAGAATCAGGGAACTTACCACTAGCTGAACTACCACCTAATTGTTTATATACATCTATTTCTAAGTTAGCAGAAGCTGGACTTCCCGGTTTAAGAGCAACACCTCTTACTTTAACTTGTCCAGTATCTGGATCAACAGTAAAGGCATTAGCTGTTGCTGCAGCTTTTCTTATAGCATTATAGTCTCCTGAAGTAAGCTTGTCCTTGTCTTTTAAATCAGCAAGTGCTTGTATATAATCATTATCAGCACCTTGTTTCTGGAGTAATAGTTTAGCAAGCTCTCTTTCATCTTGAATACGTTCCCTATTAAAACCACTAATCTTTTCAGATACTTTAAGAGCCGTATCAGCTTCTGACATATCTGCTTCTAAACCAGCAATCGTAGCATCTATTTGACTTCTTTGATCAGCCTTTGATATGTTAGCAACATTAGCTAAATTAGAAAGCTCTTGGTCATCTATTTTTAATAGATTATCTCGTTGTTTTTTAGCTGCATTTCTTTCAGCTTTAGCATCATCTAATAATCCCTCAACAAAATTAGTTTCTTGAGAAGCTTTACCAACTGCTTGCCCTGCGGTTAAGCCTCCCTCTTGTCCTAAAGTTGCTAAACCAAGATTCATAATACGAAGCCATTTATTTTGACTAATATCTTCTATTTCACTTTCACTGCTTTCTTTTATATCTTCTCGTCTTTTAGCAAAATCAATATCTTTGAGTTTACTTCTATATAATTCTTCTTCTGGAGTTAGTTTGGCTGCATCAAGCCTAGCTCGTTTAAGTTGATCTACCAGAGGTGCGGTAGCTGCTTGATATTCTTTTATAGCAGCAATTCTAGGGTCTTGTCCTCTAGGTGGTACAGCACCCCTTAATGCAGTAGGTAAAGATATACTTGCTTGAGTTGGACTCGGAATCACATTAGAACCTAATATAGTTCTACTAAGAGCGGTACCGGGTGGTTGTCTATAAGTTGGATTATAAGCAGGTCTTACAGGAACATTATTTTGATGTCTCTCTAAACCTGCCAAGCCACCTCTAACCTGACCACCAGATTGACGAGGCACTACCTGACCACCAGCCTTATTTGAGAAGCCACCTAATGCACCAAAGATACCAGCACCTGTACCAAGTGTACCTAGAAGTTGTTGACCAAAGCTAGGTTGTGGTTGACTTTGACTTGTAACTTGATATGTAGATGGTGTGAATGGGAAACCTCGTACAAGAGATTGATACTCTTGTAATTGACGTAATGGAAACTCTCTTTGTTCAATAAAGTCTTTCTCAGCTAAGTTTAATGCTGCTTGTTCCTGTGCCTGTTTAGCTTCCCCTGTGCTAGAAAGCAATGCAAGTTCTCTTGCAGCTTGTGCAGGAGCAGCTTCACCAAGAGCAGAGAATAGTGCAGAAGATTGTAACTGCCTACCCCTCTCAGACTCAAAACCTTTCTGTGCTTGTTCAAAGGCTGTAGCTAGTCCTCTTTCTTCAATATCACTTAACTGTTGTTGTAAATTTCTTTGCCCTTCTGCCTCAAGGATAGCTGCCCTTGATCCACCAAAAGAGCCAGCTTGAACTGCTGATGCATCTAACTTCGGTTGAATAGTTCCTTCATATTGCCTAATAGCTTCTCGTTTAGCTGTATCAGTTACGCCCCGTAAGAATGGGTTCATCAATCGATTAGCATCAGCTTCAGTAAAGGCTAATGAGCCTAAACCAGCTTGATCTTTAGCTTGTTGAAAATAAGGAACAGAGCTACTTAAATCAGGAGTAGTATTTATACCGCTCCTAGCTAAAGCTTGTAAACCACTAAAAGCTTCCTCTTGCTCACCAGAAAAGTCAGCAAGTCTTGGACCTGTAAACTGTTCAAAGGGAGCTAGTTGCTGTATAGTATCCCCTGTCTCTGGGTCTGTAGTGTCCTCAAAGAACTGGGCTCTTCCAGCTTCTAACACATCTTGGATAAAAGGTTTCGTTAAATCAAAACCTTCACTTGTTAGCCCTTGAGCCGTTACAGCGGTAGGTCCACCTCCAAACTGTCCTGTTGAACCACCAAAAGTATTTGCTAATACACCCATTCTATTTCTCCATTAACTCATTAATGATTGAAGAGCTTTCCTACCATCCATCTCTGGTGGTTGTTTATCTCTACCATACTTCTTTTGTCTAAAATCTGCAATAAATTTATCCATATCATCTGCACCATCATCAGGATTACCATTCCCAATCATAGCCATAACATCAGCAGGTACAACATATTCTTTAGGTGACACCGCTAAAAGACCACCACCTTTAATTCCCATTACTTGATTGTCTTCCATACCATGACCATTACCACCTACTATACCTTCAAAGTCTGTCTGACCTCCATGCCCAAGAGATACAAGACCTCCCTGTGCAGCAGCTACAAATTGTGTGGGACCAAAGAACTCAAAGCCACCACCCTCAACGGCTCTACGCCTAGCCTCTGCTGCTGTAAGACCAGAACCACCCGTACCAAACTCACCGGATGCTCTACGTCTTGCCACTCGTCTACGAGCAATAGGTTCAGGTACACCACTCTCAATAAGTCTCTGTGCTTCCCGTTCCTGTGCAAGACGTTGAAGTTCAACAGCATCTACAAGACCTGTAGCTTCAACAGAAGCTAAACTTCTACCGAAATCATCAACGGATAACTCACTACCAAATTCTTTAGCAGCATCTAAATAATTTCCTTCACCAAAAGATGCTCTAGCTTTAGAGAATCTATCAAAAGATTGAGGTGTTACATATCTTTTGTTAGGTAAAGCATCGGCTGTAACTATATTTCCCTGTTGATTTAAAGTAGGTTCAAAGATTTGATCTGCCGTCTCTATTGCAGTGCTAACTGCCTGTTGACCTTGCTCATAAGTAGTTGGTCTAAAACCAGTTAATGTCAGAACTTCCTCTTGAGGTAAAGCTTGTACCTCTCTACCTATTACCTCAAATTGACGAGGAGATAAATTTCCTTTATCCAAAAGATTTGCTGCCTGTGGACTAAGAGATTTAAGTGCCTCAAGATTATTATTATTAAATACTTCAGTAGTTTCTGGGTAATAAAATTCATTGTATGTCTGTGAAAGTGGCTCTGAAACATAGGCATCACTTTCAAATCCGCCGTATCCGCCTACAATATCAGAAGAGTTCTCTGATAAATAATTTTCCCCCGGATTAATTCTGAATGGACCCTCCGTATTAAATCTAGGCTCATATAAAGCACCGGCTCTACCTGCGGCAGCTTTACCTAGAGCAATTCTCTGCTGCCTTGAAGTTCCTTCTTCTCCTAGATCATAAGCACTACCACCTCCCACACCACCTAAAAATTCTTTTAGTTTACTACCACCATACTGCAATCCACCAGAAACAATACCAGCAGATAATGAATCTTCAAGACTTCTAAAGGGTAATGAACCTAATGCTGTACCAGCACCAGATAAGATTGCTTGTGTACCTGTTCGACCAATAGTTTCTAGA